>Ga0208428_1001285_pt1 | contig 10633 bp, 13 predicted proteins | sample DEB08_DNA_11_FD_184535 | JGI IMG/M metagenome (GOLD analysis project Ga0208428, IMG submission 184535) | Aqueous microbial communities from the Delaware River and Bay under freshwater to marine salinity gradient to study organic matter... | ecosystem: Environmental > Aquatic > Marine > Coastal ...
TGCTCTCGGCAACAAAAATGGGACTATAAAAAATATTCTAATTATTCTAATTATTCTTTACCATTTCGCTAATATATTTTAAGTATTGAAAATAAAATATTAGTCCTCTACTATAAAATTGTATTTGCGTTTTTCAGGTTCTTTAAAATTAATTATGATTTCAGGTATTGTTAAATTAAAATGTAATTCATTTCCATTATCGTCATTATAATATATATCTTTTGTTTTTTTGATAATAGATGAATATTTGTTAAATCTAATTCTTCCAATTTTATTACCTTTATCATCTTTGATAATTTTGCGTATTTCCTTGTCTGTTTTTTCTGCTATAAATTTAATATTTACTGGTTCTAAAATCTCATTAATATCATTTATAAAACATTTCAAACAAGCTCTATTGTATATATCATTACCTTTATTTTTTTTATAGATTGTTGGTATTGGTTTTTTATAAAATTTCCTGCTTTCTGTTGCTATATCTTTTATTTTGTTTTTAAAATCATTAGCATTATACAATTCTACATTAGTAAATTCTAATTCCATTATATCTGCTAAACAATCTATTTCATCATTTTCATAATGTTTATTTAATTCTTCAATTAATGCTTTAATATATTTGTAATTAAATGTTTTGATATATTTTTCAATATTCTTTTGATTTTTAAGTATTGCTAATTTATATATAAAATCTTCGTAATATCCTGAAATACTACATAGTTTAAATAATTTTTCTTGTAAATCTTTGTTATGAGAGTAATAATAATTTATTATATTTGCTACATAATTACAACGCTTTTTCTCATTTTCAATTATTTCATTTTCCATTACATCATTAATATCTTTTACTTTTAACTTACCATATCCATCATAATCTTTGTCTTTCTGTATATGTTTAGTTAAATGTTTTTCTAAATGACTTTTCATATGTCCGTCAATTATAGCATTTTTAACATTATAACTACTATCATAATCATCATCTGTTAGTTCGTAATCATTAATTAAATCATATTTAATAATATTACCATTATCTTTTGCTAATTTAGTCAATATTTCATACTTGAAAACATTATTGAAATTATTAAACCTCTTACCAATTAATATTAGTTTTTCAATATTTATTTTCATATCTTTATTATTTGAATTAATTATAGATGTAAAATTTTCGTAATTATTTTTAGGTATTGTATCCACTAAATATTTTTCATCATAATTATCATTACCAAATTCGTCCTTATTATAATATTTAACTTCATTAATTAATATCTGTCTTGTATATTTATCTATATTGGTATGATATTTGTATAATTTTTGGTATTCATCAGGTATAGTTAATATATCATTAAAATCTTCATCATTTTTATAAATATTATTATAATCAGCAGATAATTTATTATTTCTAATATCTGTTATAATACTATCATTTAATGGGAATGTTTTTAGTAATGTTCTTTTACCTCTACATCCTGAATGTAAGTAATAAACATTAAAATTAGTTGTTGTTCTACTTCTAAATGATGCGTTTAATGTATCATTTGCTGATATACCAAAATTACCAATTATTATATAACCTATGTTAAAATGGTTTTCAGTAAAAGATACACCATTTAATATACAACTATTATAAATCCAACATAAATATTTAATTAATTTGTTTGTATTATTCATAATATCTTCAATTTTCTCTATATTATCTTCTTTTTCATCTTTTGTTATTGTTAATATTTCTTCAATTGTTAAACCATAATCGGTTAAAGATTTATTTAATTTATTACATATTTCAGCAAACTCGCTAAAAATTACTAACTTATCACCATTAGATAAACTTTTTTTAGCATCAATACATATAAGTTTTTCCATTAAATCCTTTTCATATTTATCATTAGATATGCCTTTAATGGTTAAAGTTTTTGGATATAAATTTCGTTTATCAGCATTTATGAATAATTTTTTAGGCATTATTCCTGCTTCTTTATTTAAAATCTCTATTAATTCAAAAGAGCGTTTTGATATAAAGGCATCAACCGGTATTCTCAATTTTGCTTTTTTCCATAATTTTACTAATGATTTAAAGTTTGGTAATAGTTTTTTATTTGTTGTATCGCATATAACAGCATCATATAACGCTTCAAATTCATCTAAAAATAATACAATTTGTTTTCCTTTGCTAATTAATTGATTAATATAATCATCAAATTTAGAAAGAGATTGTATAGATACTATAAACGCTTTTTTATTTGTATCAAATTCTGTATTATATTTATCATTTAGATAGAATGATACATTATTATCTCCAAATGCGGATTTACATTTCGCAGTCATATCTTTACCAAATAATATGCGATTGCTAAATGGTATTAGAATATCTCCCAAAATATTATTTAACATATATTCTGTTTTACCTTCACCAACATTAAGAGATACTAAAATTAAATTATAACTCAATACTTTATTAACATTTACATCTTTAAAATATTCGTCTTTTTTTAAAGTATAAATATCATATCCATAATTTTTAACATCAATATCATAAAAGTCTCTGTAATTTTTAACATACATCTTCTTTAAATTAAAATCCTTGTCGCAAATTGTCGCAAATACTATTAATGATGGTATGCCTATATTTTTGTCTTCATTTAGTTCTAATGAATTCCATATTCTTTTACATTTCATATTAGCATCAATAATATCTTTTTGATTATATGCTTGTAAAGTCCATTTATTGAATATATCATATAATTTATCTTGGTTTTGGTAATGTTTTAACCCTATATTTTTAAGAATTCTACCTATTTTTATCCAAAATGTAAATTCTTGTTTATTTTTTGTATCATTTGGTATTACTTTTAAACAGCATTCTACTAATGAAATTATATCATCGTTGTAATTTCTATATATATCAACAATATTATCATAATTCAACTCATCGTTTTTACTTGTTTTAACTTTGAAATCTAAACAATCATATACTATATTATTGTCTTTTTCATCAATACCTAAATTAGTTTTAGCATTATGATTTAACAATTCTCTTATTTTATTTATGTTTATTTTTTTATTTTTCGTATCAATACCATCTATAAATAGAGTATTAGTATTATTTACTCCATATCTCATACAATTATAATCTTTTACATTTTCGCTATAACCAAAACCATCTAATTTAAATGGTTTTAATATTCTATTTGTTCTTGGTTTGGTTTGATTTAACATTCTCCATTTTCTATATGTTTTACCATCGTTATTTTTTAGATAAACAGAATTATCATATACTACCTTATCGTCTTTGAAACAATATTTATTTTTATTGAATATTATTGTATTTAGATATGTATGTAATATTTTGAGTTCATTAATATATTTGGTATAAATTGGTAAATGTATATGTTTAGAATACTTATATGTATTTGGTTTTTCTAATTCATTATCACCATTCGCATCTGCTATAAATATATCATTATTGTTTATAGTAAAGTCTAATGTTTCTTTTAATGTCTTAACAATACATTCTAAACTTGTTTTCAGTATTGTATCGCATTTTTTAATATTATTATTTAAATATCTATCTTTCTTAATATCAACATCAAAATCTAAATAGAATGAGTAAAATATTTCAGTATAATCATCGTCTATATATAGATTTTCGGCATCATAATTATATAAAACTTCGCAAATACCATTATCGGTTAATTTATTTAAATTATCGTATTTAGCAATTCCTAATTCTTTAAATCCTAATGATATTATTATATCGCCTTTTTGATAAAGTCTTCGCAATAATTCAATATCAGTAATATCATTTACATTTTTTTTATTACCATTTTCATCTTTACCCCCATCGTCGTCTTTTATAAATAATATACCATTTACAATTTTATAATAGAATATATTTGGTTTTGTTCCTGCTTTCAAAAGGTATAATTTTTGTTTATTGATATTGAAACATATTTTATATCCTTGTTTAAATAAACATCTTCCTTCTTTTATTATTCCAAGTCTTCTAAATATGAATGTATTTTTCAATTTTTCATCTTTAACATCATTTAATTCTACAAAATCTAAATTAGTATCATCTATTTTAGGTTTTTCAATAGTATCTTTCTGTATATCAATATTATTAGATATTAAAATACTCTTATCTTTTTCATAATCTTTTAAATATTCCTTTGAAATATTTATATAATCGCAATTTAATTCCATTATGTATAATCTATAACTCTAATCTTTATATACTTTTATATAAGAAAAAAAATAATCATTAATCATTTTTTAGTACCTATGCTTTCACCGATATTTTGCTATTTTCAATATCAATATTATTGCTTAAAATCTTTTCAAGTAATTCTAACTTTGCTAATTTTTCTTTAATTTCTACTTTCTTTTGAAACTTATAAAATTTTGAATAATCCCTTGCCTTTTCTCGGTATTCGGCGTCTTCTTCGTACCTTTTGCGATTACTTTTTGCCTTACTCTCTCTTTGCCTTTGTCTATATTCAGGGTGATTTTTAATATATTCTTTTTGATAATTTCTCATATACTCCTTGCGTTTTTCCTTTCTAATTTCCTCTGCGGTTTTTTGAGTTTCTACAATATTATTATTAATATCAGTCATTATATAATCTATAACTATAATCCTTATATACTTTTATATAAGAAAATAAAATAAGTCATTTTTTAACAAGTTCATTAAACTCTTGATGTATAGTAAATTCAGGTTCGCTTGTTAATTTATCAGCATCTTCCTTTATTTTTGTAATCATTTTATCTAAATTCTTATTTTTATTTTTGGATTGTATAGTATCAATTGCGGTCTTATAAATAGTTTTATTTGTATCTCTTTGATTACATATATATTGATTAGTATAACTTAATTGTATAATTTGTTTTTTCGCATCATTACAATCATTAACAAGATTATTATAATCCTCTATATTTTTATTATAAGAAAGATTTAAATTTTCTAATTTCATTTTCATATTCATAAGGTTTTCCTCCATATTTTCGTAATATTTTAATTTCCCTTTTAGAATATTATTCTCTTCTACTATATCAAAAATCATTTTAATATCATTTGTTTTTTTTATAACATCTAATTCATAAGCGTTATATGGTTCTATTGTTTTTAATTTTTTAATAAAATCGCAAGTTTCCTTTACCATATTATTATTTAAAATATTCGTTTGTTTTCTTGTAAAATCTGCTGTATTATACTTATTTTCGTTTCTACAAAAGAAACATTTCATAAATAAATAAATATACCCATCTCCGTTCTCCCATAAATCTTCGCTTGGATTAGCAATTCCAATATCTTTAACTGGGTTTTTATTAAAACAATTAAAACAGATTTTGTTTTTACAAGTTTTACACTCAATTATATCTTCTTTGTAATTACTATAACATATCTCGCAAGTATTCTCATCTACCTCTTCGCATTTATCCTTACATTCATAAGGGGCGATTGAGGGTGTATCAACCATTACAGACATATTAATTAAAAATGTTCTTGTTATTATTATATAAGATTTTATTATTTATATCATTTTTTTAATATATCATCTTCATAAGGTATTCTAATTAATATTTTAAATTATTTTTGTACCATAATAATTATATAAAAAAGTTTATATCCTTTTAACATACATAAAGTATTATTTTAAATTACTTAAATCTATTTTACCATTTTCTAAATCTTCATAAAAATCACTACCAAACATATCTTCATACTCCATTTCTAACCTTCGTAATTCAATATACTCATTTATATCTTCATAATCAGTTAAAAATACTACTTTATGAAATTTAATCTTTTTATATTTATTTAATAATGCTTTAAACAGAGCATTCTGTTCTACGCCTTTATATATATCTCTTTGATAAGTTAGTTCTTTTACAAAATTCATCTTTTCCTTTTTTGTTAATATATTCTTAAATTGTCTTACCAAAGCGTCGTCAGTTATACCAAAAAAATCTTTAACATATTTATTAGAATTAAATATCCTATTTATATGTTTAAGGTATTCTTTGTCATCTTTACTAAATTCCATTATCAGTATAATAGTACTATATATATTTTTCTTAAATAGTTGCTATTGAATAATTATAAGAATAAATTATGTATCATTAAAATAAGTTAATGAGTAATCTTAATGAATGTTGTATATGTTTAAATAATACTGATGATGATACTGAATTAATCAGTTGTAATACTTGTATCAATTCAGTTTGCGATGTTTGTATAAGTAAAATTGATTATGAATTGGATATTGATGAATATAATGAGGCAATTAATCTAAATTACAGGTGTCCTTGTTGTAATTCCGTAAATATACTAAATGAAACTCATAAAGATTATTCAACTATTTATAAAAATAAGACAACTGATTTGATAATGGATTTATTAGAGATGAAAAGAGGTTTTGTATTTATGAAAAATCAGTTAAAGCAATATGAAACTATGTTTGAAAATAAATATTATGAGGTCAATACTGATGTATTACTAACTGCCTAATATAAACTCATAATACTCTACATTCCTATTTGGTCTTATTCCTGAATATTCTAATAATTTATTATTAGAGATATGATTTAATCCTTCTAAATATGTATGGTGATAATCTCCTGTTATTATTACTGATTTATTTGCTTCAACTAATATATCAAAATAAGTTGGGTTTTTTATTCTATTACTTATAAAAGTATCTCCATTTTCCTCACCAAAGAAATCATCATAAACATTTATTAAAATGATGTCTTTATTTGTTTCAAATTTACTGAATAAATATTCTTCCATACAATATGATACATTAACATAATGTATTATTGTCGTTCCTTTATATGGGTCAATAATTAGATATTTTAAATCTTTATTAAGTTTATTTATTTTTCTATTTAATATTTTAATTTGTTTATCAATATCATCTGCTACATTATCTAATATTTTTACTATTAAATCATCTGTTAATAAATCCAAATAGTTCATTACAATATTAAATGATTACTATTATCATTTTTTATATCATTATCATCTTATCTTTTTGTATTCAATAAAAATTATAAAAATAAATTAATTAATTATTTTTTAGATTTTCTTTTACGGCGTTTGCGTCTTTTACCTCCTTCTTGATTATTACCTTTTAACAAACCAAGTAATCCACCTACAATATTTCGTCTTCTTCTTTTTCTTTTACCTCCTCCTTCTTGTTCTACATTTCCGCCTTTCATTTTAGATTTTTTATAGACAGACAACTTAATATGTCTCCCTTTGCTTAATACATACATAGATGATGACCCAACTTTTTTGTATAATACTTTTTTCTTACCTGCTACAACAACTTTTTTGCTTTTTCCTGTTTTGCCTTTTAGAATACTATATTTAGAATTTTTAACCATTTAGTACTATTTTAATATAGACATAATTTTTCACCGACATAAATAATTTTTTAAACGCACCTGATATTTTCAAAAAAACTTTATGAAAATATAAAAATTAAGTACCTATTTCGTCATATAATTTACTTATTTCTGTTAAATCCGAAATAGGTATTTTAAAATGTTCCTTATTGAATATGACTTGTCTTTGATAAGAATTGAATAAATCCTCATCATATTTGATATAGTAATATTCCATTTCATTTTTATCTGTTATAAAACCAAAAATAGCATAAAATACTTTATTTCGTTTAGGTAAATTTTTATAATATTGAATTTTATTGACTGCTAATATTGTTGTATCATATTGCTCTCGTTTAATAGTTCTTGTTTTTAATTCAATATAAACTATCTTATTATTTAATTTAATCTTAAAGTCATAAGGCGAGTATTTATCAGTTTGGGTTATATTTACAATACCATTCTGTTTTAATAAATTATAAAAAGCTGTTTCATTAACATCGCCAAACTGTTCTTGATTAAATTTTATTACATCAATACTCATAATAAATATTAGAAAATATTTAGTATTACTACTCTATTTATAGCATATATTTTAATTTATTGTAATTTTACCGCAAAATGGTACTATAAAAAAGTTTATTATGTTTTATTTACTAATATAAATCTCAAAATGTTCTTTACCTTTAATATTTTCATTCCAATATACATCATCTTCATCAGTCCATTTATTTTTTTTTCTTAAATTATCTTCAATTAATAAAGGTTGAAAATTAGTATAATTACAGCAATTATTTAATTCATATTCTTCATCTAAATTAAATACTGATACTGGTTTAATATGGTCTAAATGTATATTATCCCAGTTCATTTTAATCTCGTTATTTTCATTCCATAAATCCATTTTCTTTTTAAAATAATCTATAAAATATTCTACATCGCACCCAAGATATTTTATTGATGATTTTTTTTTATTTATAAATGATACTTTTAAACATCTCCGTACGGCATTTCTATTTAAATTAACTAAATACATAGATAAATTACATATTTTACATTTGCCATATAATTTATTATGTTCGCATTTAGAGTTTTCAAGATATTCTTTACGGCGTTCTACTAATTGTTCCTTATTGGTTTCCCTGTATTCTTTTCTATATTTCGCATATTTTTCCTTATTGTTTTCATAATACTCTTTTATATATTTCGCATATTTTTCCTTATTGTTTTCGTAATATTCTTTATCTTTTTTTGCTAATTTTTCCCTATTTTTTTTGCGATATACTTTATAATATTCCGCTGTTTTTTCTTTATTATTTTCTTTATACTCTGTTATTTTTACTTTATTATTTTTTCTATACTCTGTCATTTTTTCCTTATTATCTTTGCGATATTTTTTATTTTTTTCTAATAATTTATCCTTATTGTTTTCGTAATATTCTCTGCTTTGTTTTGCTATATTTTCCCTATTTTTACTTTTATAATTTTTACTTTTATCTCTACATTTCTTACATCTTTTACATACTTCACCATTTTTTTTAATATCAGTATCGTCAGGTTTCCATTCTTTTTTACAATTACTACATTTAGGATTTTCCATTTGTATATCCTTTAATTCATATTCAGTACCCAGCGTACCTTTATATCATTTTTTATTTAATATAAAAAAAATATATACCATATCAATCATAAAATTTTATTTATTTAAATTTACTATCATAATCATCACTTACTCTCTTTTTTTTATTTATATTTAAAATGAGTAAAATTACAATTTCTACATTCATATACATCATACTCATAATCAGTATCCTCTGTATAACAAAAAGGTCTATCTCTAAAAACAAATTCTCTTTTTGTTTCAATAAATATCATTTCACCATTACAAGAATTCTCAATATGAATATTGTTTCTAACTTTATTAACTAATCCATAATATTTACCTTCAAACTCAATAAAGTCGTCCCATTTTTGTAAATTTTTAATTTTATCAATAACGGATTTTACAATATCATTATACCTTTTTATTTCTTCATTTTTATTAGCAATATCTTTTTCCATTTCAAAAGTCTCTTTTAAATAATCATCTTGATTAATATTTATTACATCATCAATATATATGCTATCACCAAATATATTTTTATAAAAACAATCTATTTTTTTATGAGTATCTCCGTCTATTTTAATCTTTCTATTAGTTTTATAATTTATTCCTTGTTTCCATTTTTGATAATTACTCATTAAATCTTTATCATCAATCATCTTGTTAAATGTTTCAAAATGTTCTGTATTAAATCTATTTGGTTTTTTTAGTTTATTCTTATAATTAGGATAAGTTCTTATAATATTCATAAATTCGTTATTGTATCAATAATAAATTTTATTTATATCATTTTTTTTATAAATAAGAAAAATAATTTATTTACTTTTTTTGTCATCTCTATAATATTGTTTATAAACTAAATACAATACCAGTATTAATATTAATACCATTATGAAAGGCAAACTATATAACATAATATTAGTATAATTTATATTACTGATTGTATCTGTATCATTAGTCCCTTGTCTAATAACATCTCTTACATACAGATAATTAACCATCTCTTCTTTTGTTAATTTTGATATATCGCTCATATTACTTATAAATTATATATTAATTTTTAAATATCATTCTCATAAGACTTGCGGTATTGTTTAAATTCTGCTTCTATTTCCGCTTGTAATTCCTCCTTCGTCTTTTTAACATATTTGGATTTCTGTTTATTCTTTAATTTATCCATCAATTTATTCTTATTCTGTTTCATTTGCTCTGCGATTTCATTATTAGCACTTTGTAAGTCCTCTTGATTTTTAATTTTTGCTTTGTATGCCTTACATTTTGCTACTAAATTTTCTATTTCCTGCTTATAATACATAATCCTCGTCTCGTTCATCTCATTATTCTCTGCTAATTGTTCCAAATCAGTATTAAGACTTTCAATTTGATTAACAACAGCATCGTATTCTTCTTTTGTTAAAATTACATCTTTTGATTGAGATTTCAATTCCGCCATAGTCATAACTGATGTTTTACCCATAATATTATTCTATTTTATTATTATTTTTTTTATTAAGTATTTTTTCCCTTACCCTCGTACTTCTATTAATAGCATTCAATAATTCGCTTTTATTATTAGTATCATCTTGTTTTTCTTGCTTCTTTTTTTGTATCCTCGTTATATTATTTTCTGCTTTATCTAAAATT
>Ga0208428_1001295_pt1 | contig 10589 bp, 10 predicted proteins | sample DEB08_DNA_11_FD_184535 | JGI IMG/M metagenome (GOLD analysis project Ga0208428, IMG submission 184535) | Aqueous microbial communities from the Delaware River and Bay under freshwater to marine salinity gradient to study organic matter... | ecosystem: Environmental > Aquatic > Marine > Coastal ...
TTGCAATCATTGGAATACTTAGTGCCTTTAAAAATCTTTTAAATCCACCTGGTTTGAAATCTGTTAAATCAAATCCGTGTTGTGCTCCATTTTGAAATATTTTTGCCTCTGTTAAACGAAACTCTTTCCACTTTTTGTTCATTTCCATTATTTGTTTTTTTGATAATGCCATTTTGTATTCCTTATAATCTAACGTTAAGACCTGTATTCTTTTTGAATATCTTACCTAATTGGTCAACATAAACTCCCTTTTCTTTTGATTTAGTTTTTACATTACTTCCTCTTATTGAATAGAAAGTTATATCATATAAATCTTTAGATGATAATTGAAATCTAACGTGTGTTACACCTTTTGAATTTTTACCAATTTGCATTGTTAGTCCCAATCCACTAAAACTTAAGTCTTTTGCACCAGTCATTGAGATAAATTTATTACCACCTAATTGTTTTAGTAATTCTGATGCTTGTGATTTAGACATTGCTTCTACCAAACTCATTTTACCATTGGTCTTTACTCTGATAAGATTCATCTTACCATATTTTTTACCCATCTTCTTCATATGTTTCTTAACTATATTTAAGTTATTGTCTTTGAAGTAAACTTGGTCATAGTCTTGTTTCTTTTGGTTGAATTTATCCACGATGGCGTATACATCTTCATTTACTGATTCAACTGGATTCAATAAATAATTGGTTGCTTTTTCTAAATACTTTTGTGATAAAGTAATCTTGTCTGTCCACCAACTTGGTAATGAATCTTCTTTGTTCATTCCGTTTAGTTTGTTTAGAAGTTTATTTGAATCATCAACCATAATCATTACTTTTCTTTTTGATGATGCGACATCTGTGTGTCCGTCTTCATTTACTGATTCTCTCATATCACCACTATAATTCATAGCCCAATTATTAAATGCACTTAACATCTGTGAAATCTGTCTTTCTTCTGGACTACCATAAGGATTTTCTTTAAACTTACTTTTTAAATTACGAAGTTCTTTTTGACCAAAGTTTTCATATCCACCTTTTTTATCCCATTTTTTCATTAGTTGTTTTTTAACTCTTGATATAGTTGAACGAACTTGTGATACACTTGCTTCATTTACTGATTCTTTCATATCTGACATCCACTCTAAACCTGGAACTACTATATTTTTAACTTTATGTTTCTTTTTCAGTACATTTACATCTTTTACAAACTTTTTTAAATGTGGTGGTAATTCACCTGTCTTTTCAAAATCATCTCTCATCTTTTTTAATTGTGATGGACTCATTGATTCATTAACATTTTCTAAATTTGTATTGTCTAATTTAGTTTCAATACCATATAAAACTTTACTCATCTTTTCAAGTAATTTTTTCTCTTTATCACCTAAATAATAAAAAGAGTTTTCATCATAACCATTAGCTGGCTTAAGTGTTTGTTTTAAAATTCTTATAGCGATTTTAAATTTTGAATCTGATAAGTATTTTTTTAATTCTGTTTGGTTAGGTGCGTAATGTCTATTATCTTTACCCTCTCGTTCTACTGCTGGTTTGATAAACTTTTTAAATAAAGTTTCAACTGCTTTTAGTTTGTTCAAGTCTCTTTTAACCGGATGTTTTGCTAATTGACCTTTTAAACTATTGGCTTGTTTGATTATCAAGTTTATTGATTGTAACCAAAGTTTTGTATATTCTTTACCAGTTTGAATTTCGTCATTTCTTTCTTGAATTACTGATTCACTCATATCTTTTAATGCTTGTTTAAATGCTTTCTTATCTCTTTTGTAATCTGCCATTACTTGGTCAAATCCCAACATATCAACCATATCGATAAACATTTCTTTTTCTTTTTTACCTAATTTGTTGATAATCTTTTTAGTTTTGTCTGACATTTCGTTTACTGATTCACGAGTTATGGCTGAACCTGGTGATTGCATAGCTTTCATAACTTGTTTTTCTGTATTACCTTTAAATCTTAATTTGAATGCTTCTGTTCCCTCTACTTCCATATCTGTAAATATTCCTTTATCAGTAACATAATGATTTTTTATACCAAATTTATTAGGTCTTGATTTGGCAACACTTTTTACTTTTGCTTTACCTCTATTTCTTCTATCAAAAGAAAGTAAACTAATGGTATCACCTACTTTATATACTTTGTTTTCATTCATTTTTTTCATTTGGTCGTGTGATTTTTCCAACTCCATACCTGGTTTAAAGTTCTTACCTTTATTCATCACTACAAACACAACACTTCTTGGATTTACGGATTTTACTTTACCCATAGCACCATAATGTGGACAACTTGGATTAACATCTTTAACGACATCACCTGTTCCGTAAGTGTATTCTGATAATTCTTGTTTAATCATTTCTTTCAGTTTATTCAGAACTTCTTTTTTCATCGGTAGTCCTTTGTGTTTGGTTGATGCGAATTTCTTCACATCTTTTTTCTTCATATCTTTGGCGACATCTTGTGCGTCTTTGGAAAACTTGGACGCTGGTTGTTCACCTTTTTGGATTGACCTTACAATCCCCATAAATTTTTGTTGTTTTTTACTAAGTGCTGGCATTGTCTATCTAGCTATTAAACTATCTTCGTCTACTCTAAATTCAACAAATGGTTCATTTCTATCTGGATTAAATGTAATTTTTTCAAATTTAACTCCTAATGAACTACCTGCACTTTTAAGATGTTTCATAACAACATCAATATCTTTTTTAGATAATGGATTTTTTAAAATAATTGAACCACTATATTCATCATTTGGTTTTAGTTTGTGATATCTTTGATATCCAAACATAATTCCTCGTGGATTGAATTTTGACATCAATCTATCGATTCCACTCATTATTCTTCCGTATTCACTTGGAACTTCAACCATTTTACCATTAACACCTTTCATTTTCATTGCTTCATCTAAACGATTAGTGTATCGTGTTGTTATTTTTGATAATTCTCTTAAATCCATATTATGCCTTTTTACTATTTGCTAATCCAGCGTTGGTATACTTTGGAACACTTGGTGTTTTAGATTGTTCTAATCCACCTATTCCTTCACCGGCTAAATTGTCAATAGTTGGAATATTAACTGGTGATTTTTCGTGTCTACCTCTTGGACTGGATTTTGGTTCACCTGCCCCAATACTTAAATTTGATTTTAAATCTTCTAATGCCATTATTCACCCCTTATGATATGGTTAATGATATCTTCTGCTTTACAATAATCTCCACAAGTTCTACCTGTTTGAGTGTGGTCTACGGATTCATTCATTTTTTCTGGATATAAGAATGCTCCGTGAGTTGATGGATTGGAAACAAAATCAAAAGCGATAAGTTCAAAGTCATCTCCTACTTTTGAAACGGTGTCTCCATTAGATTCTCTAACTACTTCGACACTACCCAATCCTCGTGAACTGATACCTAATTTGATACCATTCTTAAATAGTTCTCGTAATATATTACCACTTGGTGTTGTTAAGATTTCACAAGTTCCAACCAAGTTATCACCTTCAAAATGCATTTCAGTTACATTGTGAGAAACATTTTGTAAATTAACAACTGAACTATCTGGGTGGTCTAATTCACCAAGTGCTCTTTTTTGTTTTACAAAATTTTCATCGTATTTTTTAGATTCACGAACCAATATTTCTCTTGGATATACTCGTCCGTTTTGGTTTTTTGCTTCTGCTCTTTGTAATACACCTTTAACAACTAACTTTCCGTTGTTTTCTTTCATCGCCTCATTTATTTGTTGTGGCGATATTTCAAATGGTATATAGTCTACGATAACTTGTTTCATTATTTCATACTTCCTACTTTGTTTGCTAACTTAACTAATCTTTCAGATATTTTGTTAAGTGCCTTGTGTGTGTTTTTCCAATAACTTCTGGAATCAACATTTAATTCTGTTTTTAATCTTAAATTCATTTTAATTCTTTTGTCTAATTCGTTTAATGCGTCACGAACTTCACGAACCGATACACCGATTTTTTGTTTTGGTGTCATTGATTCGTCATTTCTCCAATCGTGATAACGACCTTCACCTAACATTTCTTTTGTTTTAAACAATTGCATAAGTTGCACCAGTGCTTTTTCAGCTTTCAGAAGTGTTTCATAATGTTTATTGTAATCCGTTTTTCTAAGTTCTTTATCACCAATATAAGTTGCTTTTGAAAAGTCTTTTTTTAGATTACCAATACCCTTTACAAGATTTCTTAATGCATCAACTTCTTTTTTAGTAACTTCTTTTAATTCTTTTAGGTTTGTACCTTTGATGAATTGTTTTCTTTCTTTTACTCTATCATCAACTGCTTTTTTCAAACCTTTTGGATTAGTTCTTGCCATATATAAAACTCTACCGATTTCATATTCATCTGCTAAATCTCTAATTGCATTTAATTCATCTGGTCTATTTACTTTAATGGCCTTTGATATTTCGATAAACATACTTGAATAAGATTCGTTTATTGATTCTTTAACAATTTGTTTAAAAAATGTTTTTCTAACGGTATCTTTTTCACTTTGTAATATATTTGCTAATTTTTGAACTGATGAACTCTTAAAGTTTTTTGGAAAGTATTTTTTATAGTTTTGATAATTTACATTATCTGGTGTATATCTCATAAACATAAATGTATTTGCAATACCTCTAATTAAAAGTCTATCATCACTTACTTTTTTAAGAGCTGGATTGATTCTAAATAAATTATCTTTTATTTCTTTACCGATTTTTAGTAATTCTTTTCTGTTTGAACCGGTGATTGCTTCATTTACTTTTTTATATCCACCGACTTCTGGACTTTTGTGTCCAACTGCTGAACCACTTGAGAATGCGTGTGGTGTATCGTAATGACCTGTTCCGGTTCCGTCGATACCTGCTGTTGCGGTTGTAGAAACTTCATCAAGTTCTTCGTCTTTTTCTAATTCTTTAATGACGACATTCTTGATATATTCTTTTAATTTAGCTATTTTGTCGTGATTGGACATTTTTTATTTCCTTAATAAGTTCATAATATCTCATCAATGCAACCACGTGTTTATCTTTCACGACTTTACCTTTTGTAGCGGTGTCTGTGTAGTCAATCGCTTCTGATAATTTAATTTTAGTAATTTTATCGTTCACTTTTGGAAGTAATGACTTCAGAGCTTTTTTGATTTTAATTACTTCTGAATCGATAAACTCTTTTAATGAATTTGTATTAGATACATTGTTAATATATTGTTTTAACAAGTTTTTTTGATTTTCATTTAGAGATTTATACTTTTTATTAAATTTATCTACTAATAATTGATAACTTAACAACCTTAAATCTTTGTCTTGTGTTGAATATTCACTTAAATTCTGTTTTTTTACTCTTGTTTGTTTAGATTGAGTAATATGTTCAGTTATAGTGATTGATGAATCAGTTTTTTGGACTGGCCCAAAGTCTTCTTTGCCGGTTTCTGTTTGAAAAACACGATATACTGATGCCAACACTTTAAAGTTTGGTATTCTGGTATTGAAGAATTCTTTTATATCGTAATTCTCTTTAATTGTTTTAATTAAATTGTATTTTTCATTTGCCAAACGACGATTTGACAATTTTCTTCGACTTTTGACTACCGCTTCTAATAAAGATGATGCGTGAGTCAAGTTTTTGTATTTTTTATTCAATAAGATTGAATATAATTCATATTCTTTACCTAATTCAGTATTTTTGTTAAAAAATTCTTTAAACATTTTAACTGATTTAGCTTCTTTCTTGTCATTTATCACATCTACCGTGATTTGACGAGATAAAAGTTCATAAAGAATTCCTGTATTCTTTATCTTATTATGTTTAACATAAGACATTTGAGCTCCAAAGTATTTTTGTGTTTTTTATCAATAATAAATATAAAACTTTCAAGAAATCGGTATTAATTATCCCCATTTTCCTCTTTATATTCATTATATTCTTTTTCTAATTCATCTACTTGATTAGTTTCTTGTATTATGCTTTTTGACTTTTTACCCATAGTTTTTTTCAAAGCATCGTAATGTGCTAATGCTAATGGTCTACGATTTTTTGTTTGTTTCCCTAACGGGTCACGACCTCTTGCTCCACTATCTTTGAATGGTTTGTTCATTTCTTGTGGACGACCACCTTGTTCATCTTCTGGTCTATCATCTTCTTCATCTGAAAACGGGTCAAAGATAGAACCTGCGACTGAATCATCTTCTTGTGGTTGTTGGTCTTGTTGACCACCAAATAATCCTGGTGATTGCATATCACTTGGTGTTCCAACTGATTCACCGGATTGTTGTGGGTCATTACCTTCCATTTCAATTTGTGAGTGTCTGAATTTCTGTTTTTGGTCTTCAATGATTTGATTTTCAATTTCTATCTTCTCGTCAGAAGAGAAATTAAAAACATTATCATACACCCAATTTGTTGGTAGGATTTTATCACTAATCATATCACGAGCTAATGTGACTTTCTGTCCTAACAATTCTATCTTTTCTTGTTCATACATTGTTGAAGGACTTGCTAAATCTAATTCAAAGTTTACTAAGTCGGCATCTGTGTATCCTTGTGAATACAAGTGAACAACTGCGATTTTTGTTAACTCGGATATAATAATTCTTTGTATTCTTTCAATGGTTCTTGCAAATCTTACATCTTCTGCTGCTAAGGTTGCTTTACCACCGACATTTTCATCAAATCCTAAGAATGCTTTCGGTACTCTTAGTGATGCTAATAATTTGTTTTTCAAATATTCAATGTCTTCGGTTGAATCATAATCAATACCACCCAATTCATTTATTTCAGTTCCGGAATCTCCACCACGAACTGGCATAAAGAAGTCTTCTGTTAGGTTTTGTATATTGTATTTTAAATTATACTCACCTGTGGACTCGTCTATAAATGGTGTTTTCTTCATTTTGTTGATAATTCTTTGCATATAATTGTCAACTTCTGCTGGTGGTATATTACCAATATCAATCTTGAATACTCTTTTGGAAGGTGCTCTCATAATTCTGTGAATCAACATAGCGTCTTCCATAAGTGTTAATTGTTTCCAAATCTTTCTTGTAGATTCAATCATAGACTTTCCGTAAGGTAAGAAATTACTATCGTTTGCTAAACGGAAGTGTGCGATTTGAAAGTTTTCAAATTCTATTTTTTTACCATTCTTTGCTCTTTGTCCGAATTGTTGGTTTGCTCCCTCAATTGATTCTAAGTAGAACTTAGTATAGTAAGGATTTTCTGGGTCTTCTCCCTCTGCTCTTACGACTTCATAAGGTGATAACGGAACTACATTAGTAATACCATACTTTTCATTAATATCTAAGTGTAAAAAGAAGTCTCCATACTTAACCATATTACGAACCCAAGGCCATAAATTAAATTCAACATTCATAATGTCGTAAAACAAATTATGTAGAATTTCTTTAATGTTTTCATTTTCTGATTTAATCGTAATGACTTGACCATATTCACCTTTCATTGTGGATTCATCTGAATAAATGTCCAATGCTGATGAAATGATTGGGTCTGAATCCATTGATTCATAATCTTTAAATAATGCTAATCTTGCTGCCATTATTTGATGTACGGTTGAATAACCTGTTCCAACTAAATCTAAGTTGTTGTGTAGTTTTGTATATCTATCAACTAAATGTGATTTAACTTGTTTCTGAACTTGGTCTGTATCGGCGATTTTTAATTTTTTACCGCCGACATTACGAACAATTACATTTGTACTGAATAATCGTTGTAATCTTCCAAATAATGTTGTATCTGCCATAATATCCTCACTTTACAAGAGCCAATCTAATGACTCTTTTTCTTTTCCTGTGTCCCACTCCCAACTATCGTTTTTATTATCGTTAGGTGTGTATAAACCCTCGTTGTCCATCATACGACTGAGAGTTTTCTTTGTTAGTTCTACACCTTGTGTTCGTAGTCTTAATGCAGTATCACGAACCCAAAGTCCAATAGCAAAAGACATAACCAAATCATCATTGTATCCGGTCATTGCTTCTGCTCTATTATTTATATAGACGAAAGTCAATAGTTCATCAATCAAACGATTAGAACGAACTATCACACTATCCTCTCTAAAAAATTCTTCTAACTTACTAATAATTAGTGGTCTGGTCTTAGAAGTCGTTGAAAAACCAGCAACCATATTTCTTTCTTGTCTGTTGATTTTGTTGTTCATTTGGTGTTGAACATCAACATATTGTAAGTCTTTACTTGTGTAAAATAAATTAGGATAATCCCTATCTATTACTTGTTGGATTGTTGCCCAACCAATATTGTTGTTTTCAATAATTAGTAAAGCATCATTATATTCTGTTGCTACACTAACCAACATATTACCAAAATCTTTTGTATTGATACGACCTTTGTATTCTGCTACTTGTGTCAAGGTTTCCAACTCAATCACGTGAAAAGCAGAATAGTCTGCTGAATCTCCTCTACCGACATCAGCACATACAATATAATCTTTTGAGTAATTTGGTGGTTCCCAAATCCAACAATTACTATCAATACCTCTTTTCTCTATTGGTTCAGAACAATCTCTTTTTCTAATTTGTTCCAATAAAACTGCGTCAACCACACCAGTACCGGAAGTCAAGAAGTCACAATCACACTCTTGTGCTGCCCCACTTGGGCCAAGTAATGTGTCTTGTTCTTTTCTCCAATCTTCACCTCTATCTGGATGAACCGTCCAATGCAATTTAATCGGATTAAACATACCACGACCCTCTTCGGCATCCACCCAAGTTTTATGAAACCAATTACCCACACCATTAGGTGTTGATAATGCAATACATTGTCCACCTGTGGTTAAAGTGGATTGTGCAGCAGTCCATATGGTATCAATTTTATCAATGAATGCTGCCTCGTCCAAAATCAATAATGACAATGCCTCAGAACGAGCTGCTTCACCAGAAGAAGAAACTGCTTTAATCTGAGAACCATTACGATATCTCAAATTTAATTTGTTGTCTTCCACACAAGGTTGTTTTAACCAACTCGGTAAGTTTGCGTGCATAACACGAACTTTCGTAACCAAGTTTTTTGCTACTTCTTGTTTCGTAGCAATAACCAAGATGTTTTTATCTTGGTGAAAGGTCATCATCCATAAAGCGTATCCAGCAGTAATCGTTGATATACCCAACTGACGAGCTTTCAAAATAATATTCATACGATGTTCTTGAAACTCGTTGATAGATTTTTCCTGAAAATCATACAAGTCAAAAGGTATTTTACCTCGTATTGGGTGTTGTATCATACAATACTTTTTCATAAAATATGCAGGGTCAGTTGCACATTGAATATATTGTTGTTTGATTACTTCTTTAATTTGTTCTGCCATTAGTCTACTATTTGACCTGCTAATTTAACTGATGTAGCAGTCAACACTACTCCATATGTAAAGTATAACCATTTATTTTCATACCATTTAGGTTGAACGAGTTTTACTTTTTGTTCAAGTAGTTTGTTGGTGTCTTTTAGTAGATTTAATTGGGTAGTTTTATTCGATATCAACATAGAATCTATATATGAATTTTCTTCATAAAGTTTGACTTGTTCCTCTAAATCCATTACCAACGAAACATTTAAACTATCTTTTAATTCAAGTTCTTTAATTGTGTTGGTGAATCCTAATACTTCTTCTTCTGTAAAAGTATAAGTTTTAGGTTCTTCAATGATTATAGGGTCATCTCCGACTATGTCTTGTGAGAATAAAGCTCCCATTAATAGTATGTAAATAAAATATCTCATATATATAAATATATAGTTTATTTACTAAACTTCTTTAAAAATTTCACTGCTTCATCGGCATCGTCTGTTTTTACTGCTTCTGATGCTTTTTCTAATTGTTTTTTAGTAGTAGTGACTTTTCTTTTTAATTTAGCTACTTCTTTTTTATTTACTTTTTTCTTTGACTCAAGAACTTCAACTTCTTTTTCAAGTTCTTTAACTTCTTGGTCTTTTTGTTTAATTGCTTTATCTAATTCTTTGACTTCTTGTTTTTTATTTCCACCAAAGAATAGGTTTAGTATCATTTGAATAAAGTTCATTACTCAGTTTCTCCTTGTAGTTGTTTTTCTGCTTTTTCTACGAGTTCTCTTTTTTCTCGTATGAAATCTCTTGCTTCTGATATAGTTTTCTCAAATTCTTTTTCACCCATTTCCCACTTTTCAGCTTCTAATTCTGGGGTGTTGACACCTACTTGATTAAACCACTCTTGCTTTCCGTCTGTTTTTTCAAAGTCATCAATACTTTGTTCTAAATCTTTTAAATATGCTTTTTGATTTTCCAATACCTTGGTTTTTGCATAATTTTGATAAGTACCTTCAAGTCTAAGTTTATTTTCTAATTCTATTTGACAATCAAAACAATGTCCTTGTGTTCTCCAAAACTTATTATCAAGTTTTTTCTTCATTGCTTTATCACACTTAGGACAAAACCAAGGCATTCTTACTGATGCCATTATATCTGTTAATTCTGATTTTCTGGTTTTACCACCAAGGTTTTCTTTCTTACCTTCGTATCCTACTTGTGTGTAATCTTTTTCATAGGTTTTACCAGACATCAAATCTGATAATGCTTTATTTTGTCTT
>Ga0208428_1001306_pt1 | contig 10542 bp, 9 predicted proteins | sample DEB08_DNA_11_FD_184535 | JGI IMG/M metagenome (GOLD analysis project Ga0208428, IMG submission 184535) | Aqueous microbial communities from the Delaware River and Bay under freshwater to marine salinity gradient to study organic matter... | ecosystem: Environmental > Aquatic > Marine > Coastal ...
AGGAAAAAGAACAAAAAGAAATAGAAGAACAATCACCTGTAAAAGAAAGTAAGGAAGAAAAAGTAGAGTGTAAATGGTGTAAAACTAAAGTATTTGAAAAACATCTAGAACGTCACTATGATACTAAGAAATGTATGAAAATGAGAATATTAAAAGAACCATCTAATTTTTATAGGTGTAAATGGTGTAAGCAATGTTTCCCATCTCAGGTAGAATTAGATAGTCATAGAGATGTATGTATCAAAGGTAAAATATATCATCTGAAACAAGAATTATACACTGAGAAGGAAAACAGAGATGATCTGATTGAACAACATAAGTTTGAACTAGATGAATTAAGGAAATACTATGAACTGAAAATAGAAGAAAGAGAGGAAAAACTTAGAAAAGAATATAGGAAAGAAATGAAGGAAAGAGAAGAAAAACTTCGAGGAGAAATAAAGAGTAAAGATGATTTCATAAAGTCATTGGCCAAGGAACCTAAATATGTGACAAATACTACAAATAACAATACTTTCAATCTCAATAATTACTTTAAGGGTAACAATGGTATAGATTTTGACGAGAAACAGTTAGAGAATAAGATAGAACAGTGTAGAGGTATGATGTTGGAGACGGTGGATAAACATGGTTTTAGTGATATGAAGAAGATAAGAGATGTTAAGGATAAACAGATAGATTTACTCTGTAAAGATGCAAAGACAAAAAAGTGGAACGTTGTTAATACAGATGTATCAAGGAAAACATATACAGTATGTAAGAGGGATAATGATAAAGTTCTTACTGTTAAAGATCCAAATGGAAAAATGATGAAAATGATTGTCGATAAGATGGATAGATTAAACAATCGCTGTTACTACAAGGTGATGGCTGAAAATGTACATTTAGAGGGAAGTAGGTTTTATGAGTTAGAAGATAACTGTAATATATTAGTGAAGGAATCACTATGGGACAAAATACCCACAAAGGCAATGTTATCAGACCAAGAACTAGGTGAAGATGAAAAAAATGAAATGAAAATAAGTAATTAAATATAATACAACATATCTTCACGATGGAAAATCAAAAGATGTTTCAACATAAACTGCATCATTGTGAAGTTAGTGATTCATTCGTTCATCCAAATATGAAATTAAGTAATGGAAAAAATGGAAATGGTGAATCACGTTTATTTATTAGTTGTTCTAAAATTATATCTGAAACAATTCACAAACAAAAAAAAAGTAAAATACAATTTGATAATAACTACATCAATAATTTAGAATCATATGTTTCTGATGAGACTAATTTTAGAAAAAAAGATTGTAATAGAGTTAAAACCTGGAAGAAAAATATTAAGGATATAGAAGGTAAAAAAATAATGATTGAAACGCAAAATGGTTTTGAAGATGTTAGAAGAAATTATATAGGTCAAACTCCACATAGACGCAAAGAAAACAAAACAAAAGAAGAAAAAGAAAACATAAGAAAATGGGATACATTCAGAAAATGCTTAATTCCAACAAAGACTACATTAGAATTCAGCATTGTTGAAAATGAATTAATACTTAATGTATTATATAATGAAGAACATCAAAAATACAATAAACCAAGTGGATGTAGTTTTGTTTCATTAGAATTCCTTAGAGATTTTGGTATAAGCAACAATATTGAGATTCAACATGCAATGAATGGCGGAGAACATAAAGAACGAAAAGATAATGGATACTTTTGGCCTGTAGATGGATATCATGATTGTGAAAAACATAAATGCTGTGGAACGCGTAATAAACCTTGTTTTTGGAATAAATATGTATTCGAGTTTCAGGGCGACTACTGGCATAAAGATAAAAAAAATAAAGATTTAACAAAAAAAGAATTTTACATTAAAAAAGGTTATAAATGGTTTGAAATAACCGAAAGCGAATATATAAATAAGAAGAAATTAATTAAAAGTATTAATCATCTTTCATGTTGAGAATATTATTATAAATAAAAAATTGATTTATAATAAGACTGAAAATATAATTATAAATAAAATGTCATCCAAACAATCATCTACTGATATTAAGTTTGAAAAAATGAAAATGAAAGAGATAAAATCTTTCTGTAAAGAACATAAAATAAGAGGATATTCTAATAAAAATAAAAGTGAGTTAATATCTCTTATAGTAAACCATCAAAAAGTATTAACAAACGAAAAAAAAAAATCAGATAATATTCTAAATTTGGAAACAAACAATACTGATACATTTACAATAGGAACTTTATTTACAGGCATTGGTTCAATAGAACACGCACTTTCTCGCTTAAATATTAACCATAAAATTGTATTTGCGTGTGATATTTGTAAATATGTGAAAGAAAGTTATTTTGCAAATTATAAAATAAATCAAGAGGATTGGTATTCAGATGTTAATAATGTTAATGGTAATAAATATAAAAACGTTGATATGATTGTTGGCGGTTCACCTTGTCAATCCTTTTCATTTGTAGGAAAACAGAAGGGTCTTGAAGATGATAGAGGTAACTTAATATTTCAGTTTATAAGAGTAATTAAAGAGGCACAACCAAAGATGTTTATATTTGAAAATGTAAAGGGTTTAACTACCCACGAAAAAGGAAAAACATTTGATTTTGTAAAAAAGAAATTTTATGATTTAAATTATGATATTCAATATAGTATTTTGAATGGAAAAGACTATGGTATTCCTCAAAGCAGAAATAGATTATTTATGGTAGGAATTAATAAAAATAGTAACATTAAGATGAATATATTCCCCCCTCCAAAAATAGAACTTCTGATTAAAATGAAAGACTTGCTTGAAGATAATGTTGAAAACAAATATTATTTACAAGAAAAGGGTGTATCATTTGTAACAAAGGAAAAAAACATAAAAAAAAAATATACACAGATTAATGGAGATATCGCATTATGTCAGAAAAAAAACCAACAATTTAATTGGCATGGAGATTTTATAAAGGAATATAGAGAGATACCATCTAAATATTATTTATCAGAAAAGGTAAAGAATTATGTTCTTTCTAGCGGAACAAAAAACTTTAAAACATCAATAGAAACTGATTTAGATATTGCGAGACCATTACTTTCAAGTATGCATAAAATGCATAGAGCTGGTGTAGATAATTACATTACATATGAAGAAAAAATTAGAAAATTAACCCCACGCGAATGCTTAAGACTTATGGGATTTTCAGATGATTTTAAAATTGTTGTTTCAGATACTCGTATGTATCAACAAGCAGGCAATAGTATAATTGTTAATATATTTATTGAAATTATTAAGCAAATAGACTATATTATGAAATTTATGATCACTACAGTATAAACGATGAGTTTGAATAGAGTTTCCTTCAAAATGAAAGGAAGCTCTTTTCCCACATTTTTCAACACAATATTATCTACAACTTTTACTGTTTTGATGCTTTTCCCAGTTTCTTGGTAGTATTTCTTTTTTTACAAAATTCACATTTAATCTTGTTAACCATATTGATTATATTAAGGTGTATTATCCTTTTTAATTAATAAATATATTTTTAAACCATTGACAGTTTAAAAATATGGGGATAAAAGATTAAATTCCAATTCTACTAGTACATCTTTGTATTAATTCTGATGTGGAAATAGTGGGTGTATATTCTACACGGTGAAAAATTCCCATTTCCATGGGTACTTTGAAAAACTCGTCTTGTGAGTGGTCATCTACATGGTGAGCATGAACGACTAGGTCGATATTGTGTTGTTGGATGAAATCTTTATCTATAATGAGAGGACTATTTTGGATAATTTCGTCTACATATTTACATGCTGATATTACTTTAACTCTCTCATCTAGAGAACAAATAGGTTTTCTTTTATAGAGGGAAGCATCTTTGTCATTGATTACACCTATGATGACTTTATCACCTAATTGTTTTAAAGTTTTAATAAATTCTACGTGACCGTGGTGGAATAAATCCCCAACCATGTCACCGTAAACAGTTTTCATTTTATATATGTGTTTGTATTCTTTTAAACAATGACCCAATCACAGTATTTTCTTCTGAAAGTTTCAAGTGGGATGATGGGGATATTTAATTCTATGGCTTTTTTCACCTTTTCAGTGTTATTGGGAGGTATTTTTTTGACGATTACACCAGAAACTTTTACAGACACAGTTTCAGTGGTGTTTAGTATTGATGTTAGAGTTTTATTTCTAAACCCAGAAAGTACCCACAATCCTTCAATTTTCTGTGAGTTATCGTTAGTGTTGATGAACTGTTCTGAAAGGTTCATATTTTTCAACCATTGTATAGTGGATGGTATATTTTCCCATACAAGTGTAGCAGTTTTATCTGAAAATCCTTGACATGTTTTTATTAAATCGATACCATCTTTATCAGAGGTAGGTAGGGGTTTGAGAGAAATAGAGGTGAATGCTTCATATAAAATTTTATTTGTGAATAATTTTTCAATCTTTTTGATGCTGATACCGTTTCCTAGTTTACCACTAGCACCAATAATCATTGAGAGGGGTAAAGAATTTAGTTTTTCTAGTTCCTTTCTTATTTTTGTCGCTATTATTTTACTTGAAATACATTCAGTTAATTGGTCAGTGTTGATATTACATATATCTTCTATCGTTCTAAACCCTTTATCCCATAATCTTTCCACTGTTTTTGGACCTAGGTGTTTTATATCTAGTAATTTAAAGAAAGAAATGAACTGTTTTTGATGTGCGGTTGCACAATCGTTCGTCAATATGATATCAACACCTTGTTCGTCCCAATGGTAATTTACTTCTGGAAGAGTGGGTGATGTTGGTTTGACGATACTTAATATTTTTGGAATAACATCACCACTACGAACAATACTGAGTATGGTACCTTTTCCTATGTTCATCGATGTTATATATTTAGCGTTAAATCCAGAAACTCTTTTTATAGTGACACCGTCAATTGTGATGGGATCTAGTATTACGGTAGGTTTTATTTTCCTTGATTTTGAAATATTCCATTCTATATCTTTAACGGTTGTATTTACTTGTGTTAGGATGGAATTATCTTTGAGGGCTATAGAATAGGATGGGTTACCATCTGTATTTCGTTTGTATGGTAATGGTATATTAACAACAAGTCCGTCTACAGCCCAAGGTGAATTATCCCTTTCTCTTGATAGAATAACAGGTAATTCATTAAAGTCCCATTGTTCTGGTAATTTGAAGTGGTGAACGGTATACCATCCATGTTTTTGTAATTTATGTAATTGTTCGTGAACAGGTAACTGTAGGTGAGATGGTGTTATCCATTCATAAGCAATAAAGCAAATATCTTCTATTCCTTCTGGTACTTTTTTAGAGTTGATTAAACCTGAAACCATATTACGAGCATTAGAATATTTTTCAGACCATTTTTGATGGAACATATCTTTTTTCAGTATCAATTCACCTCTTATCATGAAATTTTTATTACATTTACCTGTACGTACATTGGGAGGTATATATTTAATCCAGTTAAGAACCCATGTAATATCTGTTCCAACTTTTCCGTTACCACGTGTATACATTTTGATACCATTTTTTAAATCGAATGTAACAAGACAAGAAACACCATCTAATTTGTGTTCAACGATGAAATCAGAACATCTTAATTGATGGGTTGTTTCATACCATTTACACCAATCCTTTTTATTTGTAATTTTATCTAAACTTCCCAACCAAACAGGTAGGTTAACTCTGTTATTACTTACAGTGGAACCTACAGGTGGACTCCAATTTGGATCTCTACGTTGTATAACTTCTTGTAATAAATCAAACTGCCAATCATGTAGTTTACATTCCGATGTGTTATAGTATTTGTCTGAACACCAATACCATAATTCTTTCAATAGGTGGACATCTTCTGAGTCAAAAAAACGTATAGTATCAGTAGTAGTACTTTCCGAGAGCACATCAACAACAGTTTTTGGATTAATCATTTTCTTATATACTATATCATTGATATGTTTAAAACAAATTCATTTTCTTTTACTTTGTGTAAATTAATTATACTTTAAACATAAATATACTATTATTCACAAGATGATGATACATAAATCTGTTTCAACAATAAAAGATATGATGATTATAATCTACATATCATCTGTGATATATAGAGATAACGGAAACGAAAAACTTGATAATAAAAAAATAAAAGTAAACGCTTTATAATAAAATAATAAAGATGGTAAAGAGAAAAAGAGATGACGGAATTTCTGTTCAACTGAGAAAAAAGAAAAAGGGAGATACTCAAGGAAAGAAAAAGGTATCAAAGAAGTGGAGAATTTATCAAAAACAACTTTCAGATAATTTCGTAGCTACATTCAGAAGAATTCACGGTGGAAAAAATGATTGTGTTATCAACGCGTTTGAAATGTTACAGTATATCAGTGCAGAAACTGCTGCTATTATGAGAATATTAAGACCTGGTTTGACATTAAATGAAGATGAAATATTAAAGATATTACCTCTTTTCTATCCAAACAAAAGTGTTAAATTCAAAGTATTAAAGGAAAATCTAGGTTATTCAGTTGAAGAATTCAACAAACAACATTCAATGATTCGAAAAAATCACGCAGGAATAGGATATATTTACAGAATTAAAAAAGATCTTTCTCATTCAGGTCATTTCTTTGTTGTTGCTAAAGATAAAGATGGTAAAACTTATATCATTGATCCTCAAGTATTCAAAAAGGAAGAGAATTTCATGGGACAATGTCCTAATGATGACTGTACAAAATATTACAAATATATAAGTAAAGAAGGGTATAATTTTTTTGGTTTTGTCACATATCTCCGTGAAGAAATTAGAAAATAAATAATAAAACGGTTTAAAAACACCTATATAGTATAGTAGAACATATCCTAGATGGCGCAATCGGTAGCGCGCCCGGCTGTTAACCGGTAGGTTGGGAGTTCGAGCCTCTCTCTGGGAGTATTTTGCCATAATAGCTTAGTGGTAGAGCATTTGCCTTGTAAGTAAAAGGTCGGTGGTTCAATCCCACCTTATGGCTTTTCTGTCCCATTAACTCAGTTGGTAGAGTGTTGGTCTTATGAGCCATTGGTCACGGGTTCAAGTCCCGTATGGAACAAATACATTTTATAACCACTTTACGGTTATAAAATTAATTAACGGTATTACAATATCATTTACTTACGACGTCGTCGTTTACCACCACTAGTGTTCATAACGATAAGAATAATAATGGCTAAAAGAACAACACTTCCACCTACAATAACGGCTATACCTAATGGAGTTTCAAAAAACGGTTTTTCAAAGAAATCACATGTGATTTGTTTTAAAATTTTGGGGGTATTAAATATCCTGTTAACACCATCAATAAGACAAGCTGCGTATTTTGGGTTTAAAGAAGTTTCTCCTGTATATAACGACAAAATCGTGGATATTAATGTTTTTTTTTGATTATCTGTACCTGTTTCTAACACGTCTTTACACGTGCACTTCGCTGCAGTAAACGCGTATTTTAAGTCTGATTTATTTTTAGATGTCATAAGAGCTTCATAATTTTTTCTAACAGTGTTTTTGCATGATGCTGGGTTGTTTATAAATTCATCAATCTTGTTCTTCAAAGATTTCGCCTTATCATCTTTATCACTTGGACATGTTAACGTTAGTTTTTTAGGGGGTGCTTTACTCATTTCTTCTTAAAAAATATTTTTTTTAATTTATTTAAAAACAACTAAATAAATATATTAGTGATAAGCATTCTTGGCCGAGTGGTTAAGGCGATGGACTTAAGCCCCATTGGACAGTGTCCGCGTGGGTTCGAACCCCCCAGAATGCACCATATAGCGGATTGGCGCAGAGGTTTAGTGCGTTGGACTCATAACCCAAAGGTCCCTTGATCGAAACAAGGATCCGCTATAATTTTTGTATTTTTATAACATAGTAGTGGTTATAAAAATATATTTCATGGAATTATTGGTCTGTTGTACAGAACCACAAGTTCCACACTTTTATTTATAAAGATATATTACATGTTTTCTGATGCTTTTTACATCCCACTGTGGTGGGAAATTCTTGAAAACATTTCTGACATGTATATTCTTCATTAACACTGTATATATGCATCTTTTATCTTTTAATTATTACACATATAATATTCATAAATTCGTTTAGACACAACAGAACCTATCTTTCTCCCTTTAAGAGTTTTAATATCTTTCAACATATTTTCAGGTTCTTCACTTTGTGAATACTCTCTTATTAAGGTGAGTACGTTTTTATATTTAGTCACAATGGGTATAGCCGTGTATTCTGTCACACCTGGAATAATAGAAAGTGAATTTACGAACCAAATATCAGGTGTTATGTTATCCCTTTTCCTTTTTTTCAAACTGATAGAGTATTGTAAATCCATTGATTTCACAACACCACTATCACCGGTCGTTGTGAACCATTCTGGGTTTTTTTCAATCTTATTCCTTATGTTTTTGAGAAAGTTTACGGTTCCTTCTATCCCAGTAGTTTGAAACAACTTCAATCCATCTCTCCACATCGTGTTTATCTGTGCAGACAACAGGGTTTTATCACAATATTTTCCCTGTTTACCAAAGAACTTTTTCACTACCGTTTTGTTTTCAATCAGATATAATATCCTGTTCCTTGGTATTCCACAGTTCATCAATCGACATTTCTGTTCCCTATAACGTCCATCAGTAATAGAGGATAAAAGATCAACGGTTGATTTTCTCTCTATAACGATAAGTGGTTCTTCATCACCATCTCGACGGAAAATAATATCACCTAAATCCAACTGTTCCGTACTAAAGGGTATTCCCTTATTCTCAACCTCTCCAATCAAATCTCTCTCACGACAATCAATTATAAGTTTTAACATCATAGTTCTTTTATATGTATCCTGTTATTTTTTAAACTAACTATCGGTTAAAACTTCTCCACCTTGCTCTCCACCTTGCTCTCCACCTTGCTCTCCACCGTGTATAGAACTCTCCTTCAATGACACCTTTATCATATTTCTACATATAGGACAATGATTCGAAAATCCAATACTCCTATTTATACAGTTGGTGTGAAACATGTGATTACAAACCAATCTCGTCACCTTTTCATCCTTTTTGAATATACTCAAACATATAGTACACTCTGCCTCTTTATTTATCACTATCTTACCATTAAACACATCATCAGTTATTTCAATATTAGAAACAACATCATCCGAAAGAATAGTATATGGAATATTTTCTATATTCATAATAACAATAAGTAATTCAAATGAAATCGAAGATAAAGTTGACCCATTATGTTGAACAAGCGTATTAATATACGGTAAATACTTTCCATCTACTTTAATTCTCATTTAGTTAAAATTATTAATATTTTATATCAATATTAATAATTCATACAGAGACCATATTCCGTCATGGTGAAACAGGTATTAAGCCTCATCTTTTCCATTATAACTTACATATTCTTTATCTCTCTTTTCACCACGAGACGACTGACGTTCTGTCACAACACCTTTTGAACTTCGACGTGATTGAGGTGGTTGAGGTGGTTGAGGTGGTTGAGGTGGTTGAGGTGGTTGAGGTGGTTGAACTGGTTGTTCCTTTTCCTTCAACCTATCATTTAACATCTTCTTTTCCAACTCCAAGTGACGAATCGTCTCCTCCAACTTAACAACATTCAATTTCTGTTCTAGTTCATGCTTCTCAACTCGATGGGTCAATTCAGACTGAAGCTCTCGTGTCTTGTCGGTGATTTTATTTTCCACTTCACTATCCATCTCTTTCTTTAAATTATCATACTTATCCACCATTTTTTTATACTCATCTTTACTCAAACTAACATAACCCAATTCATCGTTTAGTTTTTCCAATAATTTATACTTATCATTCGTATATTCAAAGTGCAACTTTTCAGACACATAATCGTTCCATTCACTGTAAACAGTCTCCAATTTATTCTTCAATTTATCAAAATCCATCTTTTCTTATAAATACTTGTTTTTTTAAACCATTTAAAATTGCTCGTACCACTTTCCACCAATGTATGTGTATCTACTATGTCCTTGAGGATTCAATGTGAAAGGATCACCTTGATTAGTGGAGTGTGAAACAGTGATCGCATTAGTAGTGTTAATATTTATGACCCTATAGGTAGCACCTTCCACACCAGCGGGTAATTGGACATTTACACTCGCCTTGGTGATAGCAGCAGTCAGTACATTGTGATGAACGTCATTGATTGCAACAACAGAAGAATGGATATCGCCCATCATCATGTCGCGGTAGCCGTAAGGTCCTCCAAAGTGGTCATTGTGTGAACCGTGACCGTAGAAGATGGAACCACCCGCGCTCATGCCGGTGCCTGTAGTCATACTAGATCCCACTGCAGTGCCCTGGTCGAACTTGAGATGGTGGACCATCACGCGAGTGATGTGGAATTTAGCGCCCGAGGGCGGAAGATCTGGGTCTTCGGGGGCTGTCTTGACGAATTTGGCATTGACGTCTTTTCCGTCGTTCAATGTTGAATCGGGGTCTT
>Ga0208428_1001309_pt1 | contig 10522 bp, 6 predicted proteins | sample DEB08_DNA_11_FD_184535 | JGI IMG/M metagenome (GOLD analysis project Ga0208428, IMG submission 184535) | Aqueous microbial communities from the Delaware River and Bay under freshwater to marine salinity gradient to study organic matter... | ecosystem: Environmental > Aquatic > Marine > Coastal ...
TGCTCATGCTACCACCCATCTGTGCTTTTTTACGTGGCTTCTTTGCCATACCACCGTACATCATTGGCTTGCGTGGCATTCCACCGTACATCATTCCCTTACGAGGGCCGTTGTTGTATTGTTTCATAGTTTCATCCTTATGGTGAGAGTCCAAAGTAATTCATTGTAGGATTGTAGATAAATTCGTGTCCAAAATCGCTAGTCACTTCAACGGGGTCTTTTGATGTTTCACGCCAGTTGTCAAAACGCTCTGAGGCTGTAACCAGCAATTCAAATAGCTGCTGATCCTTTTCAAAAGGTAGTGGCTTTCCTGTCTCTACCATCTCCATCAATAGAGAACCTATCTTCGGATCAGTCAAGGCCATAGTCAGAAGCGACATGTTCTTTTGTCTCATCTGCTGCAGGACTGCTTCCGTACCGACGTACCTGAAGCTAACCACGCCACGATTGACAGCGTAGAAACGGCTGATGTAGCTCTCTACAGAGAATTTGCGAGGGATGCCCGATATGTTTGTGCGTCCTGCAGACTCTGCAGCTTCGTTAGCTGTGAAGCTTATGATGCTTCTGTATGTATCGTAGGCTTTATCCCCGATTATTTCCCGTACAACTTCTGCCGTGCTTGGGTCGTTGAATCCCATAAATTGCTTCAGGGACTCAATATCCAAATCAACATTCGGAACCATTTTGTTAGGATCAGATGGGTCTATAGTATACCGACCTGTCGGGTTGAAAGCCTTACGATCCATTTCTTGAACCAAAAGCGACTTGATTATTTCGTTGGTTTCTTCTTCGCTTCGCTTTAGGGACTTGAGATGCTTCTTCAGGTCGTTCAAGCGTCCTACGCCACCGGATATCAAAACCGACCCAACACTACCAGAGTCTAACTCACCTTGAGAATAACGACTTAGGAACTGCTTGCTTTCAGCTATACCCTGTTTTATTTTTGTGGCTTCTCGTACAACACGAGCCTTTTCGCGTTTTGCAGCAGCCTGTAGTTTCTTCATTCCTGCTTCAAAGTACTCAGGATCGACGCTGTTTTTTCCAAAATCAGGAAATACGTCAGTCATAACCCTATCTAAGTCTAGGAGACGTACCTCAGTACCCTCGTCGGTTACGCCTATGAAGGTATCCTGCAGACTATTCATCTTCCTGCGAAGGTCGTTAAAGTCGATAGGCTTACCGCTAGTGATGGTTTCGGTTAACCATTCGCGACTACGTGCCTCTAGGATTGCACGAGTAGCCTGTCCGTTTTCGCTGTTCAAGCGTATGCGATAGTTTCCGTTCGCATCTACATCCCCTATTGTTTCGGAAAGGGAGCGTGTGAACTTTGTTTTGTCTACGTCCTTCATGTCGGCAATTTTATTGAAGTCTAACCATCCTACAGGAGCATTTTTACCGTAATCTATACCCAGCGGATAGTCTGAAGAAACACCAACAGGTAGACGGGCATCTTTGTTTTTCCACCCTAGCCAGTTACTTACATTTTCATCATTGTAGAACCTGCGCTTGTATTCCGTCCAACGAGCCTTTCCTTCAGCCAAAACATCTTGAGTAGAACGCAGTGATCCGTCCTCTTGCTGAATGAACAACTGACCCACTGAAACCCGTTGTCCTGTTTCTAGTTGAACTTCGAAAGAGTCCATGAGTCCTTCTGCAATGTTCTGAACGTTGTCTATTCTCATCTTTGCTGTAGAGTCTTGAGTCTTGAAGCTTATTTGATTCAAGGCATCAGACATCTCTTTGGCTTGCTGAAAAGAGATAGGCAAGACTCCGATATCTTCGCCAGCCAATCGCAAGTCTTTTCTAATTAATTGTGCAACGAGCAGATCTTGTGGGATACGTTTATCATTTAGCAGCTTTATTGTATCTGGATCGTTTGCTTTTCTAGCAGCAGTTAAAGCACCTTCGATAATGTCATCGGGATTTTGTCCTGTTTTTTGAGCAACGTCGAGGATAAAGGCTCCTGCCGCTTCATCCAAGAATGCAAACATCTTGCCGCTTGTTGAGCGAGACATTGTTTTGCCTGACATCTCCAGAAGCAAGGTGGTTCCTTCTGCAGTGCCTAGCACGTCAAACATGCTATCTAATACGGGTCCAGCGTCTGTCGTGGCTTCGCCTACAACTACCGACCCGTCGGCTGTACGGAACATAGCGTTGTCTAACTGACGAAATGGTGCAGCAGCAATTTCTCGCTCCCGTACGTTTCTGCTTTCAAGCAAAGCTGCAAGAGCATCGCCTGATGTTTGAATGTCACGTGCTTTTGCTGGCTCTCGTCCCGGACGGATAATCGTTCCATCAGGTAGAATCTTGTTAACCTGCTTGTTTACGTCGCCTTGCGTTGGAAGAATACGAGCAATCTGGGTTGCTTTATCTTTGATGGCTCCGGCTATACCATCTTGGGTTCTAGCAACCTCATCTCTGATTGCCGTGACACTACCCTGATCTATTCTAGAAATATTGTGCTGTGTAAGGTTGTCTAGTGCACTTCCTAGTTCCGTCGTGGACGCTTCATCCAAATGCGTATATACGTCGTCTGATCCTAGAATCATACCCTTTACGCTGGTTTCGTAGCTTCTTCCGATTACCTCTAAGTCATCTGCTAGTTGAGCGGTTGTACCATCTGCGTAGGTTACGGCAGCTTCGATGGTATCGTACAGCTTCTTTACGGCGTTTCCTTCGATGTCTACGCCTTCCATCTGAGAAAGGTTTTGCATAACAGAACGGAGTTCAGATACAAACTTCTGTTGGGTGAGCAGATTTGTATGTAAGGTTTGAGTTTGAGCGTTGAATGATGCAACTTGCGGTCCGTGCAAGTCGAGTGCAGAGCCTTCTTCTAGGGTTTGTAAAAGAGATAAGCCTAGTATTCTAGACACAGAACGATCTAAAACATCCTCTCTCACGCCAGCAGCTACAAGCTCTTGCTTGAGTCCGTTGAAATACTTTACTCGTGTGCGTAGTGCCTCTTGAAAGTCTGGGTCAAAGTTCTTCATGTTGGTGAGAACGAGATCAGCAATATTGAGTTGTTTGTCTGTTACGTTGTCGAGATCAAACTTTTTTAATAGCTTTTTTGCATCTTTGCCGCCTTTGACAAGACCGTACGCTATTCCACCCACTGCTCCTAAGAACTCTCCCATCATAGGATCGCCACCGTAGATTTCAAAGGCTTGATTGGCTGTTGCAGCACCAATTATAACGTAGGCATCTTGAACGTTCGACTCTCTGATAAATTTAGGTGTTTCAGACCTAACCACAGTCTTTCGCAGGTCTGCCTTTGTAACCTCGATTTTTCGCGTTACTTCTTCCAAACGTCTTGCTTCATCAGGGTTCAAGTCCCTGCCTGCCATCTTTGCGCGATTTATAATGCCGTTCTTCTGGTTGTGCAGGTTCTTATAGTACTGAGACATGTTACGCACTTCGATGCGATTAGATGCAATCTGTGCTGCATCTGTTAGCTCCATACCGTTCTTAAACCGACTAGATGTACGTAAGCCGTTTACCACTGCAATAGCCTTTGCTGGGATGTTTGCAATGCCCCCGATAAGTTTGATGTCTTTTGCTTTGGTTAGGTCGACGGGGAAGCTATACGTCCCGATACCGACGTTAACAGTATTCTTTCTCATTTTTTGAAACGCTACAATTACATCTTCAGGCTCTGCTTCAGGAAACTTCTTGCGATATCGTGCTTCGAAATCACCAAAGTATTCCATCTCCTTTTTACCAGCCTGTACCTTTCTCAAGGTGGCAAGCTTAGTAGGTCCGGCAACCTCTATTGCAGTCGCTGCAGCTTGGGTTCCAAAGCCGGAAAACCGACGTGAAATAGATTCCGCTACGTTGTACGGTACATCTAAGTTTAGCTGTGTGTATCTATCTTGGATCAAGGCAGGCATGTTTGGAATGAAGGTGCTCAACCATCTTTCACGATCAGTTGAGTCTGATAGGTTGTAGTCACCGACTTTCAAACCCTCTGATAGTGCTCCGAAGGCTTCTCCCATGAGGTATGCCCCAGCCATCAGGGGAAATTTCGCAACCTCATTGGTGATACCGACGAGTTTGGACGGATCACCAAAACCGACCCCTCCGAACTGAGGAAGGTTTACACTGTGTAAGATAATGCCTGCACGAGTACGCTGACTCTTCACGCCTTGATTGACAAGGAAGTCATCAAACTGTTTGGCAAAGATAGCACGATTTGTATCCGCATCGTACCCCATGTTCAACATATAACGTGATCTAGCTTCGTCACTTACAAACGGAATACCGACGAGTTTCTTGTCAATGTCCTCTAGGACCTTTTCGTACTTTTCATCGTACACGGCAGTCATGTATGGAATACTGATTCTATCTTCGATAGTCCGTGTTTTTCCCTGAATTACATACCCCAAGTCTGTGCCTTGAATATTGTCGATTAGCTTTTGCCGTGACTCTAGGGTGTCCTCAGTTAGATAATCTACAAACTCAAACCGCTCACCACGTTTGTTTGTTACGTACGAAGCATCCATTATGTCTGTATCTGCTAAGTTTGCATCCTTGACAGAAATGATAGGCGTTAGTAATTCAGGATTTTCGACTATGCGACGACGCTTAGTAATAGCTTGTGCGCCAAGAAACGGATCGCCGTACTCTATCTCTACTTTTGACGGGTCCATCGTGAGAGCAGGCTCTGGAGAGAGATATCGCCCACTTCGACCAAGTATAGGCGGACGTTCAAACCCCTCTGGTCCGTAACCACCAAGCAGATTTACGATGGGAAAATCCTCGACCACCCCTTCTGGAAGTTTCTTTCCAATGCCTGTCGGTTCCGTCTGCGTATTTGTAGTGCTCATAGGACTCAAGGCCGCAGTCGTAGGCGAAAGTATTGTTTCAGCAAGACCAAGCGTTGACTTTGGCAACTTATCGAAAATAGAGTATCCTTCAGCCATATTACGAACTACGTCCTTTTTTCAAACGATTAATTGTTGTATTATATTCTGGTAGTGTTTTGTCTATTTCGGTTACGGTCGGTTTTCCGGCTGCTCTGAGAGTACGATTCAATTGTTGCAATAATTGCTCTTGACTCAACTCAGCTTCTGGGTTTACTCCCCCTTGATTTATACCTAGTTGTGATCTTAACTGATTAGCTGCAGATGCTGGGGTGATAACAACGTCTGAAGTAGAAAGCATGTCGTCTGCAATTGCTATTGCAGCGTTGTCTAGAAAATTAGTGCTACTTAGGTACTTTGCACGGATTCTGATAGAATCTAGCATATCTTTTGCCGCCATGATAGACGCTCGTTGTGCGTCTGGACTATCAAATGTCCCTTGACGTAAAGCAGACAGGATCAACTGAACGTCTTGGTCAGAAATGGTTCTTCCGCCTGTTCCGCCCTGAATAGCGGCAGCTAACTCGTAAGCAAGGACAGTGATGTGGAAGTTACGAGTAGCAAGCGCACGTTTTTCTCTATCGTTTCCTGCCTCTAGTATAGCCTTAGAAACCGCTTTGGCATCTTGAACTAGCAACTCTCGTGCAGATGCGGTTGTTTTTATGTCCCCCTGCTTAAATCCTCGACCTATGAGAGAATCGACCAACGATTCAGCAGCAGTATCCAACTCTGCTCCGACTTTACCGCCGGAGATTTTACTTAAAAACTGTGCGCCTCTTTCGCCAAATTCTACAGCTAGGTACTGAAAGCCATCTATTGTCAAGTCGAAGTTAGCTACAGCAGACGATGGATAAGGCCTGCCTGTTACTGGGTCAAAGTAAGATGCTAGTGACGCTTTAGCAGCACCTGTACCTCTGTTGGCAGATTCTCCTTGTGTGAGAAATGCGTTACGTCGTTGTTTTCCTTGTGCACTGTTGTCAAGTCCGTACCGTTGAGCCAAAAGAGTTTGAACTCGTGGTCCACCCACACTGATCAAGCTTCGAACTGTCATCACGCCAGATTCTAAATCGCCACCGACCATAGCAGTGAACTTATTTGCTATGTTCTTTTTAGTCGGGGCATCAATTGCAGCGAGTACGATATCGTTCTTAGGATCAGTAGAATTTATTGTTGCAATGAATGCGTCTAACTCAGTGATAGGTGCACGAGTATCAGTACCAGCAACAAGAGTGTTAGTTGACATAGACATCAACCCGTCTAGCATAGGCTGGTTTTCAGCGTTTACGGGACCAAGACCATCTTCTCGTTGAACTAGATTACCCAAAGCATCCCGCTTGTCTGCAATCAAAGTAGACAATAAGTTCTGTGCTTTTTCTGGGTTATTTGTGGCAGCAAGAAGGGTGGGATATAGCGTGTTTTTAATGAACGGTGCATACTTTTCTGATGCAGCTTTTCCGTAGACTATTCTGGCAAAAGGATCGGTTTCGCCATCTCTAATTATAGGCTCATTCGCTACAACAACCGCTCCGTTGGGGTTTTCAGTGGATAAGGTTTGCTGGATACGTGCAGCCATATCCGCATTCCCCTGCATGTCCAAACTCAATAGGAATTGTTCCATCCCTTTTACTTTTAGCACATTTGCAAAACCCGCCTGCACCATCCTTTCCTTGTGAGAAATGACTATACCGGAAGGAAGATCATTCTGTAGTGCTTTTAAATTCGGGTCGGTATCCAAACGTTGTTTGAACAAAGGTCCAAATTTTGACACGAATTCTTGGGCTTTACCCTCAGTGTTGTTGATTACGTTCAGATTATCGATTATAGCAGCGTTTACTGAATTTGCTTTTTCAAAAACGCTTTGGCTGTCTTTTGCTCCGATGATTTTATCATCGCCTAACGTCATGTAGGTCGTATACTTAGACATTTCCAAAGCCCGTGCAGTAGCGGCAGTATCTTTGGGGGATCTTGCTACTGAAGCAGCAAGGGGTTTGACCGATTTTCCATCAGGGCTAATCTCTACGCGAGTTTCTCTGACTGCGTTTTTTCTATCTTCAGGTGTAAAGTCAGGATCTGTGTTTAACTTGGTAGACCCATCTTTCATTTCGTATTGTATTGCATACGAAACATCTGCAGATCTCAGGGGTTGACTTACAAGCTTGTCACCAACAAAACTTCCTTGATTGATTTCGGCATCACTGTATCCTCTATCAATAAAAGCCTGTTTGTTTTTTCTTTTAAGAGTCATCCCATTTTCTAAGGTAACGAAGTAGTAGTCTTCTCCGGGAGTTTTTCCCGGTTCTTCGTAGTTTTGCTCAGACTGGGAAATCATAACCCCGTTTTCAAAAACTTGATCTATTTGCCGAATAGGCAGACCTTCTTTTTGATTACGGTTAATAGCCTCTTTTTCTGATACTTCATCGCCACCTATTTTATATATAGTTTTGACTTCTTTTGTTACTGGCCCCCGTAAAGTTTTTATTTGAGCAGCGTCAAAAGGCACAAGCTTTCCATCAACAACATTTCCCACGATGGGATGAAGTTGGTTTATATTTGTAAGGTCGTACTTCGGCCCGTATATACTTCTCAATTCCGACTCAGGTACGACTGAGTTTTCGTACTGACGAAGATACTCAACCTTAGATGCACCTTTATAGTCTTGCCAGCCGTTTTTGATCGACCCTGTTTTTACTACCTTTGCATCTTTTGGAAGCAAGCGGGGGCTTCCTATCACGTGCTCTCCCCACATACCGTCTGGAGTAGTATAGATCAAACGAGGCACATTTTCATCGCGGCGTACCCGCTCTGTTTCTTGAGCTTTAGCCCTTTCTATGGCAATCTTCTTTTGTTCTTCTTCAAGAAGCTTTTCTTGCTCTTTACCTTTTCTGTACATTGTGCTTCCAGCAAGCAACAGTAGTTTTGTAAGGTCTGCCATTATTTTGACTCCTCAGTTGTCAAGAACGAAACCGACGCTTCTTTAGGCTGTTCGGCTGGACCGTACGCACTTTCAATGAAGTCATCTGCTCCCATGCGCTGCTGTCTGTTAATCTCTTCGTTCATTTTCATATACAACTCTGGGTTACGTTGCTTTAGGATTTTAAAGAAGGCAACGTCATCGACCTCTTCTTCGTCTTCTTTTTCAACGAACATCTGTGGCTCAAAGCCTTCTTCGAGGGCCATGTTGTACAGAAAAATACCGACTGCAGGCTTAATCAACTCTGCCACATCAGGAGTATAGTACCCCTGCATAAATCCCTTAAATGATATCTGATTAACCAACTCTTCAACAGTGATACCAGCAAGAAGCAGCTTTAAGATTCCTTCTCGTTGTTGCGGAGTATCGTCAATTGCATCTGTTACGTAGTCGATTGCGTCGTCAGGATCTGCATAGATAGGCGGCTGTTCCCAAGCCCATTTTCCCGGTTCGTCAGTGAGGGAATGTCCCGGCGGTGCAGAAAGAGCGTTAATTTTATCAAAAGCCATGTTTCTATCCTGTTCTTGCGTCTTTACTATAGGCAGGAGTTCTTGTTGCCGTACGCTTAACGCTGACTGATCCTAATGTTGTGCTTCCTGTCGGTCTAGGTTGGGCAAGAATACGTTGAGGAATTTTAGTTGCTCGTACGTGCTGTGCTAAATAGGCTTGCATCTTTGGAGATTGTAACGCATTGCCAACTCTTCCGTTGTTGCCTAGTGGTATCTGTCCAGCCTGTCCTGCTTGGAAGCTAGTATCGCTGCGAATAAGGTTGGGTTTCGTCGTACGTTTCCCAGAGGGTGGTCCACCCACTTCTCCAAACATGTTTAGAAATGAAGCTGTTGCCTGTTTGGCCTCTTTACTTCCTATAGTATCTTTTAGCCAATCAGGAACATAGCCGCTAATAGCGGAACCGACGGCGGTTTCTCCAAAAGGGGTAACACCAAAGTAATTCAAACCTTTTGCAGCGAGGTTATCTCCTGAAAAATATGACGGTCCTTCTCCTGAAACTCCTCCCGGCATCGTTTCTCCAAACAAATACTCCCCAACAACGTTCGCGCCAACTAAAGCAACGCCTGTTTTAAACCATTTCTGTTCCCAAAATTTAGCCATCAGTTATCGCTTTCTTATCCAAATATATTGTCTATGATGACAGTTTTTAGATAGTCATCGTACTTTGTGTCGTACATATCTTTATCTGCTGCAATTGCCGCTGCTTGCATAGCTGCATTGTGTGCCCTGTCTTTAGCATTTTCAGACGCTTTCATATTCCACGATGCTTGGTCGCGATATGCCTGCCAGATATTGTTCATTGCATTTTGCTGAATACCAAGAAGATTTAAGATATTGAGTCGATTTGCTTCGTTTTTTGCTGCCGTGTTTGCAGTGTTTACTTGTCTACGCCAACTCACATTACTTTGATCAACTTGCATACGCATGTTTGCATTAAATTGATCGCGAGTAGTTTGCATCTGGGCGTTAAACTCATCTACGGCAGTCTTTTGACTCACGTTAAATTGTTCTAAGGCAGCTTTGCGATTGAGGCTAGAGTTGGTGATTGTAGCACCCAACTCAGCAAAAAACATGTCAACTTCGTTTTGCGATTTTGCATTGAATTGTTTAGCCGCATTATCTGCAGCAGCATCTGACATCAAAGCTGCAACCTTGCTTTGAAATGTGATTACGTTAGATTGTTGTTCATTAGATAGGTTTTGCAAATCCATAGACAAAAAGGCTTTGGCGTTTTGTGATGCAGCTTGCTGTCTATTGTTTAGGTTTGCCATATCCATAGCAGCGTAGGCCGCAGCATTTTGTAAAGCTGCCTGTTGCTCGTTATTCAGGTTTTGAAGCTGAATCGTTGCGTATTTGCTTGCATCGTTCGCTGCAATTGGAATTCCAGACTCCATAACAGACTGAACCATAGCTGCAGCAGCCATAGAACTCGAACCCAATCCTCGTTGTGCCATCAAAGAAGATACGGCTCGTACTTGAGGTGCGGCCCAAGCAGGAAGAGGCTTTCCATCTTCGATGGTTGCCATGAGTTGAGACATCTGAAACTGGGTAGTTGCTCTGGGGTCTAAGTCTGCTGTTGCAGCCTTTGCCAAACTATCGGGAGAAACCGACCCCTGTTGAGCCTGCATCAAAGCTTGATTAGATACTGTTCCCTGTGCAGCCTGTGCAGCACCTACCTTATCAGCAGTAGTGGCTGCTTGATATCCCTCTGCAGGGCCAGTTGCTGTAGGCGCAGCTTGATCATAGGCAGATGTGTCGATTTCAGCGGGTGCGTCAACCTTAGGTGCCGCTATCGTTTTTCCTGTCTCAGTTAAGGTTTCGTCTGCTCCGACTTCTTGATCGACAGGTTTATAGGTAAGTTCATCGTCAAGCTTTTTTTGATCAGCTTGATCGAGCATTTTTTTCTTAGCTTTTTCTTCGTCTGTCATACCCTAGTCCCTTTGCAAAACCTTATCCAACTTATCCTCGACCCGATGCAAGGCTTCCATGACCTGCCGCATATCGTTGCGAACATCTTCACGAGTTGCGTACTCTTCGCGTGTCTTGTTAACCAAGATACTCAAGCGTTTCTGTTCGCCGTTCTGTTCCTTTAGGAACCACGCCAGACCAGCCACGAACAGGCCGATGAGCATATCGATGAGGCTGGTCATTTCCATCGCTTACCAACCAGCAGGTACTTTTT
>Ga0208428_1001318_pt1 | contig 10475 bp, 9 predicted proteins | sample DEB08_DNA_11_FD_184535 | JGI IMG/M metagenome (GOLD analysis project Ga0208428, IMG submission 184535) | Aqueous microbial communities from the Delaware River and Bay under freshwater to marine salinity gradient to study organic matter... | ecosystem: Environmental > Aquatic > Marine > Coastal ...
CTATGTTACCTACAGGCATGGCAGCTTCTAAGGCCAAGCCCCAGTCCTGAACATCGGTGTACGTAGTATCGTAAGCTAACTTAAACTCGTCCCACCAGCTAACGTCCTCTTCAGGTTTGTCTTCTGTAGGTTCTTCGTCTAAATACGTAATTTTTCTTCCTACAGAAACTGGAGTTTCTTCATCTAAATACGTAATAGCCATATTAAAGTCTCGCCCGGCGACCGTTTATTATAACAAGTGTGCCTTCCTCTAAACCTGAAGCAAGTGCTTCTTCTTCTGTATCAAAAGTTGGCGTGTCTTCAGGAACATCTTCCGTAACCTTAATAACCTCAGTTTGTTGAAACTCACCGTCTTTAATTCTAGCCAGAGTTCGTTCTCTTGCTTGTGCTTCTGCTTGTTCTTTACTTACACCCTCTTCTCTAATTAAGTCTAGATATTCGCCTGCCCAAAATAATCTAGCTTGACCCTGAGCTTGCGGGTTTTTTCTCAAGCCTTTAGCATACTGCTCTGATGAGCCTAAAGAAATACCAGCTAGATCCATCTCTGTTCTTGTTATGTTAACCCTTCCTTCTTTTGTGTCTTTGCTAGAAACTGCTTTTTTTGCGGTAGGAGGCAAAGGAGAAACTTGCGTAGGATCGTTAGGGTCTTGATACGCTCTCCTTTCTACACCATTAACAGTAATGTCTCCTCCCCACACTACTTTTCCGTTCTCAAGAACATACTGATCCATATCGGCTGTTTCAATTTGAACTTTGCCGCCATCTTTAATCATGTTCTTTGCGCCGGTAATCGTAATTACACCTTTTTCTAATAGCTCTGCAGCTTCTGTTGCTTCTGGTCTGTCTAACTTTTTAGCACTTTCAATAAACGCATCTTCTTCCCGCTTATTCACTGCCTCAGTAAAAAGTTTAGACACGATGCTTGGGGAAACGTCTTTCAATTTTCCTTCAGAAACTGCTTTTCCAAATTCAGTGTCTTCTAATCCTTGCGCTTGAACTACACCTTCTAAAGCTGCTTGGCCTTGCTTGGCTGCTGCTGACGCTTGTCTAGCAGTAGATAACACCTGTCCAACTTGTGAGTCTGTGTATAGCCCTTTTTCTACGTCGTCAGCAATGTCGTCTAAACCTTCGGCTCTTAGTTGCTCAACAGCGTTTTCTCTTTGGGCTTTGCTGCCTACTAACTTTTGAGTATCCATCGCGCCTTTGAGAGCAGATGATGGGTCTTTGTACTGCCCCGCAATTAACCCACGTATACCGATAGACGCTTCTTCTGGAGACAATCCTGATCTTGTTGCAAGTTCGTTATATGCAGCCATGTTTTGACCAGTAGCTAGATTAGTGTTAGCTAGTTCAGCACCCTTTCGGAATACATCGGCAAGGTAGTCTTTACCTTCTGCCTCTGCTTCTTGTGCTTTTTTACTTAACATTCCGGGGTTGATTGCGCCAGCAGTCGTGTATTGGCTTACAATTTGTTGGGCTTGTTTTATTTCTTCTGCTTGCCTACGCTGCGTAAGCATCCCTCCAATTTGTTGACCTAAGTTTTGACCAAACGCCTGAAGGGGCGCACCTATTGCGCGACCAGCAAACTGACCAGACTGTGCGAGCATACCTGCTATTGAGCCATTAGCCATCAGAGTTTACCTCCTTCAAAACTTTAGAGTAGTCTACCATGAGGTATCCGTTGTCTGCTTTAGTAACGGCAGATGGGATTACCTTTTGAACTTCTTGAGCTAAGACACCAAACGTGGGCGCATTGCCTACTAAGTTTTTAGCTTCTTTAGTCCAATCCCACACATATAAATCAATACCGTTCTTAAGTGTTTTTACTTTAGTAATGTTTTCTTTCAAAGCTACATCAGAGGGCAACCACCAAGGTCTTCCTGTTGCTGCGTTGCTTCCAGAAAGCAGACCACCAAGGCCTCCTAACAGACTTGAGTAAATACCGCTGTACAAATTAGCAAGGCCTGTTCGTTGTCCGATTAATCCTTGAATGTTTCCAAGCTGTGCTTCAAAGTCAAACTCTGCTTGCTGTCTTCGTGCTACGTCAGCCATACTAGCTACGTTAAGTGCCGGACTCAGAGCAGACAACAAGGATGCTTGGGGTGCGTAGCTTTGTTGTAAAAACTGTCCACCCAAAGTTGCTTGTTGCGATTGCTCTGCTTGTGCCTGTTGCATAGCAGCAAGCATGGCTTCGTTTTGTGCTTCTGTTTGAGCTTTAGCCATCGCAAGCTGTTCAGGAGTTCCGCCAAACTGACTCGTTGTTACACCGCCACGGCCTTGAGTAAACAAGCGTTCTTCTAAAGCTAGTCTTTGACGCTGTTCTTCAGGGGCTTGTGCAGCCCTAATACGATTATAGATGTCCGCCTCACGAGCAGCAGTGTCCTGTGTAGCGCTAGTAAAAAACCCTTGCGCTCCTCCAAACAACTGCTGTTGCATAGCCGCTTGAGTAGGGTCCAGCGTGTACGTAGTGTCTCCAGTTGCTGTCGTTACTGTTGTCCCGGTTGGTCCGGTAACAGTAAACGGTTGGAAGGTAGCAGAGGGAGCTTCTATCTGAGGCAGCGGGTCTGTATATAACTGCTCTATTTCTTCCGGTATAAGGCCAGAAGTAACGCTTCCTAAAATGTCACTAAAAATACTCATTAGTAAGTACCTCCATCAATCGTCCCTGTAGACAGAGTTCCTGTAAACGTGAGATTAGGAATCGTCACAGTACCTGTAAACGTAGGTGAAGCTAAGTCTGCTTTCGTTGCAACAGCAGTTACAATGTTGTCAAACTCTGTGTTAAACTCAGTGCCTTGAATAATTTTGCCAGCATCTCCAGAAGGCAAACTATCTTTAGCAGCAAAGTTAGTTGTCTTTGTATAATTGCTCATAATGTTTTACCCATAAGTGCTAATACGTTGATTTCTTGGAGAGATAAAGCAAAACCGTTTATTTCTGATTCAAGACCAATAGTAATTACCGAACCGCCGCCTGTAGTATTTACAGAGGGTCTTGTTGTTGTTTGTCCTCCAGTAAACTCAGCAACTGTGTATTCTGAAGCTGCTTCGTTAAAATAGTAAGGAGTTTGATTACCTACGGTAAACTCCTGTGTACTAAATGTTGTACCAAAGTCGTACGCCCATTTGACGAACACTGTAGCGCTGTTAGCGCCGACCAGTGTAGGTCTAAGTTTTTTTAGTATCTTAGTTTTAGACGGATCACCAAAAGTCAAGCCGGGGCTGTAGTACCTAAAACGGTAACTAGCAGTCTTAATTGTACCTGAGTCATTGTATTCATCAGCGTACCCTGCGTACTCGCCTACGCCATCGTCAGTACCTACTAACAGCGTACCGTCGTTCTTTCTTTCGTAGGACTTAAAAGGAGCAGAGGTCCAACGAGTAACCCTATAAGCGTTGTTTTCTAGTCTACCCTTGAGATCAAAGCAATACGTCGTGTTTTGCTCTGGGAACGTAATCAAGTAAAACGAGTTCTCAGGGCTGTACACAGACGCAGTAGGAGCAGTCCGTGTTTCAACCAAAGCAATAATTTCAGTTTTCACGTTCAGGCTTAGGTCAGACAGAGGCAGTGACTTCTCTTGAATCGTTCTGCCAAAGCTGCGTAGCCCTGAGTTAGACATAAACAACACATCTGTACCTGTGTGCTGTACAGAGTTTCTACAGATGCACCCAACGCCAGCAACGGTGTCAACCAGAGCCATACTAGCTGGGCTAAACGCATTACCGTATACAAGGATGCTGTGCTTACCTAAAATAATTAAGCTGTTATTATGGGCAACCAGTGCCCGTACCTCGTCGTAACCGTCAGGCCACGCCTTAGATACATCTATAGAACCACTGGAACCACCAGTGAAGTCTGTGCCTATCAGTAGATCAGACCAGTAAATCGTTTGGGTGTCTGCAGCGTTGTCTACGATCCACAGTCTACCGTAAGCTGCTAGAGCTTCGTGGCAGTAAAAATTAGTGTTAGTGCTAGATCCAGTAGCAGTACCAAATGTCCTAAGTCCTGTAGCATTGTCGTACACCAGAGGCTCGTGTCCACGCTGGAAAAAGTAAGCCTTGTCGTTAAAGTTTACAATCTTCCAGTTGTCCGCTGTAATCGTGTACGAACCCGGAGTAATGTCTGTCAGGGTGTCATCAGGATTAGTGGTCTGCGTAGTCTTAAATATCTTGTTGTTGCCTGTAACAAATACTTCTTCGTTACCAGCATCATCGTAAAAGTGGTGCACCTTGACAGCGTAATCAGACCCAAGAGGTGTTGATACAGCAGTCAACAAGTCTACACCCTTACGTGCAGCAATGCGCCCACGCTTGTCAATCACAGCGTTATCTGCTATGTCAGCATAAGAAAAATCCTGACCAATAGGAGAGTCTTCTGTGTTGACTCCCTTGAATCCCGGAGCAACTAAGTTGATACTTTGTAGTGGCTGTGCCATGCACTAATCTCCTACGGGGTGTACCAGATGACTTCTTCAGGGTGCTTCTGTGCGTCCAGAGCAATCGCATCAGACAAATACTTATCAGCAATACCAAAGTACTCAGGTGCTGATGTACCGCCTGTCTCGCCACGCTCACGCGCCAGAAGAGCTACTGCCATGTGGATCACAGGCTGACTGGGAATCAGCAGTGTGTCCGTGTCAGCACTCAAATCATCGTTACGCAGAATACAGTTAAACCGTAGGTTGTACACACCGTCAGGCTTTGGATAAATGTCGATCTGCGTGTCACCAGCTGAATCCACGCCGTTGTACGTGTAGTACTCAGGTGCGCCTGATACTGGGTCTTGGTTTAGATACTTGTCGTTGAACCAGTGCTGCGTGTTGTACTGCATAAAGATGTTAGACGTATCATTGATTACGTCCAGTGCCTTGATCTTATTCTGTGACCCTGTGAGTACATAGTTAAATATGTCAGCAGTAGTAGTGATAGTCAACGTAGTACGTAACGCTGACCAGTCCCATGCAGACTCAACTAGTTTCTTTGCGTCGTTAACAAAGTCTCCAGCCATCTTGCTGTAAGTATTAGCCGTAACGCTAGATACTTCATCTTCACGCAAACGTCTAAGGACATTGTTTACTAAATTTAAATATGTCATACTTTAGTGTCTCCGCCGCCAGTAAAGATACCGGCCAAGAAATCTGTAATAGGAAACTCTTGTCGAGTTTGTTGCTGAGGATCTGCAGTTATAGCAAAGGTATAGGGCTGAAACATTCCGCCACCGCCGCCACCGCCACTGGGGACTGTAGGCGTTTCAGTTTCTTCATCATCGTCATCAGGCGGTGTTACCGGAGGTTCTGCGTCTTTAATACACTGATCGAAACCTTCAGGATCTGGCGAATATCCTGGCTTACACGCGCCACAAGACCCGTCTTCGTTTGTGACTCTGTTTTGTTGGTCACACGGAGTAACCGCAGGTTCGTCATCGTCATCGGGTTCCGTGTCAACTACAGCAACATCATCATCTTCTTCTTCTGTGTCAACTACAGCAACATCATCTTCTTCTTCTGTGTCAGTGGCAGCAAAACAAGCATCGTAATTATCCTTAAAAGAACCATCAGGACACTTGACTTTACCACAAGCTGCATAGTTTGCTTCTGTTATAGTAGAGCAATCTGGGTCGCTTACACCGTCTTCAGGGCCTGCTAAACAAAGACTGTCATACTCGTTGCTGTATTTGTTGTAAGCTAAGTTTTTAGCGTAGTCAAAGCTCGGAGTGTAACTAATTTTTGGTTGTTCACAGTCAACAATAAATCCGTAGTTTTCTTCTTCACTACTATCGTCTACACCGTCGTCTACAACCGGCTCATCTTCCGCACAGTACTTGTCCCAGTTAATCTGCGCGTAACCGTACTCTTCAGGCCTCGGTTGACTACACATCTGGTCAATGGAGCTGACCTGACCACACGGGCTTCCGTCTGTGGGTGCAGCGGTTCCGTCAGTACATTGATCTGAACAAGACCCGTCTGGGTTTTTTAGTCTTTTAGGGTCAGTACATTCGACAACAGGTTGCTCTTGACACGCCTCCATATATGCACTAGCATACTGTTGGTGTGCGTAGTTTTTATCAAACATGAAGCTAGGAGTGTAACCAATCATAGGCTGGCTACAATCAACTACAAAGCCGAAACCAAAGTCTTCCCCTTCTCCTTCTGCGGGACCTTCAGGATCGTCCGTAACTTCTGGGCAACGCCCTGTTTGTGGATCAATCTCTCCACTTTTACATTTGTCTGAACATGAACCGTTAGGATTCTTAAGCCTGTTAGGGTCAGTACACTCTTCAATAGCAGGAGCAACGCAATCGCCACTAACGGGGTCAACTTCGTAATCACCGTTTATACACTTGTCTGTGCAAGTCCCTGTCGCTTCGTCGTAAATTCTACCTGAGTCTTTACACTCTTGTTCTTCTGCCGTTAACTCAGGCTCAAAATCTGTAGGATCTTCACAGAAGCCAGTAGTAGGATTAACTTCAAAAGGAACACCATCAGCAGTTGTTTCAACACAGTTGCCGCAGTCTGCTGCTGATTTAGCGCCTACTACCTGTTCTCTACCAGCTTTTGCACAGTCGTAATCAGCGCCAGCTATAGGTAAACCAACGGTTCCGTTATCGTCAATATCAATGTCAAACAGGTCTTCTAGTGCGCCTATGATTTCTTCGCCGTACTGACCGCCAATAATAATCGCTCGCATCCACGGAGGAAGTCCGGGTTGCGTTGGGTCAGCGCTACCGAATACACCTTCTATGTAGTCTTTGATTTCTCCAGCACACTCAGCTGGGTTAGTGACACAGTCTTTAGCCTCTAGAATCTTGTTAACAGCTTCAGTAACTTTTGCCTCAGTAGCTGTAGCAACCTCTTTAGCACCGTCTTGTATGCCTTTGGTAATTATGCCTGCAATGTCACGCTCTTCAAGACACACGCTGGGTAGTTTATCGTCGTTAATGCCGGTGTCTGGATTAGTACCAACGACCCCATCTTCACCAGCCATACACTCGTTTAGTTGATCTCTAGCTGCATCCTTAAACGGACCAGAAACCGCGTCCCAGATTTCTCCTAGTGTTGGAAGTGACATTATCGAGGGCCAAGGCAACCACTTAGGTAAACCCGGAATCTCAAGTCCCTTAAAAATTATTTGTACGTGTCTACCAAAGTCGTCCCAAAGATCGTTAATGCTTTTTGGGTCAACACAGTTTGTTGTAACAGTAGACGAGCAGATATCAACCTTAGCGCCTATGTCGCTGTCCCCTAGAATCATTCGATCTAAGACTTGTTCGGGGTTAAACAGACTGAAAGAATCTATGTAAGGGTTATCAGGATAACCTGCGTTTTCGTACTTGTAAAACAACTCACCAAGTTCTTTTGGATCTTTGTTAAAAGTTTCTTCAAACCTATTCAAAAATCCTTGGTGTTGTGTAGCCGCCGCTGCTTCAACCGCTGAAGTTATAGATGCATTACTATAGGGGTATCCGCTTTCTCTGATGTTGGTTTCGTATTCCTCAAGAGTCATGTCACCATCAGCAACACCTTTTAACAGACTCTTGAAATACCGTAGCATCTCTGCTTCAGCTAAGTCTTGAGCATCGCTTCTCTCGGGGTACTGAGCGCTTTGGCTAAACAGGTCTTGCAGAGTTCGCCACCATGCGTAACCGCCCATAGCGTTTATATCAACAAAACAGCCCTGAGCATCGCATTTAATAGCTATTCCATAATCTTCTGTAGCCATCAGTCTTTCTTCCCTTTCAACGCAAGCAACTTATCAGCACCACGGATGCCAAACGATGCAGACACAGCCATGAACAACAGGTACTGATACCAGTCTGGGAGCATATTCAGTTCGCCAAAGGCAATGCCAATGCGATCCAGTATCTCTACGTCGTTCATGCTGATTCCCCACATGAGTGCAACTACGGGTGCTGACAGGAGCAAAGTAAACCACTCGTCTTTCCACGAGGTAGCACTAGCAGACGCCATGAGTTGTTCCCAAGACGCTGTGTTCTTGATGACTTCCATTTTAGCGTTGTGTATCGCGTTCTTCTCTTCGGCTCGGTTCTTGATGACCTGTCCGATAAGATTAGTAAGAGGCGATATAAGTGCTTGCCACATAGGTTTACCTCATCATGTAAACAACAAGGGACGCACAGGCACTAACAGCTACCCAGAAGAATCGTTCAGCAGTCTTGACAGAGCCAGTGTTCAACGTAACCGCTGACGTTAGCTCTCGTATGTCATCCTCCTGATCGTCTAAACGCTTCTCGTGCCTGTCCATGCGTTTGAACACAGATAGCATTTGCTCTTCGACACGAGCAATCTGTGATACCGCTTCAGTCAGCTTGTCGAGCTTTTGCTCAATCCTGTCGAGTCTGTGTTCTTCTAACATTAGTTACCGCCTGTTTACCAAGGTACGCCTGTGCCTGATGTGGGTGCTGCCTGCTCTGCAATCTGTGCGTCTACAGAGGATTCAATGTCTGCTACAGGGTCGTTGCCTTCGTCAGCCGTAGCAACCATGTCAGCGGTCATCCAAGAGAGTACAGTAAACTCATCTAGGCTATCCCAAGCTACAAAGTTGCTGGGGTCAGGCGCAGGTAGGCCGTGTGTGCCGTATGCGGAACCTGAGTTACCGTTCTCGTCCTCTTTAGAACACCGCCAGTGTACGGTGGTGACTACGTTAGACAGACCATCTTGTGATACTGCGTAGTCTAGTGCTGCTACTGTCCATGTGAATGACATAGTTTATGCTCCTTTTAGTGCCGCTACTTCGGCTTTGAGGTCTTGGATTTCTTTAATCATCATTGGGACTAGCTTGCTGTAATCAACGCCCCACATATCGTCTTCAGTCTCGCCTTGTGATACCGCTTCAGGTGCAACGTCAACAAGTTCTTGTGCGACCATGCCGTAGGTCTGGTGTGATCCGTCAGCCTTCCAATCAAACGAACGTACACGAATAGCGTCAATGTTACCTGCTGGTGCGTCTACGATGTTTTCCTTTAAACGAGCGTCTGATGAAGTAACGTAAGAAGTTGCGCTGTTTAATGTTCTTATTGTTCCAACAGTGCCGTTAGGGTTCTTAAAGATATGATGAATTTGATCTGATGTTTGATCTCTTCCCGTTATGATAACGTTGGGGCCAATCTGTACGCCTTCATCGCCTGTCCCAACCGCGGTAGTAGTCCCAACCAGCACGTTACCATCTTCGTCTAGACGCATTTTTTCTGTAAACGAATCGCCCTTTCTTGTATAAAAATGTATCTGCCCTTCTCTTGCGCCAACACCATTCCATACACCTCTAATGCTAGAGCCGTATGCTTGCGATGTTCCAGAGTAGTAACCGCCAAAGTTAATATAACTATGTATGTCGCCATTGGCAGGACTGGGACTAAAGTGCATTAAGTCTATCTGCGCTCCACCAGACGAACTATTTGTAGACGTTAGTCTTATGAGATCGCCAGTGCCGTTTATGTGTAGTTTAGCGGCAGGAGATGTAGTACCAATAGAAACATTGCCGCTAGAGTTGATACGCATACGTTCTGAGCCACCAGTAGCAAACGCCATTGAATCGTCGTTGTTGTCGTAATCAATAAGACCGTTGTTTAGTCCCGTGTCACCCGAGGGAGCAAATTGCAGTCTGGCATTGCTCGTTGCTCCACTAAATATAGTAACTCCAGCGTCACCAGAATCTCCTACGACAAGGTTGTTAGCTCTGCTGTCATAAGTAGACGGACTCGTAGTGCCAATACCAACGTTACCGCTGGCGTCTATACGCATGGCTTCTGTGGCATTGGTTCCAAACGCCATAAAGTCGTTTTCGTTTTGATATATGTAAGCGGCTGTTCCTGATTGCGTTAGCTCAAAACCATCAGCCGATCCAGTACCAGCAGAGTTAGAGTCGCACAGCTTCAATCTTGCGGCTGTTGCGTTTGCAATCTTAATACCGCCGCCGTTGACAAAAGCACCGTCATCAGTCCCAACAAGCACATTACCGCTTGAGTCGATGCGCATGCGTTCTGTAACAGAGCCACTGCCATTACCAGTATAAAAATTTATGTATCCAGCGGCATTTGTGCTTGAATCAGCCGCCGCCGCAATTTGGATAACACCTAAAAGTTCAGCAGATCCTCCTGCGCTTGCTCCGCTTGTTGCGCCCACAAGCTGTAGACCGGCACTATTTGTTGCTGTATTTGTTGTTTGTCCATAAATAACAGGATATCCAGAACCTGCTCTCATGTTTAAGGCTTGATACGTTCCTCCTATGCCAGAAACATCTAATCCACCAGAACCAAGAATAACATTCTCTGAGCTATCAATCGTAATCGCCGTGCTTGTGGCGTTATCGTCGATGCCTGTGGAGGTGAATGTACCTGTAGTCAAACTGGTCGGATTAGTGCCAACCTCAATTACAGTACCGCCTGAGTCTTCTGTGTAGAGGCGCTTATTAGTAAGATCCAGCGCAGGTTCACCTTGGACAAGATCCCCTGCTAACGGT
>Ga0208428_1001320_pt1 | contig 10469 bp, 5 predicted proteins | sample DEB08_DNA_11_FD_184535 | JGI IMG/M metagenome (GOLD analysis project Ga0208428, IMG submission 184535) | Aqueous microbial communities from the Delaware River and Bay under freshwater to marine salinity gradient to study organic matter... | ecosystem: Environmental > Aquatic > Marine > Coastal ...
GCCGAGGCGGGTCCTTTCAAAGCGGGAGCGTCCGTCGAAGGCCTGAGGTGAGCCCCTGATCGGCGAGGACGGCATCCCGGTTCCCTACGGGGAAGGCTTCAGCCGACCCGAGGACCCCGTCAAGCGTGCAGAGGCCCAACTCAGCGCCGCAGAACGCATTCGGCAACGGAGCGGCGCCATGGCCCGCCATCCCGCGTCCCAACTCGGGCGCAAGTGGTTGTGCATGCCGTTGGTGATGGGCTCCGTGGTGATTTTAGCGGCCCCGACGGCCAACATCTCCTCGCCGCTCGCGCTGCTTGCCATCTGGGCGCCGTTCAGTTTGTTGGTCATCTCCTTCGCCACCCTGGCGGGTGAGGCGACGCAACAGGTCCTGAAGGCCCGCATTCAACTGCGAGCATGGGGCGGTGGGCCGGGAGGCCAATCCCACGACCTCAAGGCCCAACCCGGGCTTGACCTGGTGCAGGAAGGCATCAACGAACTCCGACGGGTCAACGCAGCACAAGGGATGCTCATCGGCGCCGCTGCCTTGTTGTTGCTGACCGCTTCTGCCATCACCACGGGTTCTGTGGGCTGGAACCTCGCGATCCTGTTGGTCATCGTCACCGGCGTGGCCCAAGGGTGGCATGCGCAGGTGACGGCGGACAAGATGCTCCAACTCGGCGACCCCTATCCTCTGCTGATCTCTTTCGTGCCGACGATTGGAAGGCATGGTGCAACGAATTGGTGAAGGCCGCCCTCGACCCCCGGGGCCCGCGGCTGGTGCGTGAACGCACCCTGTTGGTGTTGGCCCTGCATCACGACGGACACTTCGACGACGCCAGCGCCATGGCTCACCTTGACGACCTGCTTGGCCGCCCCACCGTCGACCGTCTCCTCCTCGAAGAAACGGCGGTGATGAATTGGCGTTCCGTTCAGCGTTTGATTCAGCATGCGTTGGCTTCGCAACCCAACGCTGCCTTGCTCCTGACCCGGTTGTTCGGTGATGTGGTCGGGGGGAACGTCCGGCGCACCGGCCGGGATTGGCGGGTGGACACCGCGCTCGGGCCCGTGTGCGAGCGTGGGACAGGGCACCTCTTCGTCCTCGTCCACCACTGGGGTGAAGGGCGTGTTCCGGCGCACATCGAAATCCTGGCTCCCGGGGGCGAGCCTTCTCGCCGCGATCAACGCGTGGTGATCGAAGGTTGCAGGGCACTTGAGGCCCCCATCGATCTGCGTGGAAAGGACCGGCGAGCGGCGATGGATCGCTTGGTCGAACACGTCGACCGCTCGACCATGCTCTGGTTCAGGCTGGCATGGCCCACCACCCTCCGCGGCTCAACACGCGTCCAAGTTCACCTCAAAGACGGGCGTGGCCGACTTATCGATGCGCGCGTCCTCCGAACCGAACTCCGGCCGACGGCCAGAGGCGGTGCCCGCGCCCTCGTCCGTCGATTGGTGACGGTTCGTTCCATCAACGAATGGCCGCTTCCGAAGCGGGTCGATGACGTGTTGACCCACGAAGAAGAGGCTTAGGTCCAAGCGCGGGCCTTATGGCGCGTCCCTTCGTCGCGCGCTTGTCGGAGGCATCGAAATGGAAGTCTGGGACGTTGTGGTGCTTGGTGACGGGCCGGCGGGACTTGCCGCCGCTGCCAACGCGGCCAAAGAAGGCGCGAATGTGTTGCTGATGACCGCGGAGTCGCTCGGACGTCGCGATTCCCGAATGAACGACGGCCTCGCCGCTGCCATTGACGAGTCCACCAACCGTGGGCACCGAGAGGACACCATTCGCTCGGGCGCCTTCCTTTCCGATCAAGACATCGTGGCCAGCGTGACGTCCTCGGCCGTGCGCGAAGCGGACCTCCTCGAGCGCCGCGGTGTGATTTTCCGTCGCGACCTCCGGGGACTCCCTCACGTTCGCCGCCTTCCCGGACACGGCCAACCTCGTGTCGTGGGATCCGGTGACGCCGATGCCCGTGAACTCCAACAGGTCATGGAAGAGCAATGCCTGCGCCATGGCGTGGTGCTTCGTAGCGATCAAGTTCCACTCCGGATGGTCCACACCGGCCAGCGCGTTCAGGGTCTGGTGGTCGCCGATTTGACCGGAGGGCGCGTCCTTGGCTTGCAATGCAAGGCCGTCATCCTCGCCGACGGCGGGGCGTCCGAGGTTGCATCCTCCGGCCGCGGCGCTCACGGCTTGTCCCTTGCGCTACAAGCAGGTCTGCCGCTGCGCGACATGGAATTCCTCGCCTCAACGCCCCTTGGCGTTCGCGACACCGACATGACCCTCCCGCTTGGGCTTCTTGCCGACGGTGCAGAGGTGTGCGAGTCCGACGGGACGCCCATCGACCTTGGCGACGACCTGGCTTCCGCGGTCGATGCGGTGCGTACGGCGAAAGAAGCCGTCATCGACCTGCGAAACCTTGGCGAGGCTCGACCGTGGTACGACGCCACTTTCCGACTCATCGCTCAACGCCTTGGTGCTGACGCAGACCGCCAAACCATTGCCATCGAACCCCGCGCCTTCGCCAGCATTGGCGGCGTGGCCGTGGACGAAGAAGGGCGTGCCGTCATCGGCTCTTGGTCCCGTTGGTTCACCGGCCTGTACGCGGCCGGCGGCACGGCCTGCACCGGCCTCCACGGCGCCGGCCTCCTTCCAGGCAACCTCGTGCTCGACGCATTGACGTCCGGGCGGGCTGCAGGAGCGTCCGCCGCGGCATGGCTGGTCGACCAACCGCACAGCGGCTCGAAGGCCGTGGCTGCGGCCGTTGTGGAAGCAGAAGCGGACCTCTCGGCCATGATGGCCCCGGCCGACGTCGAGGGAGGCGTGGTTCGAACCGGCGCGGTGACCGCCGACGTCAGTGCCCTCGTCCGCAGCACCTTCGACGGCGGTACGTCAGCGGACGAATTGAGCGCGGCGATGGAAACGCTTGAGTCCCTCTCCATCTCAGCAGAGGCCTTGCATCTTGACGACACTTCGCTGGTTGCCAACGCCAACCTTGAGGCGGTCTTGGCGGCACAACACGGTGTTCAACAGGCCCGCGCCATGGTCCAGAGCGCCATGGCCCGCACCGAGTCTCGAGGCGTGTACGTGCGCCACGATTACCCTGAGACGGATGCAGCGCAAATGCACCACACCCTTGTTTCAGCCGACGGCACCACCGACACGCTCGCCGTGCGAAAAGGCGTCTCCGGTCATTGGGTCCTCGCCCCGACCGAATCGGCGTGAGGGTTCAAGACAACCTCGCGCCACGCAAAGCCATGGGCGAGGCCACCTTGTTCGAGCGAATCGTCCGCGGTGAGATTCCGTCTCATCCGGTGGCACGCGGGGACGGATGGTACGCCTTCCTCGACGTTTTTCCACGCCGCCAGGGCCACACGCTCGTCGTCCCCGAGCGAGGCGTGCCACGCTTGGCGGACCTGATGCCCGCTGAGCGGCGCGTTTTGATGGACGGGGTTGCCGAAGCACAGCGCCGCCTGAGCGCCGTGTACGGGACCAAGGATTTCCTTGTCTTGGTGCACGACGGCGCTGGAGCAGGTCAAGAAGTGCCTCACGTCCACGTCCATGTGCTGCCGCGGAGCGCCGGCGATGGCGGTCGTTCTTTGCCGGCCCTGTGGCCGGAATCCCAGGGGCAACAAGCGGACGATGCGAACTTGGCGTCCCTGTCAGAAGAATTGGTGAAGGCATGACGCAGGTGGGCGAGGACGGCACGGTGGATCACCGTGGTGATGCCCTGCCCACCTTGACGAAAGCCAGTTCCAAAGTTCGCCTCGACGCGTTGATGTCGGTGCCACAACCACGGTGGGATCGGGCCATTCCCGGTTCACCCGGTTGGACAAAATTTGCCTTTGTGTTGCTTCGTATCGTTGCCCGAGGTCAGTTCAAATCCATGACCCATGAAGGCCTTGATCGGCTGGATCACGACCGAGGAGCGATGTGTTGTGCTTGGCACGTCAACGCCCTGATGGACCCCTTGACCATCATGCTCACCCACCCAAGTCACTTTGTCATTGGCGGGCGGCATGACCTGGTTACCCGACCAATCCTCAGTTTCTGGACGCGGCGGATGGCCGTCCAACCGGTGGTCCGCAAGGCGGAATTGTTGCGTGGTGGGTTTTCGAAAGAGGAGGCTCAGAACCTCAACGGCCGTACCCTGCTCAACCTCGCTCGGGGCATTTCGCACGGCCACGGATCGGCCCTGTTTCCGGAGGGAACCGCGCACGACGAGGCGCACATGATTCGCTTTCGAACGGGGCCAATGAGGACCGTGCTTGCCGCTGCCGCCATCGCCCATGTCGAAGGGCGCCCTCTGCCGCATCTGGTTCCCGTGGGGCTTCATTTCAGGGTCCGTCACCATTTCCGAACCGATGCTCACGTGGAGTACGGTGAACCGATTCCGGTGGAATTGGGCGACATTCCCGCGGATCTTTTGGCCGCGGTGAAGCGCAACGATTGGAGCGAGCCTCCCGTCGAGTCAGTGACGGCGCTTCGGGACACCTTGACGCCCAAACTTCGCCGCTTGACGCCCGACCTGGCCACGTGGGACGAGCGCCGCGCCTTGCACGCCCTTGCACACGTTCGTGCACGGCGTGAACAACGGGCCTTGCCCGATTGGAGATCTGAGGTCATGGCGGCCCGGGCCGAACGGGACGCCCTTCGTCCCGAGGAAGATCGCGACGTGGATGCCATTGTCCCAGCACCGCTCTCTTCGCCCGCCTTCCACGCTGCCGACGCGGTGGCGCGACGCTTGGAAGTGCATGGACTCGACGGCAGGGACATCGATGAGAAGGCCAGTGGACTCCGGCGCACGTCACCGATGGCGGCCGCTGGAGCGATGGCACGCATCGTGCTTTTCCTGCCGCTTCTCCCCGTTTTCCTCCTTTCCATGGGGATTCAATCCACGCTGGGTTTCGTGAAAGGAAATTCCACCGACGAAGGGGTCGACGCCAGGACGACGTACCACTTCGTGTTCGCCTTGTTTGCTTCGATGATCGTGTGGCCGATTGTGGCGGGAGGGCTTGCCGCCGCGAGCTATTTCGGTGGACTTTTGGAGCCGAGCGGCGTTCCTGAACTCGCGGCGGTGGGCTTCTTCCTGCTCCTTTTCCCCGTTTTCGTGCTGTCCGGCTGGTCCTTCGCTTGGGCATGGGACGGTTGGGTTGTCCTTCGTGGCGGTCTGCGGCGGTCACGCTTGCGTCGCCGTCATGGTGCCGCCTTTGTCCAAGAATTGCAAGCCCTTCACGCGGTTCTTGACGGTTGACGGGACGGTGTGGTTCAAATCACTGCAGCCGCACCAGCGTCCATGGACGCCAACGAGGTCGGTACGCTTCTGCGCCGTTGGTTCGCCGGTGAGCGGCTCGAGGTCCGAGAGCAACAAGACCCCCGTGCCGACGTCCATCTTGCCGTCAAGTACCCGCCAGGTCCACGAGGCCATACCTTCACGGTCGTCGTTCCAAAGGGGCGCGATTTGGTGGCCGTTTCAAGCGTCACCCGCGTGGACGCCGGCCAACAGGACGAGATGTCCACCCTGATGGGGGAAGAGGAAGAGGAATGGAAGGCGTGGGTTCACGAAATGCGCATGCACCTCATCACAAGCGGCGTGGATTGGAACCTCAGCATGGGGCACGACGGCAAAGCTCGACCGGGCCCGCTTCAGGCGTTCAACGTCAGCCTTCCCGTTTGGTTTGATGGCCTGACCAAGAACGAGATCATGCAATCCCTCCGCACCCTCTGGATGAGCAAACTTGGTTTGATTCACGAAATCAAATTCGGTTTCGGCCAAGGCGTTGGCCGTCCCGGTCCCGTGGACGATTGGGAAGAACGCAAGCGCAAACGCGGCAACAACGCAAGCCGCCCCAGCGTTGCCGAGGAAACGGCAGAAATCCAAATCCTCGACGACGATGCTGCTCCGTTCGGCAACGATTTCGACCCTTCAGAGTGGATTTGACGGCCCGCAGACCGTCTGACCTGAATGGGGTGCGGTTAAGTAGGATGAAACCTCGATATAAGGTGCCAGTCCACTGGAGGTCGACCCTATGCGCCAATCAATGAAGTCCCTCAGCCTTGTCATGCTGCTTTTGCTCTCCGTGAGCACCTCGATGTTCATCGTCACCGATACCGCCGAGGCCAACACCGTGGTCATCACCGAAGCGGTGCAAGTCGTCGACGGCGGTGCCGCTTCGGACCAACAGTCCGCGGTGGGCTCCGACAGCGAAGGAAACGTGCACCTGGTGTGGACCCGCAACGGGCAGCACCTCTGGTACTCGATGCTCTCCCCGCGCGGTGAGACGATGATTGACGCGACGCAGATCAGCAACTCTGGCCTCCACAAGATCGCGCACCCCGACCTCGTCGTCGACGAAGACGACACGGTGCACGTCGTGTGGGCCGACCGCGCCGGTCAGCACTCGATCATGTACTCCGCCCTCCAGCCGTTCAAGGCGCCACGGGACGGACAGGCGACCACGGACGGAACCATCTCGTCCATCGACGACACCATCATCTCGAAGCGCTCGCAGAACCGTGACTGGCCGGCCATCGACGTCGACAGCCAAGGCGCCCTCCACGTCGTGTGGCAGGACAGCTATGACCCGCTTGACAAGTTCTTCGCGCAACCCCAAATCTACTACTCGATGATCGAGCCCGACGTGACCACGGGCTCCACCTTGACCCTCTTTGACGACACCCTCCTGACGCCGATCATCGGGCACAAGGGCCACCCCGACGTGGTCGTCGACGCGAACGACTACGTTCAGATCGCATGGGACGACACCCGCGGTGGAAAGGTCGAACTCGTCTTCGTGGTCGACACCTCCGGTTCGATGTACTCCGAGTGGGCCGACGTGTGCACCGTGATTTACGGCGGCAACTTCGCCAGTGGCGGCTACTTCCGTGGCATCAAGCCCCTGCTCGCTGACGCCAACATGTCGGTGTACGAGACCATCTACGGCCTCGGCAACACCCTGCCCAGCGTCGCCCAATCCGGCAACTGTGCGAACTACTACAAGGGCGGCCAAGGTCCTCGCAACACCGCACTCGGCACCACCGACAGCGACGATTCCGGCGGCCTGCGTGTCCTCCCCGAGACCATCTACAACGGCAACACCTACTCCGGCTACTCCGGCGAAGACTGGGGGCCCGGTACCAACTGGGCCTGCCTTTCCTGGAAGGACGCCTTGGGCAACGTGCCCGGCAACCCCCCCTCCACCTCGGACCACAAGTGGAATCCCAACGCCACGAAGATCGCCATCCCCATCTCCGACGAAGGACCCAAGGACGGCGACCCCGCTACGGGCGCTGACGACTCCGCGTCCATCGAAGAGGCGCACGACAACTGCGTGACCGCAGGCGTTGTCCCCGTCGGCCTCTACGGTCAGAGCTACGGCGGCGCGGGCACCGTGGAATCTCACTTCCGCGACTTGTCCCAGTGCCCCAACGGCGTGGTCAGTCAGCAAACCCGCAACTGCCCGGGAAGCACCATCCGCAACACCGACGCCGGTGGCCAAGTGTACGAGTTCCCCTCGGGCACGAGCAACAACATGAACCTCCTCGTTGAAGCGATGGTCTACATTTCCACGAACAACTCCCGTGAGATCTACATGAGCGTGCTTGACCCCTACGGCAAGATGAACAACGACGCTCAGTGGACTCCCGGTGACATGGGCACCAACGTGGTCGGCAACGGCTACGCCGAAGACACCGGTGCCGGTGCGGACGGTCACCTCGTGGTCGTCAACGACACCCGTGTGACGATCGACGACGCGTACTCTTTCCACCCCTCCATCGGCGTGGACCTGCAAGGGAACACCCACATCGCGTGGATGGACGGCCGTGATTACGGCTTCGAGAAGGAAGTCAATTACGAGGTGTACTACACCAAACTCCGCCTTCAGGGCGCAGGTGCTTGGGACGGTGCCGAACAGGGCCTTTCCACCTACGCCATCAAGAAGATCGACGACACGGCGATTTCCAACGTCGAAGGCTGGGCCGGTCTGCCTCAGAACAGTCCGTACGGCGGTAACTCCGTCTTCCCTGCCCTCCTGACCGACGACCAGAACAACGTCCACATCGCTTGGGTCGATTCGGGCAACCTCAGCGCCGGCGAAGAAGTGGTCTACACCCGCTTGAACAGCACCGACCTGACCGGTGACGGGCTGACCGCCATCGACCCCTGGGAGATCGCTCCCGTGACCCGCTGGAACTCCAACAAACTCGGTCCAGAAAACGGCCGTCAACCGTCCATCGGCATGCCTCCTGCCTTCTCAAACGACTTGGGAAGCGGCGCACACATCGCGTGGTCGGACACGAACAAATGCAGCGACGAGGCGAACAACAACCGGTTCACCATCTGTTATTCCCACATTTTGACGGGACAAGTGGACGTCGAACTTGACGTGGGTGAGACCTACTACCACGTCATCGAACCCGGCGAGCAAACGGTGTACAACCTCACGGTGAACAACTCCACCCCAGGGCCAACGGATTTGGTGGCCGACGCTTACACGCTCAACGTCTCAGGCGTGCCGCAGAACTGGACGGCAACCCTCTACTTCGCGGACAACCACACGACCATCTTCCCCGACACGGTGGTGCCGCTCGCCGGTGGCGAGCTTGCTCGCTTCTACATGCGCGTCAAGGCTCCGTCGATCTACCAAGCCAACGAAGACGAATTCGCGAGCATCGTGGTGACGTCAAAATCCACGTCAGATCCAGCGATTCAATCCTCGCTGATCACGCTGACGAAGATGGACGTGGTGCACGGCATCAACCTCGAAACCTCGCACAGCATCGCTGACATCGAGCAGGGCCAGACGGCGATTTTCTCAATCACCATCACCAACACAGGGAACGTCTTCGACCGGTTCGACTTCTGGGATCCTGCGACCCTCGAAGGTCAAGCCGAATGGGTCCTGCCCTTCGCGTGGCAGGTCAACTTCCCCACCTCGGTCGAACTCGATCCCGGACAGTCGGTGACGAAGAACCTCGAGGTCAGCGTCCCAACGACCGAAGACCCAGGTTTGTTCGTCATCTACCTCAAGGGATGGTCCGCCGGCGAACCGGTAAAATCGGTGCAACAAGGCACCTACGACATCCTCGAACTTCAGGTGTTCGTCTCGATCCGGTCCACTGGAAACATCGTCTTTGAAGACGCTGAAATTGACAGCCTTGAGTACGTCCTTCCAGGCCAATGCACCGAATACTCCGTGCCGGTGACGAAGAATTTCGATTCTGGAGACCTCGTCTTCACCACGCCTGGTGCTCCCGAGGCCCGTCCGGCTGAAATCGATCTGTCGACGTGGCGGATGGAGCACTGGACCGTTGAAGTGGACTTCCGTGACGCTCCCGGCGGCAACGCCCTGGGCCTCAACGAGCCGCGCACGTGGGAAATCCTCGGCGGCGACGAATCCGTCACGCACACCGTGTACGTGGACGTCTGCGCTCCGAGCAACGCCACGGCAGGCCTCGGCCCGGCCGTGACGCTGAAGGCCAACCTGGACTCGTACCCACGCATCTCGGATTCCGTGCTGCTCTCGACCAACGTGATTCACGTGTACGACCTTGATGCCGGCGTGGACCCAGAGGTCGGCGAAGACCTCTACGTCAACCCCGGCGAGGAGTGGCTCCTGCCGATCACCGTGCGCAACGAGGGCAACGGCCCCGACCGCTACGACTTCCGCCTCGCTCGCGTGACCGACGCTTCGGGCGTCGACGTCCTTTGGGACATCGACGTGCCCCGCAACGCGTTGCAAGAGCTCTCCCGTGACACCTACCAGACCTTCGAAGTCCGGATGAACGTGCCCGACCAAGTCGAGGCCGGTGCATACACCGTGGTCTTCGAAGCCTTCTCTGAGGAAGCCTACCCTGACGACAAGGGCCGCGATACGCGGCTCCGTGACACCTTGGTGTTCAACGTCCAAGTGAACGAATTCCACGACATGCGGATTTCCATGGACCCAAGGGTGGACAACCCGGTCAAGACCTCCGCGCCTGGACGTGTGGTGTCCTTTGAGGTGAACATCACCAACTACGGCAACGTGCCCGACACGCCAAGCCTGCACAACCACACCAGCAACCGGGACGGCGACGACGTGCTGTGGAACACCGTTCCAGGCATGGGCTCCCTCTCCTCGTGGAGCGTGGAATGGATGCAGGTGGAGCAGATCGGTGCAGACCTGTTCACCACCGTGCCTTGCGAGGTGCTGATGAGCACCGCCAGCGCCTTCCCCGAAGACCGCTGCGTCTACCTTGAGGACAAGGACACCTGGCGGATGCCGGAGATGGACGCGTACACGACCATCGGCATGGTTGCCGCCGTCAACATCGGCACCGATGCCACGTTGACCACGCGCGACATCGGTCTGAAGGTGACCAGCCTGCACGGCGATGCCGAAGCCGGCGGTGACCACGACGACAGCCCAGAATGGGCCGGCGACGACCTTGATTCGAACGAACTCATCGTGACGCTGCGCCTTCGTGCGCCGAACCTGAAGATCGT
>Ga0208428_1001323_pt1 | contig 10463 bp, 12 predicted proteins | sample DEB08_DNA_11_FD_184535 | JGI IMG/M metagenome (GOLD analysis project Ga0208428, IMG submission 184535) | Aqueous microbial communities from the Delaware River and Bay under freshwater to marine salinity gradient to study organic matter... | ecosystem: Environmental > Aquatic > Marine > Coastal ...
CAAATATAATTTATAAATTATATTTGCGTGATGTCGCTAAACTCTTAATGCCGTGATGTATCGCAAAAGTAGATAAAAGAATTGCCGTGATGTATCGCAAAAGTAGATAAAAGAATTGCCGTGATGCCCTTGTCTTTATATACCCCTTCTTTATATCTTTTTATTTTGCGTGATTTTTTCATAAAATAATAAAAAATGATTTTTATTTTCTAATATAAAAGTATATAAAGAGTTGCCGTGATATATATACAAAAGAAAATGAACCGAGAAACTTATGACGCTATTAGTAAGTTAGGCAACCCCAGTTTAATCGCTGAAAAATTAAAAGAATATGACGCTGATTTTAGAGAAGCATACAGAAAATTCGGTAATGCTTTAAGAAATAAAGCATATAGAGATAAAAATAAAGATGAAATTAATAAGGCAAGGAATATTAAACGAAATGCTCTTAAACCTATTATTAATAACAAAGATGAAATTACTTCTCAATTTATAGACGATATTGATACTAATGTTAAACCTGATTATAATAATAATCTACCTATTAAACAATTAACCCCCTCTACTATTCTTACTTATAAAAATACTATCAAAAGAATTTATAAATTATACAAAAATAAAGACCTAAATGATGATAACGATATTTTAAAGTTTTTAGATGGTAAAAATAAAAGGCAATATTCTATTATGCGGATTAAAAAAGATTTTAAATTTATTATTGAAAATAGTAAAGATATTGCTGAAAAACATTTCAATTCTATTAATATACTTTATTCCATCTTTTCAAGATTAGAATATGGTATGAAAGATATTAAAAATGCCCTTTATCCTTATGTTATGGCGAAAAATAAATACTATCAAGATAATCGCCATAAAATTATTTGTAATCAAGATGCTATTGATAATATCTCTTTTGATACTGACAATGTTATGAAAAATATTGACAAAATTGACAATCCTTATGATAAATTATTATTCGCTTTATTATTCCTATTGCCTACTCGTCGTATTCACGATTATAGATATACTAAAATTGCCTATAAAAAATCCCAAATTGATATTAAAGATTTTAATTGGTATTTTCAAGGTAAAATTTTTATCAATAATACTAAAAATAAAAAAAGTATTGTTTTAGATTTACCTAAACCTATTATTGATTTAATTAATAATTTACCTGATGATACTGATTTCATTTTAGGTAAGTTTTATAGTGAAAGTACCCTCTCTAATAAATTTGTTGCTATTACTAAAATTGCTACTGGGTTTCCTTTTACTGCTACTGATATTAGAAAATTATACTCTACTTATAACTATAAAAAAGGCGGTAATTATTGCGATTTAATTGAAAATGCTAATAAACAAGGACATAGTCTAATTGAAAATCTTAAATATGTTATTAAAACTGATATTTGAGTTTATATCATTTTTTATTTTTTATTACATCATATATCATAATTAATTTAAAGAAAAATAGTACATTTCTGTCGTTTTTTTAAAATTTTAAAAAAGATTTTAATTTTTTTATATTTTTTATGAAATGTACTATTTTTATTATTGATTACATAATAAAATTTTCTTGTATTCTCTATTAGTTTTATTGAATTTTTATAATTATTAATTATTTTTTATAAAATTCTCTAATTAATCTATATAGATGTCTATATTATATTACCAGTCATTTCAAGTAAATTTTCTTCGGTAATCACTCGTTATTTTATTGATTTTATTGATTTATTTATAGAGTTCTATGATTTATTTATAGAGTTCTATGATTTATTTATAGAGTTCTATTGATTTCTATATAGACATCTATATTGTAATTCTATGTATAAAAAAAATTTTATTATAATTTATCTTCTTTTAGTCGTGGTTCTTCTCTTATTTGTTGATTTTTCGGCGTGTTTCTCTTTCATTTTTCTATATTTTACCACATTCATCATTTTACCTTTTGTCGCTACATATAATTTATTACTTCCTGTCTTTCTGTATAATACTTTCTTAACGCCATTTATTACTATCTTTTTTGATTTCCCTGATTTTGTTCGCACTATTTTATATTTACTATTCATATCCTATTTATTTACTATATTATTTTAAGTTTTTAAAGATTATTTTAATATTTTATTTTTTTAATTAAAATATTCATTTAGGTACTCTTAAATGGTACTGATTTTCTTTAAACGCACTTGATTTTTAACCTATTTTTTTAACTTTTTTATTGTTAATTGCTATTTTTTTGTGTGTGTGATGACTTCCTGCTTTAAATCCAAAAGGATCTTTACCTGTATATGATGGGTCTATTTTTAATCCAAAATTATTTAAATCAAAACTTCGTAAATTGGGGGTGTTCCAGTTTGTATTTTTTGCCATTTGCTTAATATATAATAACATTTTATTTACAATATAGAAGAATATATAAGATTTTGTATTAAAATATGAAGAATGGCAGAAAATGCCAGAAAGTAGGATGGCAAAAAATTAGGCATATCCTTTATAAAATCTCCATTTTTTGCCATCCTTGAAAATCCCTAAAATACAGAATGGCAAAATATTTTATAATTGCTTAATAAAATCCCCATTTTTTGCCATTCTGTAAATACCCCCCCTAATTTATTTCTTGCTTTTTTGCCATTCTCCGTAAAACTTTATTTAAGACTTTAAATATTAATTATTATATCTCTATTAAATAGAATATGTATTCTATTAATTATTTACTGCAATCACCCTAATAAAATTGCCCTTATAAAAATAAAATTATCACTTTCTAATTATAATCTTCATCATCTATAAATTGATATTTTTGTTGCCCTACATCAATATCTCTTATTTCATAATACTTTTTTAAATCGCCTTCAATATTATTACCATTTAAAGATTGCCCTCCTAATAGTAATAATATTAAATTGTTTTTAACACTTTCTATATTAGTTGTTAATTGTTTCTTTAACCCACTTATTCCTGACGCTTCCCTTGTTGGTTTAATAATAAATCCTTTTCCCATAATATTACTTATTAAGGTTGTTAATTTCTTCAATAATTCTTTTTCTTTAATTTCTGTTTTATCCAGAGATTTACCCCTATATACACTATTTAATTTATCTAATTCTTCCTTTGTTAGATTTATTACTTTATCATCATAATCTATATCATAATAGTATAAACAATAAATATTTAATCTTGGAAAATACTTTCGCATAAATTGCTTATAAATTAATATATTATATTCTTCCATATCCGCATTTGTTATATTTAGTGATTGTCCCCTTTTTCTATTAATCATCATAATAAGATTTTTATCCGTTTTTATAAACTTTCTAAATGTAGAATATCTATTAAAATCTATTTCACTTGTAAATACTCGTTGGATTAATTGCTTTAATTTATCATAATATGTATTATAGTAATTGTTCTCATCGTCGCATTTTTCTAATTGGGTTAATTTTATATCAGTATCTTCTAAACTACTCGCTATATTCTTTATAATATCTTTATCATAATAACATATCTTATATATTAAACTTGGATCTATTTTCATATATTCTAATCTCTTTTGTATTTTATTTATAAACTTGATATTTGTATTATCACCCTTTAACCAGTCCCATAAATGACTTTGATTATTATTTTCAATTATTATATAATCTGTTTCTCCATTCCATAATTTTATTTCTATCGTATGGTAATTATGTTTATCTTTGCCTTCATTTGGGTCTATTATTTCTTTTAGTTTATTATAATTTTCTATCATATCATATTTTATATTAAATCCTAATCCTTCTAATAATCTTGATAGTGTATATTTCATATTTGTTTTATGTTTTAAATCTAACCATACTGATTTGATATACATTTTACTTAATACACTATCTTTTCTCGTAAAAATATGCTCTTCGTTGTCCCATACTTCATATTGAAAATCTTGTAATCTTTCATAAAATCTTTCACTTTCTAAATTAAATATCTTTCTTTTTTTATTGACATTTTGGAATAATTCCTCTTCTGTATCATAAGATTTGTTATTATCTAATTTGTTAAAACAGATATATACTCTATCAATATTTCTATTTCTACATATTTGCTGTTTTATTTGTTCGCAGTTAATACTCTTATCTGTTCCCACGAATACGAATACTACTTCTGGCGATGGCGAAGTATAATCTACGCCTTCCACGATTGAAGGACTATATATTTTGATTTTATAACACCATTCTTTATTAGCATCTTTTACATTTACTCCTTCATCACTCGTATATACTAAAATATCTTTTTTTAGATTTTTGTTATATTGTAATAGATATGTTTTGATTCTATTAACATCTGCCTTTCTATTACAACATATAGTAAAGTATTTATTCTCTTTTAACAATTCTATCATTTTACTATACATAATATCGTCGTCATCTACATATATTACATCAATACCCTCATAAGATTTTTTAGTATTTTCTATATAGTTAAAAGGCATTTTCATACTTGATATAAATTGAAAAGTTAAATCGTCATAATCCCCATCTGTAAATATCACCTTTTTACATTCCTTTATTAGTTTATAAAATCTTTCTATTACATTCTTCTTTTGAGTATCTATTGTGCTGTTTGTAAATAAATTATGTATTATTCTATGTGCTTCGTCTATATATAAAACATAATTACTATATCCATCACAATCACTATATTTTATTTTATCAGTTGTTTTTATTAAACTATTTATTGTAGTTGCTATACTATCATGTTCTCCTATATCTGCTGTGTATTTTATATCTTCATAAAAAATCATCTTTTTAGGTAGTTTATGAATTGTTTTTATTAATTTATTGTATTCTTTATCATAAATACCTCGTATCTTTTGATATTTTGATGTTTCAATTTTATCTATTTCTATTTTTGTATTAATATCATATACTATATTAACTATATCACCTTTATTTACTTTTATTGGTTTTGTTATATCATAATCTTCTGGATTATTTATATTTACTCTTTTTACTTCATATAAATCTTTTCTAAATACATATTCGTATAGTTTATAATCCTCATCATTTTCATAATCTTTTAGTATATTTTCCATCTCATTTTTAATATAGTCTTTCTCTACTAATTTGTTATATGTTGATACTTGATTAGATACTAACGATGTCAAATGAGATATTACTATTAAAGGTGTATTTGTTTCAATACTATATTTAAATGTGCTATATGTTTTCCCTGTTCCCAAACCAGATTTTATTATATCTAAATGATTATTATTTTTATATATACTTGATGATAAATACCTGTTATTGATTACTGATACTGACGATTGCGGTCTAATCCATAAACCTACATCTTTATCTGTTAAAGGTTTGTAATCGTATATTATTTTCTCTATTTGAGGCAAATTAGGTAATTCATCTAATTCTTTCTTATTCTTTATATCTTTGCCTTTTTTTAGATTTGTGTTAAGAATTGCTATTATATAATTAACATTTATATCATATTCGTTTGGTTCTATCCAATTCCAGATATTATTGTTATTATCCATATTATATTTCTTTGATTTATTACTCCATTCTCTCCATACCTTTTTAAAGTCATTTTGTCGTCCTGTATGTAATTTCTTTAAGATTATTGTAATATTAAACCATTTACTATAATCGTTTAAATAACCTTCATCTTGGTCTGTTAATAATTCTAATAATTTTAGTAAATGTTCTGGTGTTATAAAATATCTTTCTATTCCTATTACATATTCGCCATTCTTATATTTCCTCTTTGTTAATTCTTGTGTCTTTTCCGTATCATTTTGTTCTACTGCTTTTCTATAATTATCTAATTTTTCTCTTACTTTTCTACCTGTTTTATTTATAATTTCTTCGTGTAATTCTAATAGTAAATTATCTGGCAATTCTTGTATTATTGCTTTTTTATTATCAATAGTATATTTTCCATCATCTCTATCGCCAAAATATATACACCCTTTATTATTCCTAATATCTATATTGCCGAATAAATGAGTATGATTTTTGATATTTGATAGTTTGCCTTGATATTTAAATATAAAATGATGACCTCCTCCTGCTGTATTGATAGTTAAAGTATTACAATCTTTTAACTTCTGTTTAAAGTCATTTGATTTATCACTAATATCTTTATTATCCCAGTCTATTACGAATATTTGTGATCTTTGACCTGTTTGTATAGCATATCCTACAATACCATTTTTTAAATCCTGTTGTAATTCTCTAAATGATGTTATTTGATTAGTCCAGTTTGCTACTAATCCATTTTTATAATCATCTTTGGTTTTACTATCTTGTCTTACTGATTTTAAAGGTATTATTGATATTCCCAGACCAGTTAAATAGTCTATATCATCGTAAAGATTTCTTGCCACTATATCTATCATCGTCTATATTCTTCTATACTCCTATACTCTTATATGATTTTTTAATTTATCAATTTTTTTAGTACTATGGCAAAATAGCAAGGAAAAATATTTTAGGGATTTTTTATAGAATGGCAAAAAATTAGGCATATCCTTTATAAAATCTCCATTTTTTGCCATCATGCTTTCTCTGGCATTTTACTAATATTATTTTAGTAATTTAAAAAAATAATTTACATCATTCCTCATAATACCGAATAAACTTTTATGACTACATATAAATATTATACAAAATGTTTAATATGTTTATATGGTTTTGCTACTGATGAATTACTCTTATTTTGTTTTGAATATTTCTTGTTATTGTTATTGTTCTGTTGTTGTTTAATTTGAGTTTGTATCATTTATTTCTATATTATATACATAAAAATAATTTATAGTTATATCATTTTTTATTTTTGAGTTGATAATAATTTTAATTATTCTTCTTCGTAATCTTCGTAATCTTCGTTATTCTTGTTTCATTTCATTTAATTTAATAAATATAGCATTTTTGATAATAATTTCTGGATTAAATCCAGCACTCCATATATCTTTAATTGGTGCTTCTTTTAACTCTGGAAAATTATTTCTAATTCGCTTGATTTCCTCTTCTTGAATTAAAATAGGGTTAAAATCTCTCGTCCATAAATGCGAATATTCCTCAATCAATTTCGTAAGAGAATGTTTCGCTTTTGAAATAGTATCTTTTTGATATTTATTGGTTTCAGTATTAAATACTATTTCATATTCTATTAACTTTTCTTTATTTGCTTGTTTCAATTTTCCTGTGTTTAGTGCTGATATATATTGTAATACTTTTCTATTATATGGGTTTCTTTCAATTCTTTTTGGATTGCGTTTTTGTTGTATTTCATCGCTACTATCACTAAAATATTCTACTTCACTTTTAGATTTCTGTAATTCCTTTCGTCTTTGTATGCTTCTTTTGCGATATTCTATACCTCGTTTCGCTATATCTTCGTTTGCTTCTAACACCTTATTAGAAAGGTATGATGAATAATTAACACTCATTCTATTACTTATATATAAGATTTTAATTCTTATATGTTTTTCTATATTCGTCTATATCATTTTTTATTTATTAACTATATATTTTGTATTTATTAACTATATATTTTGTATTTATTAACTATATATTTTGTATTTAACATAAACTTACTTCGCTGTCTTCATCTTCATTTATATCTATAACTTCTTTAAAATTATAAACTTTGTATGCTTCCTCGTGTATATAATTTAATAATAATTCTTCATCGTTATTTTCAATATATCTCTGTAATTTAGCATCTTTCATTTTAAAGTTATTATATTATAACATTTTATTATTAAATAAAATAGGTATATAAGAATATAGTAGATAATATGCAAATATTTTTTATCTTTTACTATAATAAATAGTAAATATTTTATGCTCTGTTATGGTACGCAATTGTTTAAATGCCGATGATATAGAAAAACTATATGAGTACGGCGAACGAAGCGAATTAATATTATTTGATATTATTAAATCTTATTGTCCTGATGTTATTATGACTGAAAGATATGATAAGTTTGATTTTATTATAGAAAATGATGAAAAAATAGTATTGATAGAGTTAAAAACTCGTAAAACTGCTAAAAATAAGTTTAATACTACATATTTTCCCATCAGTAAAATAACATATTATAAACAATTTAAAAAATCAATTTTGGATAATCCTAAAAATAAAATAGTTTATTTAATAATTGTTTTTGGTTTTCCTGATGATATTGATGACCTTGAAAATACATCTTTTAAATATTATGGGATACAATATAAACCCAGTTATTTTAAAGATATAAATATTTCTAAAAATCCTTATTGTGATGATTACAATTTTAATATACCTATTGATAATCTTAAAGATATATCATATTATTTAGAGTTTTTAAGACCAGTTTAGTCCTTATTTTTTTTTAACTTATTTAAGAAAAATATATTAAGTACTATAATAGGTATGACTAATTCTACTAAAACTAAAAAGCAATTTTATAAATCTAACTTTTATTTTTATAGTAAAGAAATGATTGATATAGACAAGTTTAATAACAATTTTAAATCTAATTATACTGAATTAAAGTTTAAATTAGTATTTACTATTTGCGAAAAAGATGAAACTAAAATTATTTATAGTTTATATCTTAACGAGCGATGTGATAAAGATATGTTTAACAATATTGTTAATTTTATATTAGATAGATTAACTACAAAAGTCAATATTTATTATAAACATATTGACAAAGACGCCGATAAAACTAAAAAATATGATTATAGTTTCGTAGCAATACGAGCAGAACCTAAACAATATTCTAAAATATTATTTATTGACGATGATTAATTAAACTATATTTTAGGTATAATTAAAGGCAAAATAACAATAAAGTTTTTTTATATTCAATTGTATTCAGTTATAGTCAGTTATAGTCAGTTATAGTCAATTGTATTCAATTATATTCAATTATAGTCAGTTATAGTCAGTTATAGTCAGTTGTATTCAATTGTATTCAATTGTATTCAGTTATAGTCAGTTATAGTCAGTTGTATTCAATTGTATTCAATTGTATTCAGTTATAGTCAGTTGTATTCAGTTATATTCAGTTATATTCAAAATATAGTCATATTGGATACAAAATATATTCAATCCATATTCAAAACATAAACAAGTATATTCAATTGTATTCAATAGTATTCATTTTATATACATTTATATACAGACTAAAAATATCTATTAAATAATAAAGATTATAATAAAAAATGTTAATTGATGATTTTAAACAGGATTATTTTAATAATATGAGTATTGATGATTTAAAAATGAAATATCAAATAGGACAAACTACATATTTTACTTTATTAAAGAAACTAAATATTAAGCGAAGACCCACAAGTAAAATTGCGAAAATATTGGGGAATGATTATAAACCTGATTATTTGCCTAAAAAAATAGAAAATAATAATATAGATGAAACTGATGAGAAACTTATTTACGATAAACAATATGTACCGAGAAATACTAAAATAGATGTAGAAAAACAGAAACCAGTAATTAAAACCAAACCAAAACCAGTCGCAAAAAAAGAACAAGTTTTTAAAGAAGTAGATGAAAATGAATTAAACGCAATTTTAGAAAAAGCAGATAAAACTATTACTAAAATCCAGAATAAAAAACAAGGTAAAATTACTGAAAATAAAAATAAATAATTTTTATAGATTAACAATTTAAATATGAGTAGAAGTAAAGTCCATACTCTTCAAGATATTAAAGACCAAGAAGAAGAGAAATTAATATTATCATCAACGCAGTATAAAAAATTATTAAAAACAATATCTCAATATGAGAACGAATTAATACAAGCAGAAGAGAGCAACGATAAGAATGAAATTATTATTATACATCTTAAAGAACGATGTAGAAAACTCTATGAATTGGCAAAATCATATAAAGAAGCGTTAGATGATAAAGATAAAATTGAAAATGCTAATAAAGCATATATTAAAAAGATGGCGGAAACTGCTAATAAAATTACAGAAGAGGTATCTAATAAAAAAACCAGCAAATATTCTAAAAAATCAAAAGAAGAGTTAGAACAATTAGCACTACAAGATTTAGGAGATTTTTTCAAAGAAATTAATATAGATGATTTATAATATTACTAAATATTAATATGGAAAATCATAAAAATATTTTAAAAGGTTTTACGAAGCAAGAAATAATCAATTATTTAGATGTAAAAGACAGATTAACTGATGCTAAAAATATTATGGGAATAACAAATAATAAAATTAAATATATTGATATTATGCTATACACTCTACCTATAATTTTAGTATTAATAGCAATATTAATAATATATTTAGTTTATAAAAATAATTATAAAGATAATAAAAAAGATATAATATAGAAATAAATGATACAAACTCAAATTAAACAACAACAGAACAATAACAATAACAAGAAATATTCAAAACAAAATAAGAGTAATTCATCAGTAGCAAAACCATATAAACATATTAAAC
>Ga0208428_1001324_pt1 | contig 10454 bp, 22 predicted proteins | sample DEB08_DNA_11_FD_184535 | JGI IMG/M metagenome (GOLD analysis project Ga0208428, IMG submission 184535) | Aqueous microbial communities from the Delaware River and Bay under freshwater to marine salinity gradient to study organic matter... | ecosystem: Environmental > Aquatic > Marine > Coastal ...
TGTCCCGTTAGGCGTCACGTCTATCAGCGTCGTTTGCGTTGGTGGTGGTGGTGGTGGTGCTGGCGATTACGGCTTACTTGATCTCGGTGGCGGCGGCGGCGGCCTCTCCTACCAAAACAGTATCTCTGTTGCACCCGGTGAGTCACTGACTGTTGTCGTTGGTGCAGGTGGAGCAGGCGGTAATGCCGCACCAGGCTCGGCAGGGGGCGCATCACGCCTGCAGCGTTCTGCTGTGGATCTATGTCATGCCGGTGGTGGCGGTGGTGGTATCAGCGCATCATCCGGCACTGTGGCGAACGCTGGTCAAGGTGGCGTCACCTTGGGTTACGACGGTGGCGGCGATGGCGGTGGCGTTGGACAAGCAAGCGGCAATGCGAGAGCCGGCGGCGGTGGCGGCGCAGGCGGCTACTCCGGCAATGGTGGCAATGGCGGAACAACCCAAACTGCACCTACTGCTGGTAGCGGTGGTGGCGGTGGCGGTGGTGACGAAGGTGCCGCTCAAGGCTACGGTGGAGGTGGCGTCGGGCTACAAGGTGAAGGTACAAGCGGCGCAGCAGGATCGCCTGGCGGCGGCGGTGGCTCCGGCGGAGCGGCTGGCACCAACAACGGGGGCCTTTATGGCGGCGGCGGTGGTGGCCTAGATCAGTCCGGCGCCGCCTTCAACGGAGCCGATGGCGCTGTCCGCATCATCTGGGGCGCAGGCCGCGCTTTCCCATCGACTAACACCGCTGACGTTTGAGTGTGTCCCTGTGCATCGCTAACCTGTTGAGGTAGCCATTGCTGCCATGATTGAAATCATTGCCGCAGTGGCCGGCGCGTCTATTTCCGTTGCGGCGATGGGGGCAATGGGCTTCAGTCGCAAGTCAGACGAAGCCCGCGATGCTGTAATTAGGCTGACAAGTGCCGTAGAACACATCGCAACACAACTTGAGGTGTTGCATATGGACATTAAAGAAGATCGAAAGGAAACTTTCTCGCGTCTTAATGGTGTAGAGCAGCGCGTCAGTAAGCTAGAGGCACGTCCACCGAGCTAACCATGGACCCGACTACGCTTGCCACGATTGCCATTCTTGTTGCCGCTGGCTCTGAAGTTATTGCACTGCTGCCGATCAAAGAAAATGCTTGGGTGCAACTGATCGTTAAGGCGCTCAAGGTTGTATTCCCAAAGAAGTCTGGCTGATCCGCTTTGGTGACAAGGATTGGCGCGATCACTTGCGGCAATGGGCGCAGGACTATAAGTTCCATGCGACATTACCGGCAAAATTGGATCGCGCCGAAGCGGATTGGCACGCTACGCAGCCACCGGCAATAGAGCCGCCGGTGATTGAAGAAGACGACGACGGCTCCATTCGCATCCGCTCGCCATGGTCAAGCTGACTGATCTGTTCCGGTACTACAAGCACGGCACACCGCATCAGATGGCGGCAGTCGCTGAGCTTGAAGCTGCCTTGTTAAAGGAAGTGCCGCATCTCTTTAATAGGGATCAACCGTGGTACAAGACATGGCAAGCCGGCGGCAAGCGCACGGATTTATCGGCAGCCATAAAACTGATAAAAGAGTTTGAGGGCTGCCATCTCAGCGCATATCCGGATCCGCTGAGTGGCGGCGACCCGTGGACAATTGGCTACGGCACCACCCGATACCAAGACGGGCGGCGCGTGCAACGTGGTGACAAGATCACCGTGATTGACGCAGATATGCTGCTGCGGCTTGAAATTGACCGCATTGCAGAGCGCTTGCGCAAGACGGTGCCGCATTGGGCAGACATGCCAGCGAACAAGCAATGTGCGCTGGTGAGCTTCGCCTATAACCTTGGCGCTGACTTTTGCGGGCTGCCTGGCTTTGAAACCATCAGCCGTTGCTTGCGCGATAAGGATTGGGCAGCAGTGCCGGCAGCGCTTGAGTTGTACCGCAATCCTGGCACCAACGTAGAAGCTGGCTTGCTGCGACGGCGGCGGAAGGTCGGCTGTGGATGGGTGAGCAACAGCAAGAGCCGGCGCGGCTAACACCAAGCAGTCCGTTCAGTGCACGCATCACGCCGCATATCCAGATTGGTGAATTTGCGCTTGGCCGAGAAGAGCGGCGGTTTGACTATCAATATCAGATTGAGATTGCTGCTGAGCTGGCTGCGTTTCTTGAGCGTGTGCGTGTTGTATTTGGTAACAAGCCGGTGATCGTTACAAGCGGCTACCGGCCAACAGCAATCAACCGCATGGTGGGCGGCGCCAGCAGCAGCGAACACCTATTCAAGAAAGGTGAAGGCGCTGTTGATTTTTACATCAAAGGCGTTGATATTCACAAAGTGCAAGAGTGGTGTGATAAGCACTGGAGCTTCAGCCTTGGCTATGGGGCGCCGAAAGGATTTGTGCATCTTGGCATCCGCTACGGTCGGCCTCGCGTGCGCTGGGATTATTAGGCTGTCAGCAGCTGACCACATTACGTGGATCACTGCATTGATGGCACCAACCTCATTCCAAAACGCAGCGCAAAGCAACGATTTAGGCAGCAAATCTTTGAGGCATGGGACCATCAATGCGCATATTGCGGTGAACTGGCGGATACGTTAGATCACGTCAAGCCGCGGCATAAAGGCGGCGCAACAGTGACAACCAACTTGGTGCCAGCATGTCGGCCATGCAACCGTCGCAAGGGCAGTGATGACTGGCGTGAGTGGTTTAAGTGCCAATCTTCTTGGCTAATTGATCGAGAACTTGCGGTTGAGCGTTGGCTAGCATTCGCAAGCGATTGATACCACGGTGGTATTGCTCGGATACACGCTGGCGTGATACGCCATAACGACTAGCAAGCGCGTGCCATGGTGTTGGTTGCTTGCTGTGCCTGGCATAGATGATCTCACGCGTGCGCTCATCTAGATATTTGTCGCAGTATTCAAGCAGCATCTGCAGCTGCCAATCTGCGTCGATGTCGTATTGGCGTTCATCAGCGATGATATCAATAATTGGTGAACCGTCATCATTGTTGGATTGCTTGTCAAGGCTGGTGACGCGATAGGACTGCAACAGCACTTTTGAGATTTCTTCTTTTGTGACATCTAGCTCTGCTGCTAGATCTGATGCAGTTGCAATGCGCCCATGACGCTGCGCAAATTGCTCGGCTGCACGATGCAGCTTGACCAGCATGTCATGCACACCAAGCGGCAAGCGAATGATTGGGTCGTATTGCACCAATGCGCGGCCGATGCCTTGGCGAATCCACCAATACGCATAGGTGGAGAACTTATAGCCGCGTGAGTAGTCAAACAGCTCTACTGCACGCGCAAGGCCAATGTTGCCTTCTTGGATGAGGTCCATCATGTCAAGCGTTTGCGTACGACGGCGTGTGTATTTACGCGCGACATGCACTACCAGCTGCAGGTTGGATTGCATAAACCGCTGCCTTGCGCGTTCACCACTGCGCAGTTCACGCTTTTCTTGCATTGTTAATGATCTTTCAAGATCCTTTAATTCTTTCCACCTTTGCACGCGCCGGCCGAGTTGTATCTCTTGCTGCGGCGTGAGTAGTGGAAATTTGGCGATATTGTTGAGGTAATCGCCGACTGCATCAGACATGATAAATCCGTTGGTTCATACTATGGAAGCACAATTCCATGGCGCCGCCAATGCTGCGCAGTTGCGTGCGTTACATGCTGCAGCAGATTGGAACGGCCTGCTGGAATATGCGTTGTTGCTTGCAGAGCAAGAAGCCAGCCAGCGATCGCAAATCACATGGCTGGCGCAGGAAGCTGCAAGTGCACCACCACCGGGTGTACAGCAGTGGCATTTGGACTTAGCTGAGGAACTGCTTAGAGGCCGTCGTGGTTAGGTCATCGTTGTAGTGACCGGTGACCGCATAACTGGTGCCAGGTTGTTTGCTCATGCGGAAGAACACCATCTGGCCAATCTTCAAGCCAGGCCACAATGGCAGCGGCAGCAGCTGGCGTGAATTCTTCAGTTCCAGCGTGAGCACACTGTCGTGCCAGCCGGGATCGGCATAACCGGCGTGTAGGTTTTCATAGCCTTCACGTGCGCGGCTGGACTTAAGGAAGAACAAGCCGGCGATGTCCTCCGGCATGTTGAACTGCTCGATGGTTTCAGCAAGGATGAACTGCCCCGGCCGCAGCATGTAGGGATTGTCAGCTGTGTGACCAGCAATGCTGCATGGCCGCATCACTAGATCCTCAGCGGATTCAATCATGATCAACTCGCCAAGCCGTAGGTCAAGGCTGGCGGGATTGATCAGTTCCGGGTCGTGGCTTGTCACCATGTTGCGCTCGGTGATCAGCGCTTGGATTTCAGTGTCGCAGAGGATGGTCATTGCTTGTTAGTATGTGGGCGACCCTTTTCTAGGCCATCGCGTAACTGCCGCGCCCGGCGACAGTGAGGCCACCACCTCGGGAGGAGTGGCTACCGGGCACACCAGTTGATCGGACTACTGGGTTTCGAGTTCATTGGCAAGGATGTGCAGCGCATCGCGTGCCCAGTTGATGCCGAGCTGATGCGTGGAATCGGCAGGTGTCTGCCCGTTCCATTGCACAGCCAATAGCTGACTGGCAGCAGCGTGCAAGGCGGCGGCAAGACAACCAGGGCCGGTGTGACTTGACCGAAAGGCGTCGAGCACTGCTTGTGTGGCGGGGCTCAAAATCTGGACACCAGACGCAGCAGCGCTGGCTTGGCGCAGGTCGTCCATGGGGCTAGTCATTAGGAAAGCACTCAGCAACGGTGATGTCGTGGTCCAGCTGCTCCGCGTGGTAGACGCAGGCATGGCTTGGCCACCGCAAAACATTTGACCGCACCTCCTCAACTTCGATCACAGGGCGTTCGTCTTCAGCGATAAATCTGCCAATGTCCTCCGCGTCGAAATCGTCATCTGCCAGGACGTAACCCCGGTACTGCAGAGTCACTAGAAAAGCCTTTTGAGAAACCATTTTCTTGGTGTCACGAAATTGGTCAGATTCCACAGCCTTTCTCCAGTTGTTGACGAACAAGTTGCCAGTCTTCGTCGGTGCCCTCACCCGATTGGAGACGATCGAAAGCGTCAAGTGCCAACGTGGCAGCACTAGGACGCCGACCGTCTCGCAGTAGCTCAACAAACTGCTGCCAGTCTTCAATCACAGTGTCGGCATAGATGCCAGCGATTAGCTCAAGGATGTCCTTGCAGCAAGCCTCCAGCTCAGCATCAGCACCAAGTTGAAATACCTTGACTACAAATGCTTCGCGGTCCTCACGCTTGCTGCAGTATTCAATTTTCGTTTGCCACTGCTGCACCAGCTCCGGCGGTGGGGTAATGGGGTGTTGTTCAGTCATTTGACCCATGCCCATTGTTGGTGGTTGCAGATTCGCCAGATTTGTTTTGCACTCATCCCGTAATGCTTAGCAAGTTGTGGATACGTCTTGCCGGATTCACGCATTGCACGCATCCGACGCACATCATCCGGTGTCAGCACTGCAGCGGGGTTGTCCTCACCGCGTTTGAAGCAGTTGCCGGCTGGTGTGGTCAAGCATTGACGGGCATAGCAAAGAAAAGGATCGCCAGCTGGGACGTGCTCAGCTAGGCGATCAACCAACTCCCGCGCTAAGGCGTGATAATTCACTGCAGCAACAGCCTCCGCATGTACCAAGCTGCCTTGGCGTGATCTTCCTCGCGGTTGCCTTTGTGTTCAGCACGCCAGAGGTATTTGATCACATTGCCTTTGCAGTATGCAGCAAAGCCATCATCACCAAGTGCTGCCTTGATAGCAGTGATGCACTCGATGTCGCCTTGCTTGTAGTGCGGCGGGTGATTGACTAGATCACTCGTCGAGTTGTTCATCAGTCAGCTCCAGCAGTTGAAGGATGTGCGCAGCAAATGCTACGTGGGTCATTACAGCATGGGTGCCAGGAGGACGCCCGTAGGACGCTTCCCACCACTCCTTGAATGCTGCTTCAAGGGCGGTTTGATTCATCAGAACACCGGCTCCTCACTAGCGCCGGTATCACCAGCGGCAACGCGCGGCAGAAATTCAAACCGCTGCACAGTGAGCACATGCTTGCTGCGCTTGGCGCCGGTTTCCTTGTCGTTCCATTCTTGCCGGCGGATATTGCCAGTAACCATCAAGCAATCCATCTTCTTCAGCTTGTCAACAATGATCTCAGCTGATTTGCCCCACACCTCCACATCAATGGCATTGTTGATGTAGTTGCCGGCGTTGTCCTTGCCTTCCATGATGCCGCCTGCAAAATTGCAAACCATGGTGCCGGAATCAAAGCTGCGCAGTTGTGGGTCAGAGATGATGCGAACGATGCCGTTTGCGTAGAGACTCATGGGTTCAGTGGAGTAATACCGTTGGCCTCTTCAAAGGCCAGGACTTGCGCAAGGGGATAGCGGACACGTGGTGTGCCTGCTGGTGTGCCGATGCGCGGGAGTGTGATGTAAGTCGGACCAACACCACGTGCACGTTGGTTTTTGATGGCAGCTGGCTTCATGCCCCAACGTGCCGCCAGTTCATCTGTTGTGAAGGATGGCTCAATCATCAGCAAATGGATCCTCAGCAGCTGGCGCCAGTGCGTCTTCACGCTCCAACGCAAGCTTGGTCAGCTCTTGGTATTGCTCATCACTGAGCTGATCACGACGTGCTTCCATGCGTTTGGTGACATCTTGCAGCTTGTCCATGCTGTCAGCTTTGGCGATTGCAGCCTTGCCGGCAGCAAAGATCTTGCTATCACCAGCGGGCGCGGCTGCGACGGTGACGGTTTCCACAGTGCCGTCAGCTTGCTGCATCTCATCCGTGCTGTAGACACCGCTTAGGTCAGCAGGAAATGCCTTGCGCAGCGCCAATGCCTCCGAACACTTGGCGATCATCGCAGCGCCCATCTTGGACCACAAACCCTGGCCGGCGTTGTAGTCCGTGAACCGTGCAACACCAACAAATGGATGGCTGCTGCCCTTGCGGTAGATGATGGTCTTCGCTGCAGCAGGTGGTGTCTTAGCAAGCCATACGTCTTGCCATTGGCCATCTTCACCGCACCAAAGGGTTTCGCTGCCGTCCAGTTGTCCGGTGCGTTCAGCAATGGAGCGCAAGCCGTCGATGCCGGCCTGGATGGTCATCTTGCCGCCGCGCTTGATGGCATAGATCTGCTTGCTGAACGGATCTAAACCAGTGCGTTGGCAGGCATAGGCAAAAAGCCGCAACTCATCTTGACTGCAGCCCGGCGCAATGGTGCTGCTGATCAGTTGCGTCTGCTCTGGTGTCCAGAGCGTGATACTAGAAGTCATCTGAAGTCATGGTTGGGGTAGTGCTCAGCGCCCACTTGGGCAAGCTGAGCGATTGGCAATCACTGCCATAACCAGGCCATTCTTGAATGGCTTGGCAATCAGCAATCAGTTGCATATCACGCTGCCGCAGCTCATCACCGACGCGCATTGCATCAGCATCAAGCTCATAGACCGCAACCGCATACGGTGCAGTCTTTTCAACAGCAATGAACACAAACCGCTTGGCGCCATGCAAACCGCTGAGGTAGTGGCTTGCTTGTACATGGTAGCGAAAGGTGGCGCAGCTTTTGGCGAATCCAGCCGGACTGGCATCTGTCGTGGTCTTGAGGTCAACCACGGTGGTATTGCTTAGCCAATCCGGGCGGCACTTACACCGCAAGCCGGTGGTGGCATCATCCCACCAGAAGCTCTGCTCAGCCTTGCCGTTAGCCAGTAATGCTGATGCTGCAGGATGCACACGAACGCTGGCAGCCATTGATAGCGCTAGCGCCATGTCGGATTGAGTGACAGCTTCAATGCCAGCAGCAGCCATACTTGCAGCTTGCTCTTTACCAGCCTTGGTATTACGCGGTCCGCAGACGCCATAACGCTGCAGTAGATCCTCAGGTTCAAGCACTGCTGTATGCACCAGCGTGCCAAGTCGCATCGCAGCAGTTGGTTCCACCGGCAAGCGCTGCGGGTCGAGGTAGCGGCTCCAGTAGTGGAATGGGCTGCGTGCAATCGCGTGCAGATGCGACGCACTGACGGCTGGGTCGGCGTGATAGGTCGCATTATCCATTGCGGAGTCGTGCATAGAGCTGCGTGTGTGGTCCGAAGCACTGTTGGATTTCAGGAAATGCCGTCAGCAATCGGTCGCGGTTGTTGGGATCTGCAAGGATGCCAGCCTCAGCAAGGCGGCCGATGAAGCCGCCGCCGTAGATGTGCGCCGTCTGCAGTGTCCAGTAGGTTTCAGTAGCGGACATATTCCTGTGTGCCGCTGTGTGTGGACTGGTGGTGTGCACCGGCTTCAATACCGATGGCGGCAAATGCTGCTGCTGCAATCAGCAGGCATATTGCATTGTTAATGCGGTTGATCATTGGTCTGTAGTTGGTGTTTACGCCATGCACCACCGGCGGGCAGTGCTTTGGCTGATGCTCATGCGCTCAGCAATTGAGCGGTAGCTGCTGCCAGCGCGACGCCAGCGGCGTGCGCGTTGCTGCTTGGACTCTGACGCCCAGAGGATCACCACCAGCGGGATGGTGAGCAATGCCAGCAGCGTGGCGGCGATGCAGGTGAGTGTGGTCATCATGGTTCTCGGTTTGGTGTGCCGGGCCAACCGGCAATGCAGCCTTATTCAGGGCGTGTTGGGCATCGTGGTGACGCGTCGTGTGCCCGGTTCCGCGGGAGGCTCCTCGTGGCTTGCGCCGGGGTGCTTCCGTCCGCCCCGTGCAACCACTATACACCCTGTGCAGCCCCTGTCAACCCAGAAGATAATGGCGGCCTCCGATGCGGTTACAGCTGCAGCCACCGCGACTGCAGCACCGCGCTCGCCCTCGCGGGTAGAGCCGACCGCCGAGCAATAAAAAAGGGGGCCGCAGCCCCCGTTCTCAGTCGTCCAGGTTTTTCAACTCGTCGACTGTTTTCTTCATCCGCTTCAGGAATCGCTCCAGCCGCAGCCGGTCTTCTTCCTGTTTCCGCTCCAGCTCAGCGAGCTGCTCAGCGAAGCGGTCAGTGATGACGCCCATGGTTCAGTTGTCGATGTGCGGTGTGCGTCGGGATCGCTCCCGACTTGCCGACTATACCACCGACATCAACCCTGGTCAACCCAGCAGTGACTCTGCCTCGCTCACGCTGCGTGCAACGCCAGCAATGCCGCCAGCGGCTTGCACTGCATCCAGCCACTGCTGCTGCTCTGGCCGCAGCCTGCCGGTTGCAGTCTTCACCTCAATGGATAGGAAGACTGCGACCTGCTGGCCGACCATGTCCTCGGTGACCGTGGTAGTACGCCAGCCAATCAGATCAGCGCTGCCCTTGCACAGGCCAAACTGCACTGGGCGGCCATTCTGGTCACGCAGCGTGCCGGTGTTATTGCGGAAGAGCCTGGTGCTGCCATTGCCGCAGGCGATGCGGATTTCCTGCTGGATGCGTTGCTCAGAGGCCATGCCGCTTCGCCAGTCGGGCTTGAAGATGCGGCCAATTACGGCCAGTCTTGATATGAGTGACCGTTGACTTGCAAACACCAAACTCTTTTGCCGTTTCGGCATAGGTTTTAGTTGATTCAAGAATTGCAATGGCCTGCGCTTCTGTCAGCTTCGATTTTGGGCAGGATTCGCCATATTGATGTGTTCCATGCAAGATCTTATCTTTAGCATTATCTTCATGCGTACCCCACCGAAGGTTGCAAAGTCGATTGTCGCTTGAATCGCCATTGTTGTGACAAGCAATCATTCCTTCTGGCCTAGGGCAGACAAAGGTCTCTAGCACTACAACGTGGACCCTTGCTTTTTGTTTTATGCACGGCTTTCTAAGGTCGCAATACATATAGTTGCCCTGCTTCCATTGCTTAAGGATTTGACCCTTTTGCAGTGAAATGCCATTACCGCGAACTCGTTGCGGCCTGTCAAGGCTTCTAATGCGACCAAGCGTTGAAACTTCGTAAATGCCTTCAAAGCCTTTGATTTGTGCCCAGGTTTCTTCCACAGTGGTTGTGTGTCTCACGATATTGTAACCGATTACAGCCCATGCCGCTTTGCGAGACGTGCCTGATACACGCGCTCTGCCCAGCCGCGTGGCTTCTTGTAACCCCTGCGTCGGCCTAGATCAATCAAGTCCTGCAGTGACTGCGCACTGCCTTGTTCGCGGCGTTCGTCCATGCTGCCACCCATAACGTCTAAAGCCCAAATATCTGGATCGCTGTAGCCACGCTTGACAGCCAATGCCAACAAGCTTTCAAAAGTTGCTTTGTCCGCAGGTGGCTTGTGCCTACCTCTAAGTCGAACGTCGTTTATTTTTAAGTTTATTTCTCTGTGGTGCACAAGGCCGGTTTTGGCTGAAATAAGCCTGGCAACGACTGTTTCATCTTTGGAAATGCTTTCAATTCTCCAATCGCCATGTCCATGTGAGCTACATCTAGACCACTTGCCATCTGGAAATTTGATATTTACCTTTGCGCCCACATAAAGTCCACTGGAATGCACCTCAACCAACTCCCCATCCACCTGCT
>Ga0208428_1001327_pt1 | contig 10453 bp, 11 predicted proteins | sample DEB08_DNA_11_FD_184535 | JGI IMG/M metagenome (GOLD analysis project Ga0208428, IMG submission 184535) | Aqueous microbial communities from the Delaware River and Bay under freshwater to marine salinity gradient to study organic matter... | ecosystem: Environmental > Aquatic > Marine > Coastal ...
CCTGTAGGAGGTTCGTTTGTTAGCTCAAAACCAGCGTCTTTCAACGCTGACTCGTAATTACTTTCAGCCATGTGAATAAAATTTAGTTAAAGATGTTGCAAAGTTAAATTGTTTTTCATATACGAATGGTGGGGTATAAAAAAAGAGGCTTGCGCCTCCTTTTCTATTTTATTGTGCTGCAAGGAATTACATTCCCAACATCTTCTTGGCTTTAGCACGTTGCTCAGGGTTCTTCAAGAGAGCCTCCATCATAGAACCTCCATCCTTATAAACCTTTCCCCCGTACATATATTCGGGCATCTTGCCACCCTTCATGTACATCTCTTTCATTTTACCACCGCCCATGTACATGGACATTTTTTTCTTTGGCTTCATTATCAGTTGTTTACGTTTGCAAAGTTAACGATACTTTCTTACTTTTTCAGCAACCTTCTTTGGCTGCTTTACGAATTGCTTGCCAGATTTAGTGCCTTTTCTTTTAGCCCTTGTGGTGGCTGCATACTCTTCATCAGACAGAGCCTCTATAGCCGCAGAGGGCAGATACCTCTCCCCTGTCTCAGAGGACTTCTTCCCGCTTTTGGTGCGCCACTTCTGCTTAGTCCAATCCCTAAGGCTCTGCTGTGACTTCTTGAGTTTCATCGGTATCCTCCTCCAGCTTTCTTGTATTCTGATGCGAGTAGCTGTGCCTTACGAGCTGACCACTGCCCTGCCTTACCACCACGAGTACCAGCCATTATCTTATTGAACAGCCTCTTACGCATTGCAGGCTTGGTGTAGTTGCCAGCTTCGTTCACTCTTGATTTCTTCTTAGCCTTCATTATTTAAATGCACTTCTAAATACTGCGATGTATTCGTCAGGAGTCTTGTTCTTAGCCTTGAACAAGTTTGGTACAGCTTCCTTGAGAGGCTTACCGTCTCGAACGTGGTATCCGAAATATCTTCTCGCTCCCTCTCTTCCAATGTAATTGGTTAGAGCTGCCACCTCCTCTGGAGAGTATCCTTTCTTTTTGATTTGCTCCCCATAGTCTCTATACAGCATCTGCGTATTGTCGAGAATGTTTGTTCCCTTGCCGATGCCCTCTGTAAATCTTTTTAAGAAAACTGTGTTTTGAGCTGTGGTGTCGCTGGCAAACATATCTCTGTTCATGCCCTTCACCATTGGATTGTCTTTTATTTCACTCCAACGCTGACCATAGAAGCCCGTAGCCGTGCTTACTGGACTCTTCATCAGCTTTCCATTAGCACTTTCAGCTCTCTTTATACCCTTCTTGACTTTTGCCAAGTCAATATTGAAATCTTCATTGACCTTGTAAACCTTATCTTCACCACCCTTCTTTACTCTCACTTTGGGTAGGTCGGTTTTACCGCCTTCAAAGTACCTCTTAACCTTCACGATGCACTTTCATTTCTTTGAACCCTGCTTCAAGAGAAGCTCCTTTATGTGGCTTAAACTCACCCTCATGCTTCATAAGGAAATACCTACCACCCTCTGTCATCCAGTGGTAGCCCGATGGTGCTTTCACCATTATCTTCCCCTTCTTGGCTCTCACTGCTTCATCATCAGTTTAGCCTGAAGGTCGTGGACGAGGATGCGGAGGTCTTTAATCTCAAGCCTCAGTTCTATATTCTCTTTTCGGAGGTCTTCGAGCTGCTCCTCAAGATGCTCAACAGTGCGTTCCCACACCTTGATGGTGGCTTCCACGCCCTCTGCTTCACGCTTTCGCTTTGCGCCAAACCAGCCTAATGCACCGCCTCCAGCAGTGAGTCCCAACCACTCAATAAGCTCTGCCAATCCTGTTTGTGAGAAAAAATTGCTCATACCCCTTTCTTGTGTTTTTGTGATTTTGGAGGCATCTTTTTGCTTCCTTTTTTTCCAGCCCAAAAAAACTTGTCTGCCCAGTATGCAGCACTCATCTTACCCTTAGCGATGTTTTTGGCGTGGCGTGATTTGAAAGATTTACGGGCTTCTGGGGAATAATTATGTCCCATCTTCTGGTCACCAAAACGAATGAGCTTCACCCTGTTCCCCTCCTTAGCCAACACCACACCTTTCTTCGTGGGATGTGTAGGAGTTTTCTTAGGCTTGTTTACTCCGCTGAGTCCAAACCTCTTGAGCTTAGCCTTTATCTGTTCTGGAGACATAGTGCAAAGGTAATCAATAACTTATCACGAATAATAGGAGTCAAACAACTCCTTGAGGCTTATAAGCTCTTCCTCGGTGAGAGCCTCGGCTATAATGAAAGCCCCTACAGAAAAGTTGTCTGCAATATCATCCTGCGACCTAAATATCTGCAAGCTATTTGAAACGGTGTTGTTGTTATCATAAACCTGTGGAAGCCTTGTTGTAGAGCCATCTTGAAATAGTTCTATCTGCGTGGATACATTTCTGGTTAAGGCAACAGCTTTGGTGGAAGATGTGATTGAGGTGGTAGTGCCAATAGTACCCCCTCCATGCAGACTTATCTCATCCGTATTTTCATCTAAATACATTCTTGGGTCTTCGCCCGCAATTATGCCAAACAACACTTGGTTTGATTCTGGGGGTATGGTTTTGTACGTTGGGTTTGCATGTATCACCCTTGTTCCACCAGAAAAATTATTCGAGCTGGGAACTAAATTTATAGTTGTGACTGAAGTTATGTTAAATGACTCCACTATACCGAGAAGAGTGTTCTGCTCATCATCATTTACAAATATCTTGCTGCCCACGCCAAAGCCTTCGTTGTCCACAACGCCATCAAAAATTATTTGGTCATCATCTATGTTTAACGCAACAAAATCGTCATCATCCAGCTCGTCTTCAATAATGTCTCCCGTTTCGTCATCATAAAGAACGAATATGGGGTCAGAACTGGTATCAATTTCTATTGTGAGACGAAGAGGTGTTTGTTGTGAGTCAACAACAACAGCCGCTGCCCGAGCAGCAGGCTCTGTGATGTAAGCAAAAACTGTAACATTTTCATCTTCTAAATCTCCTGATGCCGAGTTTGTATTTATGTATCCATCACCGTTAGCTGTATATCCAAGACCAACACTAAATGGATTGTTGTCAGTTCCTGTAGATGAATAAAGCTCAAAGGCATTGGCAGACGATGAAGGGTCTTTCCAATTCATAAGGGACATCGCCTCTATGGTTTGACCGAATACACCCATCCTCTTTATCTTAGTCCATATACCCTTATCCTCAAGATGTCTCACCACCATGTCCTGAAGTTTCTGCCTACCACTCTCCAGCCCTGCTGTTGCCGCATAGGAATTGTCCAGTATGTCTTGGTAGGTGGAACTCAAGGCAGCACTACCGCCCAAGTCTCCAGAAACTATATACTTGTTACCACCCCTGTTGATAACCTTAGCCATGCCTTTTGGCTGAATGTACTCGTCAGTAGATATAAACGAAACAGATGTTGCTGAGGTGGCAATCTCCATCGGTATGAGATTTGAATTTATCACATCAACGTAATAACCACTCTCTGAGGTGGGTAGTTTAAAGTTTGTTGAATACTCTAAGTCCACCACTTGATTATTGTGAGATGACAAGAGTGTGGGGGTTCTTTCATTTATCTTACTCACCTCCCTGAAAAAGGATAGCTTAGAATCTTTCGTGTAGTTTACGTCTGCCCACTCAACCTTAACCTCACCTCTTCTCTCGATATAAACTGTATTGAATAAATCAGTCTTATACTTATCTTTTTCTACATCTTTAAGAAACAAATCCTGCCTATGTCCATCTCTAAAAATTATGCCAGCAGAAGGTTTTGCGAAATTGATATCCCGTGTGTCAATATAAAGTTTGGAGTCTGACATGTGGAATCCATGGTCAAAGTCCATGTTCTCGCAAGAGTCTACATATATCTGATTCGTGTACTCGCCTTTTGGAATTTTCTTGAGGTTAATTTCTGCTCTTGTGGATATATACTTTGTGTCAGTAACTCCCACCAAATCATGGTGGATGTAACCAAGTCCAGATTTTTCTTCCCAGACACAGGATGTAAAAACACAGTTATTGGAGTTTCCGTACTGTGCATCTGGATTTGCTATCAACCTAACTAAGTTGTGCGGGGTTCTTATAAAGTCAACGCTGGACGGGTCGGTGTGAGATGGGTGTGAACCAAGTCTTGCGTACTTTATATATACATGGAGCTTTGGATTACCAGAGTCAGTGCCATCTTCTGTTAGCCAAGAATTTTGAGGCTTACCAGAGTTTTGACCGTATATCTCATCGCCCTCACCGTAGTTGGTTACAATAAGGTATTTTCCATCATTACCACCGCCCTCAAGAGCTGTTACCGACTCTATCCTATAAAAGGATATCATGTTAATGTTCTGTTCAGAGTTTCGTACATGAACATAATAATTAGGCTTCACTCTTGTTAAATCAAAAGTAGTTTCTTCCTCTACAACAGTGTATAGATTTGGGTTTTGACTGCTAAACAAAAAGCACATAACCCTCGATGAAGAACCAATTCCATTATTATCCAATAAAGACTGTTGAACATCTACAGGAACAGAGTTGTAGTAGTCGTTATAGGCAACGATGCCATCAACTCTTATTTCAGCGGTCTTATTGTAATTCTCCACCAGCATATTACGGGCATGACCGTTTACTACATAGTCATAAAACTTATTTGAGTTGCAATACCCCCCGTTAATAAGCCCGTTCTGGTAGGGAGGGCGTATGTCCAAAAACCTTTTCGCCCCAAAGCCATGTCCGCCATGAAATGTGTTTCCTATCGTCCCCCTCGTTCCAGTTACTCCAGCACCCCCTCTTAGGTGTTGGTAGGTTGAAAAAAATCTTGCTCCCATGCAAGAAATACGACAGGCTTTAACAGCCCTCACATCTATTGCTTTCGAGTAGTCTGGCTCTACTGTTCCAGTGGCAAAAACTGTTGGAAAGACTCTTGTGTAACTTCCAAATATAGGAGAGTTTTTTACCAAGTTGTGATGATTCAAAAAGGGTAATTGAATGTCATAGCCCTTTATTTCATGCACAAACTCCTCACTTGATGTCCTCACCTTACCCCTCATGTAGGGGGACTGTGCGCTTGACTCATCCACCATGTACCTCCCACTCTGCTCAAAGAACACACATCCCTTGTCTACGTCAGCGTGTATTACTCTTGCTATGGTGTAATTCTCATCATTCATTACATCATCGGTTTCAAGAAAATACTTGTACGTTGGATTGTCGGAGTACAGAATCAATATGTTGTTGGAGTCAATAGTAACCCCTTCAGGGTTGTCGTCTATAAAGTCTTGATTTATATTCTTCAAATTAAACGTATACACGCCACCCCCAGAATGGGTGACGCCTCCATCTCTAAAAGTAGACTTATAAACTTCAGCGGTGGCAGGTACGCCAGACGCATCACATTTTATCTGCAAAATCCTCAACCTTGACTCTGGTACGTTGGGATTGACAAGCATAGCCTGAGTTGTAACAGAGGCTGTGCGAGCCGTTGCATCAAGCGTCATGGATGTCAAGGGAATTTGTCCCTCAGTGCTTGCGAGTAGGTTACGCAGGGCAGTGAGGTATGCCGAAGCATCTCCCTTTAGCTTAACACACGATGTTTTAGTTCTATCTGTTGTAGCCCCAAGCCTTATCACACTCTCCATATCATGCCAAGTGTGTAGTGTGGTGGCAGCTATGAAAGGGTCTTCTTGGTCGGAGTATTTGTCTGTATCGTATGAAATATCGCTATTAGAGCCTCCAATAGCAAAAAGAGCTTTGTGGTCTCTCCAATCTACATCTGGGTCTTCTATGGGAGGTTGCCAAAAATGCACCTCTGCATTAGGAGAGCTTATCACATTACACCTTACAACCAATGTCCTGTCCACCCCATATTCTCCTGCTGGTATGTAAAGCGTGTCGTAGGTTGGTCTCTCCTTCTTACCATCAACCTCGTCATTTAACTTAACCTTTCTAAATATTTTCTTGTCGTTACAAGCATCTAAAGCCTTTTGAAAGAAAGCAGTGTGATTGTTTCTTTTTCCAATTTCCAGTACATTACCACTGGCATCAACAACATCCCTAAGGTTTAGAATTCTGTTGGTTGAGTTTCTCACCCAAGAATTATCGCTTGCAGCAGAACGAACAACAAAAAAACCGCCATCTTCCACAAGTGCGTCCGCCACATCTGCATCTAACAGGTTTGACTTGTTGTATATTGCGTTTTCCTGCTCAACATAAACCTGAACAGCTTCTCCCGCATACGAAGCAAGCTCTGTTAAGTTGGCTACAACACTTGTGTTCACGTTGTTTGAGACACCAACCTTACCATCAATCTCTAATGCAACAGACTTAGATTCCTCCACCGAAATCGAGGACTCTGGGTTGGTTGCTACAAAAGAAAAGGAATTACTTAGTTCAGCAGTGAGGTCAAATGGCTTCCCCTGCTGTATGGATATAGACTGACTGTCCGAAGACTCTACTGTAACTGGAACAGATTCTTCAGATACAGATACTTCTACGGGCGATACATTCTCTATTGATACCTGAACAGACAACCTTTACTCCGTTACGTCCTCGTTTATCGTAAAAGTTCCGTACAGCCAAGTGGTTACAGAACTATCACTCACTTTTGTTGCTTGCAAATCATAGACATAAGTGCCAGCATCCTTCGCCATGTCTGAATTGGAGATTGTAATCGTAAGAGTTCCGTCTGAATCACCAGAGGTGGTTATCTCTGAGTTAGGGATGACAGTGCCTGTGGCATCTGTGGAAGCCCTCACCTCCATCTTAAACGTATAGTTATCAGTTGTGACGTTAATAGCCGTGCCACTCTCATCCTTAATTTTAAGCACAAGAGAGAACGTATCGTTCTTACGACAGGTGATGTCCAGTCTTGAGGATATGTCTAAGTTTACTGATGCCATTACACTGCGTAGTAAGCAATAACACTACCTGAGGTGAGAGTGAATCCTGTGATTTTACCGAAGATGGTAGTGCCAGCAGGGAGTGTCACACCACTGAGAGCTGTAGCAGACTCACTTCCATTCAACTGAATGTTTGTAGCTGTGATGGAGGCTATAACAGCATCAACTGCTATGGTGATGGCAGAGTAGTCTCCTGTCTGTGCAGCCGTGCCTGTAACGACATTGAAGCCGTTCTGCCCGAAGCTCTGTAGGTTTGCTTGTGATTGGTTTGCTAATGTTGCCATTTGCTTTTTATTCTTGGGTTAGTATATCGAGGATGTCCTCCTCACGTTCTGAAAGTTCTTCTCTTTTGCCTTGTCTTTGTGAAATCAGCTTGCTCTGCTCTACAGCCTGCTTTGCAACACGCTTGTCCTTCCTATCGTCCTTCTTCATCTCCAAGCCCTCCCTAAACTGCTGGTCTTGCTGCATCTTCATTTGAGCCATCTGAAGCTCCATAGCCTTCAGCTCCTTCTCCATCTCATGCCTCATCTGCATACGCTGTGCCTCAAGCTGCGCCTTCAACTGCTCCAGTTGGGCTTCACCCTGATTCTTGAGCTGCTGCATCTGTGCGTCTGCCTGTGACTTAGCCTGTATGCTCTGTACGTTTGCCTGAGCCTGTGCCTGCGAGTTTGCAGCCGCCTGCTCCTGCAACGCCTTCATGCGCTTCTTGCGCCTTACAATCAAAAGCCTCTCGGCTTGGTTGACATCCTTTAGGTTACGGATGTTAATGGCATCCTCAATATCCAGCTCCTTCTGAGACAAGCTCACCTGAATGTTCTGTTCCAGATAAGCCTTGTCCACATCGTCCATCTCCTTGCTCACCAACACCCCGAAGTTGTACATAGGCAGGTCTCTGAAGCTGCTCACCACCTTCATGTTCGTCTTTCCAATAGCCTTCTCGTAGGCTTGGTAGACAACAGACTTTGGGGGGAGGATTTGCAAAGCTCTAACAATATCCTGACACACCTTCTTGTACAATATCATCGAAGCGTTCTCAATACCATAAATAGCATTGTTGCCAGCCTGCATAGCCTGCTGACGAACACCAACGAGTTGCTCTCCCTTTGGAGACGTTCCATCCATCACCTCGTTGATACCAGTGCTGTCCCGTATCATCCTCAGGTAGTGGTTGTACAGCCCTATAAGCTCGTTTATATTTCGTATAGAGTTCCCTATCTCACGCACAGGAGGGTTCTGGAATCCACCTTCTGGATTCTTACTACGGTAGTAGAAGACACCCGTCTGCTCGTAGATGTCCTGTATCTCAAGAGGCTGAAGCTCACCGCCCTTTCCGAGCTGTACATTCTCCAATCCCTCAACGTCAATTATGAGTCCGTCAGGCTTTGCTTTAGCGATGCTCTGCTGCAACTTTAAATGCGTAATCTGAAGCATATCAGCAAAACCAATCACCTGCCCTGTCATAGACTTGGGAATCATCCTGCGTAAATTCACAGAGGAGAACGAAAACGAGAATCGACACTTGGAGATGTCGTGTACGTTGCGTGGCACATTCATCTTCATACCGTAGTCAAACAGCTTATCTGTGCCGATGATGTACTTGCCACCCCACAGGGTCTCTATGTTCATGCAGCTTGGCTTGCGCTCATACACAGAGTTTTTAGGCTCTTTGTAGGAGTATCCCTTGTAGTAGAACCCACGGTTTCCGAAGCGTGTCTCCTTGTCCTCAAAGAACACCTCGTCTGTACTCTTATATTCAAAGTCAAGTACCTCTATCGTGTACTCGTCATAGCCATACGAATACCTTTGGATGTTCTTGTCGTAGTAGCGTGAATCGAGCTTAGAGGAGCTGTTGCCATATCTGTTGCGGACAGTCATTGCAATCTTCTTGTACTCATCCTCCGTGAACTGGTCACCAGCTATCCTCTTCAGCTCTTGTATCGTCATCTTGCGGACATACCCACAGTACATGATGTCATTCATGTTGGGGTCTTCCGTGAAGCTGTGGATGAAACTGATGGGGTCTACATACTTCTCTGTGATGCCGTAGTTGGGGTCGTTCTCACGCTTTGTGACAGCAAGCCCTACGTTCACCAAGTCCTCCACACACCGCCTATAGATAGAGTCGTTGAAGTCGTTCCACTCCAACGTCATTTCTGTCGCTAACTGTGCAGCAACCTCTGCATCAGTTTTGATAAAGCTGTCCATAAAGATTTCAACTTCCTCAGGAGTGTCTGGAAGCTGGTCTGGCTCAACCTCAATATCCAGCCCAAGCTGTTTAGCTTCCTCAAGAAGAGGTTTTTGCTTGATAGCAGCTTTGATATAATTCTTTTTACCATCCTTCTGTGTTTGTGATAGGGGGTCAACAGCCTCAAGGTTTGGATAAGGCTTTCTTGACAGAATTTTATTAACTACAATGTTTACGAATTTAGGAACAATAGGTACAGGTCGCCAATCAATATTAAGCAGGCTGCCATCACCAGCGTTAGGGTCAAGACTCGTAAGTATCTGCTTGTATACTGAGGTGTCCTGTGTACCGTTTGCATAGTCTCTGTTCCTTTCAAATTCTTTTAGCCTCCGTCTGTACAGAGAAGCCTCGTCATCTATACTCCCCCACTGACTCTCAATAGCTTTAGCATACGTCAGTCCGTAAGACTTACTACACTTGGTAGCGTGGTCTGCTAACGGGTCTGGGAATGATTTTAGTCCAAACTTGTCTCCCTCCTGCTTACTGTACATTTACGGAAAAATAATATTGCACAAAGATAGTGCTTTACGAGTTGAATTTGAATCGCCTAAAGAACTGCTTATCAGAGGTATTAGAGGGTGGCTTAGGCTTCACATAATTCTGACTTGCAAGCAGAGCTAATCCGGAGCTAATCGTGAGGTCATACTTTGTCCTCTTTGTTATGCGGTAGTTTATCCAATCATTCAGTGTCCTATCAAAAAACATCTTCCCCGCATTTCCCTCCTCATCGTAGCCCACATGGTGGTGGATGTAACTTTCAATAGCTTGGGCGTGGCTCTGTATTATCTCCGCTGAGTTAGACGGGATTCCCTTCGTCTTCACCTTGATGTTGCTATTACCTGTAGACAAGTTTTTAGGTCTATCCATAAGATACCCCATATATCCCCTACTCTCAAAGTGCCTGGCAATACCATACTTATTGTTCTCTATTAACACCTTTGCCCCATAGTAGAATGTAGCCATAAGAACATCCTCATAGAATATCCTTGCCAATGGTGGGCGTGTTGCATACTCCAATACAAACTGATTTGAAGGAATATTGCCACTCATGTTGAATCCTGTGTACAAATGAAACGCACCGTTTGAACCTCTGCTGTCCGTTGTCTCATCGATGTCATAGGAGTCCACTCCTCCAAAAACAAAATCATTCGGGCTTACCAACTGACCCCTCTCTCTATTTTTTTTGTTGCGTATTTCTGTGGGTGGCAACCAGCTCACATTGAACTTCCCATTAGGGTCGTCCATGAAAACTACTTCCGTGTCTTTTTCCCCATTCTTCCAAACAAAATTACCAGTACGGGTAGGAAATGGATAAAGAGTACTATTATAATCAAG
>Ga0208428_1001328_pt1 | contig 10451 bp, 16 predicted proteins | sample DEB08_DNA_11_FD_184535 | JGI IMG/M metagenome (GOLD analysis project Ga0208428, IMG submission 184535) | Aqueous microbial communities from the Delaware River and Bay under freshwater to marine salinity gradient to study organic matter... | ecosystem: Environmental > Aquatic > Marine > Coastal ...
GCATCCTTATTCGTCAGGTCGCTCATCGCTCATTTCAGAGAAAGACATACGAAGTATATAGACAACACAATACATTGTGAACGCAAGTCCACATCCTAAAAGTATAATTACAGACCAAACAGGGTCATTAATATCGGCAAGAGGTTTTAAAAATAAGTTCATTAGCAATCATTGAATGCACTACCAATCTCAGACCCAAGTTCTGATCCTGCTTTCTGTCCTAGGAGCAATGCCCAACCACCTGCCAACCATCCGATATAAGGGATGCTAGTGACTGCTGGGACGATGATACCAGCACTAATTGCTGTTCCTGCCATCGCACCTTGTGATCGTGCTCCAGCGTCCGCCCTGATGCACTCTTCGCTTTTCGCACCTAACTTTCCCTCGGGGTCAAATGCCCCACCTCCTAGATTTCTAGCACCGTCCATTGTATATTGGTCTACACGATACTCTCTTCTACGTGTTGTTCCACCACCAAAGAATCCCTTCTTATCCTGATCTAATTGAAGAGACCTTTCGGAGTTTAGAATAGCAGGGTCGTTTGCTTTAAACTTAATTTTATACCCGTCTTTATTTGCCTCTACTTCATAAGAAGAATAATCACCACTAGGAAAATTAATGACGGGATATTGTGGACGAGTGGCATTCAATAAGTGCCCAAGGACTCCAATGTGAGCAACACCGACAAGAGCACCTAGTGCAATTGCAATACCTTTAACAGGAGACTTGCGCGGTGTCTTGATCGGTTCTTGCTCGGTGACTTGTTCAGTAACTTCTGGTTTTACATCCTTGTTCCATAATGCCATTATCTTAAAAGCGATGGATTATTGTGGTTTATCCTTTGGTTCAACCGCAGATACAACCTCTGGTTCTTTCTTTGTCACCGCTTTACCATTACCATTACCACCACCTGCCTTAGCAGGAGATAAACCGAATGCAGCAAGCGATCCAGAAAACACGGATGCAATAAAGGTAGGGTCAAAGTCAAGAATCTTTTGACCGTTGGGAAGTCTAACGTAACTGAAAGTGAGAAGAGATGCAGACCAAATAAGTACTACGACTTTCACTAGATTACCAAGAACTTCACTCTTATCTTCATGATCGTGGTCTTTCTCTTCTACCTTTGCTTTGGATTTATTGCCGAGCATATGTAGAGAGTAAGGCTCTTGTATTTATGGGTTAAGAGACTCTACGCTAATTTTTGTGTTGTTTATTTTGTTGTATTTTTTACAAAGGGTTTCACTTGATTCGTGTTCCCATTTATGATATGCACTTCTTAGGGATTTGACGTAATCAGTACCACCGCAACCTACCATTTCTTCGGCAACGATGGTCTTGATTAACACATCTCTCGTTAAATGTGTCATATGTAAATTCTGGTTTCCAACAACAAATTCTACATTATAACACCGAAAAGATTATCAAAGAATTTGTCTTGGGTGGTCTTCCGAAAATTTTCGGATGTTATTATTTAGTGATGTACTTATTTTCGATCAACCACTTACGGGTGAGTGGAGTTGGTTCATAATCAGTCCACATGGTTCCATTAGCACAGGATTCAAGTGCTTCCATGGTCATGCTTTCAGTTCTTCCTGCCCATGATGCTTCTGCTTCCCAAGGAACAGCAGAAGATGGATAAGTGCGTTCCGCCATCTCACGATACAACATCGGAATATCTTCTTCTGGTTTGATAATAGCAATCAAAGAGTTCTTAATAGAACCCGCCATACAATCTTGTGCAGCGTGCCATCCTTCGTGACGCATTACTGCCATCAAAGTTCCAGGATTACGCATATATGTCTTATTCAGAAAAAAGTTATTACTTACAGTATGATAAACACCACGGTGTCCAACAGGAAAATACTTTTCATCTGCTAGAAACACTCCAACTCCGATCTTATCAAGGGCAACGAGCATTCTGCTGAATTCACCAGCAATGATACTATAATCAGTATCGGGATGAGCATCAGCAATAGTAGCGATAGTTTCGACTTGTTGAACATCCTTGGTGCATTCGCGAAGAATCATACACCCCAATGCGTCCATAGTATAGTAACCCTTGGTGATTTTAGAGTCTGCAAGAGCAGGAGTTCCCAAAGAAACTGCTGTTAAAATACCGATAATAAATTTTCTCATTTAAAATATTTGTTATAAAGTGCTGATGCTTCTAAATGTTTACCTTGATTAGATAACTCTTTAATTTTATATAGGATTTTTCTTTTAAAGGTTTTAGATGACTCCTCCATCTTCATCATCTCCTATGTATTCTAGTGAAAAGATGTCGTGATCTGTTATGTTAGGATCCAACCATTCAGAAAACTCACATTGGATGGCATAAGCGTCATCCATAGTTAGAGATACTTCCTTATCACGATCACATAAGTAGTGAATACGATCCACTGCCCAATCATGAATTTGACTTAAAGTACTCTCCAAAGTCTCCATAGTCTTTTCGCATATAGCGTCCTAGAATATTGCTATTATAGTACGCAGGACAACCATCGTCAAGTGCTTCGATCAATACGTTATTTAGAAACAGTTGCTTTGTTTCCTCATAATTACATTGACCTTTTGTTGTATGAAGACTTAATATTCTTCTGCCGAAGTTCTCTTTACCATACTTTTTTATATCCTCCTTTAACTCTGGACAAGAACCATAATATTTTTTCCAATCAGATTCTTGTTTTACTTTTCTTTTCTTTCCAGGAGGTTTTCTGAACGACCAAAAATACTTTCTCCCAATGTACGATCGTCCGTTGGACTTATTGGTAATGTGATAAACAAAACCAAAGTAGTCCCCAATAGAGTCACTATCAAAAATTCTCTCATCATATATCCATGGATTATCATAACTCATCTTATAGAATTCAATGAGCTATTATTTATCTTTAACCGGGACAAACCTAGTCTATTGACGTTTTGGGTTCTTGTCAAGCTCTTGATAAATATTCAATAAAGACTTATAATAATGTCGGTCTACGTCAATAATATTACTGTTAATACAGGGGAAAACTTTTACAGAGATTACTATCTTGATAATATTGATGGAACTCCATTAGATCTGACTGGATACACTGGAAAGTCGGAAGTTAGAAAGCACCCAGATAGTGTTGGTGCTGCAACGACATTCACTCTTTCTTTTGTTGATAGGACAAATGGTCAATTTCGTTTGTCTCTTGATAGGTATGTAACAGAAAAAATAAAACCTGGTAGATACGTTTATGACGTAATGTTTACAGACTCTTCCAACAAAAAAAGTATTGTTGTTGAGGGAATGTTTAACGCGAGAGAAGACTATACACCTATTAGTGAATGTGTAAAAACGAATTATGCATTCGCAAGATTAGGAATTATTCTTGAAACTTCATCGAGCGTATATGGTTCTTCATCAAATCCAACACCATCAGATACAAATACAGCAGATCAGGATGTAATTACTATTGATGATATTTCTGAATATGGTGTGGTCCATATGGGTGTAAACTTCCGTCAATGTAGTACTTTTGATGTCGGTGCTAGCACCACAAGAGATTTACTAGAAGATTCAACATCCCTTACCAAGATTAAACAATATATTCGACTAGGTGGTGTTGTTTGGTTTAATGTTGAATGGTGGAATGGATCTGTAAATCAAAGAGATTGTTCAGACAAAGCAAATATAAATGCAATGATGACATTACTCGGAACTACAATTAGAGCATCTATTGACCAAGGATTTTCTGGTAATGCAAATCGATCTACAGATCCAGCAGTAGTTGCTAGTAATTTTCCCACAACAGAAAATCACAATGCTTCCGTAATATGGACTGGTGGTACGCCAGTTTATACTATCGAAAATGGTACAAAAGCATTGTCCGTATATGAAAAAATAGGTAACGGAATTTTATTTGTTCAGGGTGATAGTAATATATTCTCTGGTCCATTATATCCAACAACATACTATAATGCTCTCCGCGAATTGGTTCTAAATAGTTAAAAAAGAATGTCTGCAGTATACGTACATAATATTACTGTCAATAGCGGATCCGACTATGAACAAGAGTATGATATGTACGAAGTCGGTGGTAAGATTTTAGATCTTACTAATTATACTGCTAAAGCACAATTAAGAAAGCATAGGGGTAGTTCAACTGCTGTAAGTTTTACTGTCGGATTTCCTGATAGAACAAATGGAAAAGTGCAACTTTCAATTCCAAGTTGGGTGACTTCAAGACTTAAACCCGGAAGATATATCTATGATATTCTTTTTACAAAACCAGCGGGAACACAAGAGATTGTTCTTGAAGGAAGTGTAAATGTTAAGGCAGGTATATCTACCAGTTGCTTTGGTGGAGGAACAACGCCAGGCAGTGCCCATAGACTTTGTATTGCTGTGATTGACGAAAACGCTACAACACAAACTTTCTCTGGAATGTATGATAAGTGGGCACAGTTTAGGGCTACATATCCTAAGAGAACATTTTACCTATTACAACCAACTCCTATTGGGTGTTGTGGAACAGACAGTGCTCTTGGAACTGGATTTGGTAGTTTAGTTGATAGTAATACGTATACAACACTTCACTGTCCAAGCAATTTCTTAAATGAAACTACAGTAAATACAGGGAGACTTATAGGAGAATAATATGACTTTTAACTGGCCAGATATACCGTTTTCAGGAACAGAAGTTGATGCCTTTGTGGCAGAGTATAAGGCACTTGCAGAATCAATCTATAATGATTATGATGACTACTCTACAACAGTTCAAGATGTTGAAACTGAAATTGATAAAATCATATTAAAAAGTCCTTATAGGACAAAAGAAAATATCAAATTCTATTTGGAGAGTGCATTAGTATATGCAGCATTTATAGTAAAACAACGAGCAGGAAATTCTGGACCAGGAACAGATTTTGATCTGAGTAATAGTCCTTTTAAAATAGATATTTCCAGCAGAACTCAAAGTGAAAAGATAAAAATATTACAAGCATTGGGTTGTGTTGGTGATACTGAACAGATGAGTAAATCCTACCAAGAAAATTACGATAAAGATCCTGATGGAGATTTGCCGCCAATAAGTGATCCTGGAATCAATGGTGCTATAACTGACTTTGGAAAAAGACAACCAGATGATGATTGTCAAGATTTTCTTGGTATATTATTAAAACATAAGAGAGATGAGGAAGAAACTCCAAATTGTTTAACTCAAGCATTAGGAGATTTTGGTCATGCAGGATCTCGTGTTTTGGGTTGGTTATTTGCTCTACAATATGGTCTTGCTAAAAGATACATAAAAGGAACTGGTGGAGTAGTACAAAATGCTGAATTTGACCTTCTTGGATTATCTTCATCAATAATATCCAATGATCTTGGTGCATCTGAGAGATTTCGAATAGAAACTAAGAATGTAATGATATCAGCAAGAAAGACTAATTATACTAATTTTATGGGGCAATCCAGACCACCTTCGAAATTTTCAGGATATGCTGTGAATTTAATTGCCAGTGACGCATCTGCATATGGTGTTCCTGGTGGTAGAGTATGGCAAGTAAGTTCAGAATCACAACTTGGTGGTTTGAAAAACGTTTTTGGAGATTTTATTGTAATAACTGATGGCAATGAAACTATAGCAATTGATTCTTCAATGCCAGAATACGACACATCTGGTTTTTATTCTCCCCAGCATGGTAGAGAATGTACTGTAGAAAGACCATGCCGTGACTGGGACACTGAAACTGGAAAGGCATATATAACAAGTATGAGTAATTCAAATATAAAGCAAATTAGAGATGATTATGATTTTGATTATGGATTTGAACTAAGAAGAAACCAAGAGGGTGATGGTCTTCCTGGTGATTCATTTGATAATGACCAAATTGAATCTGGACCATTATTTGAAACTAGCACATCAACTCCTTGTGAAGCATCAGACAACACCTCAGGACCTGCTGGAACGGTGAGAAGACTTGTTGCAAATAATCATGGTACTGGAAGAACTGAACGTGGAGATTATCAAGACGAACCATGTAAAGGAAAACCTTTTGCAATTAAATTAACATACTAAAATGAGAACGTCATATAAATTAGCACTAGATAACATTAAAATTGCACTAGGAAGTTCAGAATTTTCCTCTGAAACTAATCAAGATACTTTAGTTGCAATTGGAAGTTCTTTGGCAGTTTTTGATATAAACAATTTTGACGATAGGATGAGTGTAGATACACTATCTTCTAGGGGAGTTAGAACTGGATTTGGTTTTCAGAGTGAGTATGAATATGTTTTAGATTTTTTTGATCAGTTTCCAAAATTAAATCATGAAGATGTTGAAACATTTCCAGTTGGATTTGGATCGACAACTCCTTACGTTGGTTATAAAACAGTACAAACTGCTGTAGAAAATGTAACTAAAGCAATGTTACTTGCTATTTTAGATGGTGATTCTAAAAGAACTGCAAATGTTGGCATTGGTTCTACAGTTGGTAAAAAAGAAATATTTTATAATTGCCTTGCCCTACCAGAATTCAGATTATCTTCTATTAAACCTTGGAGTAACTGGAATGAATCGGTAGGTGTATGCACACCAACTTCTATATCAAGAAGTAACAATGTTGCTATTGTAACTACAACACCAGCACATGGAATGTCATCATCATATGATGATTGGGGTATTATAATGAATCTAAATACTGGTGTAGCAACATCTTTTAATATATCAACAACACTATATCCTAATGGTGTTCCTATAAAAATTATTGATGCTAATACTTTTTCATATACAAATTATGGAATCAATACTTCAATAACATCTATTGTTGGAATTGCATCTATTCAAGTTGGGTGGGGTGGAACAAGTAACAATTTACATAGACAGATAATATAGGAGTTAAAATGGTTTTAGATGATTTAAAACTATACAATCCTAGATTATATTGGGATATGGTAGCAAGAGGAAGTGTCCCATATTCCCAAGCAGGTGCATTGCAGTGGGGAAATCCTGTACAAAATCTATTTGCAGAGTCCATTCTTGGTGGACCAGAGGCACCTGACTATACTTCTATACCACTACCAGATGATTATGATGCTCCAACACAATTTGCGGAGAGTGGTAATTATCCAAAACCTTGGAGAAGTTATGCCCAATATGCACAAAATGCAAACTACACTTATGTTGGACCTTATGCTTGCTTTGTTGGTTTTGTTGACTGTGATGGTGGTGGATGTGTACCGGACACTTGCACAGATGCAAATAAAAAATCTGGAATAAAACCAGTTAGACTCTGGGGTAGATGGGGTGTAGCAATTTCTGGACCAAATAGTGCGGAAGGTGCATTTTTTCCACAAGATTGGTATACACCATCGGAAGGAACATATAATGCAGACTATTTTAATAATTATTATAGTGAACAAGGAAATCCATTAGATCCTGAATGGCAACTTCGTAAAGATTGGTGGGAATCCATTAATAAACTTACAATAGAAACTTATTTTGGTAACACTGGTCTCAAATGTAAAATAGAAGTAGCGCAATCATTCTTTGAGTTTGGGACGCCAGAATATTTTGCTGGTATTGATCTTGCAGTTTATAATGACTACAGTCTTGATTTATTGGTTGCTATGGTAGCAATTGCAGCAATAGCGAGGTGGTTATAAATGCCAAGACCCAGTTTACAAAATAGAACAAATTTCAAAACATATATACGCCATTTTAGGAATAAATTTAATAATGTTCTGCAAAAACTTCCAGAATATTGGATTGATAATATGCTGTCTTCAAAGGCAGCAGGTATCACAACAGATACTGATGTTAACGTCGTTATCTTTGACAATCAAGACACTGTAGCAATTACAACTGCATTTAATAATGATGAGTTAATTTATATTCCTGCTCTTTCTGGAGACTATATTACATTAGATATAGATTCATCATTACTTACATTTGAATTTGGTGCGGAAGGAGAATCATTTACCTATGATGGAGTTTCTTATGGTTTGAATGACACCATAGCAATCAGCACCACAAGAACTCTAACCGTTAAAGGTCTTGGTGGTCTCTTGCTTCAAGGTGGAAACACCCCAACATACACTGTCGGTGTTTCAACAACTATTATTAGTGAAGGACAATCAGTAAACTTTACTATTGATACCACCGATGTTGCTGCTGGAACTACATTATACTTCAATACCGCTACCAGTATGGAAGCGGCAGACTTCTCTGACAACTCACTTACTGGGTCTTTTAGTATTATTGGAGTTGGAGCAACTGCTGGTGTTGCAACAGTCACAAGAACAATTGCTAATGACTTTGCAACGGAAGGTCAAGAGACATTTTCATTAACTATCAGAACCAATTCAACAACTGGACCAGTTGTTGCTACAAGTTCACAAATTACTGTGAATGATGTAGTTGCATCATTCTCAGTTGCAGAATCCTCAACTTCCGTAAATGAAGGTGGAACAGTAACGTTTACTGTTACTGGATCTAATATTCCAAATGGCACTTACTATTATTCTGTAGAACAAGAAAGTGGTGTCATTACATCATCAGACTTTAATCCAGCATCTCTTACTGGATCATTTGCCATTAGTAGCAATACTGGAACATTCAGTATAACTCTTGCGAATGATTTCACTACTGATTCTTCTGAATCGTTTAGTGTAAATATTAGAAGAGGTTCTGTAACAGGTACGGTTGTTGCCTCATCAAATATTATCACAATTAATGATACATCTCGTAATGTTGGATCCTCATCTAACGGTCTTACATTTGGTCCAGTTCAGGTTAATAGAGATAATGGCAGTGCTTCTTTAGCATCTGATTGGTACACCATCTGCGATTTAGATAATATCCCAGATGGTTCTTCTATTGCTTTGTTTATTGATAACTCTGGAAGTATGACGACAGCAAGAGTTCAAGCATCTTATGACCTACTTGTATCAAAACTAGCAGCAAGAAATATAACTATCACTACTGTAACCAATGGTAATGAAGACTGGATTACTCCATTTTTAGTTAACCTTCCATAAATATTTAAGAAACGATGGCAGTCACATACGTTAGTAATCTGATTATCTACACGGGAACAGACTTTGAGCAAACATTTGTTCTTGAAGATTCTCAATCTAATAGTGCAATGGACTTGACTGGATACAACGGTTGTGCTCAAATGAAAAGATATGAGTCTTCATTAAAAACTGCCGACTTTACTGTATCTTTTGGTAACGACAGAACGAAAGGTAGAATCACAATCTCTATGCTTTCTAATGTAACTTCTGGTTTAAAAGCAGGAAAATATTTTTACGATCTATTATTAAACAGTCCCACAGGAACTACCACAAGAGCAGTAGAAGGGACTGTTTTAGTTAAAAAAGCAGTAACTAGATAAATTACCTAATAGAAATTTTATCCAAAATTTCTTTAACTTTTCGATAAGGTCTCTTTACAAGTTCCCTTGTAATTGGTGTTGGTCCAGATCCAGGACCACCTTGTTCTGAGGGAACTGTTACTAGTTTTCTCTTTTTAACAGATTGTGGAAGATCTACACCAAATGCCCTATCAGGTCTTCCAAATAAACCTGGTTTTTCACCTGCTTTATATGCCCTATTACTTTGTCCTCTTTGTAAGGCGTCATCACCAAACAAAGTCTTGGGGTTAGGATTCTTTTTAAGATACTCTAATGGAGTTCCAAATTTTGCTTGTGCTTCATTTGGAATACGTGTATTGGCACCTTTGTTAAACCAAGTCTTTGCGCTTCTTGCGGCACCACTAATTTTTTTTGCTGCTCCAGTTTTAGCGAATGCTTTAATTCCAGTCTTAATTAAAGTACCCAAACCTTCATCAATATTTTCTCTTGATGCGTATGCCTGTTCTGAAAATTCCTTAAATTTCTTCATTTATAATTTCTCTAATGAAGTCTTCATCAAGTTGATTAGCAACATAAATCGCTTCCTCAACGGTCTCTGCGTGCCCCTCAGAGATTAAATATCCTAAAAGAAGATCACCAGCGTTTATATTCTGGCGGACGTTTCTGTATGCAGAGAGACCAGGTTGTGCAGCATATCCTCTTCTTGGTTTAATATTTTTCCACCAACCATATGACATTTTCAATGGTCCAGTTTTTGATGATCCTTGAGAAGTTGTTGGAGTAGTTGGAGTCTTATTTTCAGGATTTTTTTCTCCTCCATTTTCTCCTCCGTTTTCTCCTCCGTTTTCTCCTCCACCACCATCAAAATAATCCCTAATTCTTGGTTCTAGAAGAGCAGCACCAGTTCCCACAGCAGCAATACCAGCAGTACGCTTCAACCAACCAGGAACTCTACTCAACAAAGCACCACCACCACCAACAGCAGCACCACCAGCAACAGTTTTTCCAACACCACCCCTTTTACCGGTGCCTGTTTTACCAGTACCTGTTTTACCAGTATTAGATCCTGATGTAGAAGATCCTGATCTAGGGGAAGTTACTCCATCAC
>Ga0208428_1001329_pt1 | contig 10447 bp, 4 predicted proteins | sample DEB08_DNA_11_FD_184535 | JGI IMG/M metagenome (GOLD analysis project Ga0208428, IMG submission 184535) | Aqueous microbial communities from the Delaware River and Bay under freshwater to marine salinity gradient to study organic matter... | ecosystem: Environmental > Aquatic > Marine > Coastal ...
AGCTGTCTGGGCAGTTCAACCTCGTTTATTCAACTTAACATACATTTTGGGACCTTAGCTGATGGTCTGGGTTCTTTCCCTCTCGGACATGGACCTTAGCACCCATGCCCTCACTGCTGATCATCATTTTATAGCATTCGGAGTTTGTCAGGAATTGGTAGGTGGTGAAACCCCCGCATCCAATCAGTGCTCTACCTCTATAAAACTAAATCAACGCTGCACCTAAATGCATTTCGGGGAGTACGAGCTATTTCCGAGTTTGATTGGCCTTTCACCCCTACCCACAGGTCATCCCAAGACTTTTCAACGTCAACGGGTTCGGGCCTCCACTATATGTTACTATAGCTTCACCCTGCCCATGGGTAGATCACACGGTTTCGCGTCTACCGCCACTAACTAAAGCGCCCTATTCAGACTCGCTTTCGCTACGGATCCATACCTTAAGTACTTAACCTTGCTAGAAACGGTAACTCGTAGGCTCATTATGCAAAAGGCACGCCGTCACCACGAATGGCTCCGACCGCTTGTAAGCGTAAGGTTTCAGGGTCTATTTCACTCCTTTATTCAAGGTTCTTTTCACCTTTCCCTCACGGTACTAGTTCACTATCGGTCTCTCAGGAGTATTTAGCCTTAGCGGATGGTCCCGCCAGATTCACACAGGATTACACGTGTCCCGCGCTACTCAGGATACCACTATGAATAATTCTCTTTACTTATACGGGACTATCACCCTCTATGGTTTCTTTTTCCAAAGAATTCTAATTCATTAAACATTCAATATCGTGGTCCTACAACCCCAAAATTGCCGAAACAATTTTGGTTTGGGCTGTTCCGCGTTCGCTCGCCACTACTAGCGGAATCACTTTTGTTTTCTATTCCTCCAGGTACTTAGATGTTTCAGTTCCCTGGGTTTGCTTCCTTAACGGATACTATATCTTCAATATAGTGGGTTTCCCCATTCGGAAATCTACGGATCAAATTGTGTGTGCCAATCCCCGTAGCTTATCGCAGCTTATCACGTCCTTCATCGCCTCTGAGAGCCAAGGCATCCACCTTACGCTCTTAATTAGCTTATTGTAACTTTTGTATTTTTATGAGTTATAAATTATTTTGCTCGTAAACCTGATTAAAAAATTAATCAAATTTAGATTTGTTTAGAAATTTTTAATTTCATGTATTTTTTTCAATATGTCAAAGAACATTTTCAGCGCGAAGCTGATTGTGGAGAATGTGGGAGTCGAACCCACGACCTCTAGAATGCAAATCTAGCGCTCTAGCCAGCTGAGCTAATCCCCCATATATAAATGAGCTCTTAGAATCATAAACTCAGCTACTAAAATCCTCATTTATTTAGTATTAAAACTAAACGTAGTAGTCTCAGGCAGACTTGAACTGCCGACCTCTACATTATCAGTGTAGCGCTCTAACCAGCTGAGCTATGAGACTCCACTTTATATGATTATAATTAACAGCGTTGAGAATAAACTATATGATTAGATAGTTTAAGAAACTTTAGTCGTCTTTCTCTAGAAAGGAGGTGTTCCAGCCGCACCTTCCGGTACGGCTACCTTGTTACGACTTAGCCCTAGTTATCGATTTTACCCTAGGCCGATCCTTGCGGAAACGGACTTCAGGCACTCCCAACTTCCATGGCTTGACGGGCGGTGTGTACAAGGCCCGGGAACGTATTCACCGGATCATGGCTGATATCCGATTACTAGCGATTCCAGCTTCACGGAGTCGAGTTGCAGACTCCGATCCGAACTGAGATAGGTTTTATAGATTTGCTCATGCTCGCGCATTGGCTGCTCTCTGTACCTACCATTGTAGCACGTGTGTAGCCCAGGACGTAAGGGCCGTGATGATTTGACGTCATCCCCACCTTCCTCACAGTTTGCACTGGCAGTCTTGCTAGAGTTCCCGACATTACTCGCTGGCAACTAACAACAGGGGTTGCGCTCGTTATAGGACTTAACCTGACACCTCACGGCACGAGCTGACGACAACCATGCAGCACCTTGTTAAGTGTCCGAAGAAAAATCTATTTCTAGATCTGTCACCTAACATTTAAGCCCTGGTAAGGTTCCTCGCGTATCATCGAATTAAACCACATGCTCCACCGCTTGTGCGGGCCCCCGTCAATTCCTTTGAGTTTCATTCTTGCGAACGTACTCCCCAGGTGGGTCACTTATCACTTTCGCTTAGCCACTCAGACCGAAGTCCAAACAGCTAGTGACCATCGTTTACGGCGTGGACTACCAGGGTATCTAATCCTGTTCGCTACCCACGCTTTCGTCCATCAGTGTCAGTTGATTATTAGTGATCTGCCTTCGCAATCGGTATTCTGTGTAATATCTATGCATTTCACCGCTACACTACACATTCTAACCACTTCATAATAACTCAAGACAAACAGTATCAAAGGCAGTTCTACAGTTGAGCTGCAGGATTTCACCTCTGACTTATTTGTCCACCTACGGACCCTTTAAACCCAATGATTCCGGATAACGCTTGGATCCTCCGTATTACCGCGGCTGCTGGCACGGAGTTAGCCGATCCTTATTCTTATAGTACCGTCAAGCTTTCTCACGAGAAAGTTTTTCTTCCTATATAAAAGCAGTTTACAACCCATAGGGCAGTCATCCTGCACGCGGCATGGCTGGTTCAGACTTTCGTCCATTGACCAATATTCCTTACTGCTGCCTCCCGTAGGAGTCTGGTCCGTGTCTCAGTACCAGTGTGGGGGATCCCCCTCTCAGGGCCCCTATCTATCGTAGCCTAGGTGTGCCGTTACCACACCTACTAGCTAATAGAACGCATACTCATCTCATACCGTAGCCTTTAATCTTAATAAGATGCCTTAAAAAGATACTATAGGGCATTAATCCAAATTTCTTCGGGCTATTCCCTAGTATGAGGCAGATTGTATACGCGATACTCACCCGTGCGCCGGTCGTCAGCGAAGTGCAAGCACTTCCTGTTACCCCTCGACTTGCATGTATTAGGCCTGCCGCTAGCGTTCATCCTGAGCCAGGATCAAACTCTTCATTGTTAAATTTTAAATACTATTTAACAACTAAAGAAATTAAATTCTATCTGCTCATGATGGTTTATTCTCTGAAATTAAAATAAATTTTAATTTACGCTGTCAATCAATTTCAATATTTTAATGAACATAAATTTTTATCTGCTTTCGAAAAAGCAGGGGTGCAAATATAAAACCCTTTTTTTTGCTGACAAAAAAATAAACCTGAAATAAACAACTTTTTTATTAACAGGTTTAACCATATTTTATGGCTATTTGCCTTATAGCGGGTGCAAATATAGTATCTTTTTGAGATGTACAAAACATTTTACAGATATTTTTCAGAGAATATTTAGATGTAGTTTATTATCAAGTACTTAACTACATGAAAAAATTCCATACTAAGCCAAATCTGAAGGTGAAATCCCTGTATGGATAATTGGGTGCAGAATAATAATTATATCCTGTAAAGGAAGAATTAAAATGTTCAAACTTGAAATATAATCTTGTTTGCTGAATTTTAGCATTAATGAAAAAGTCAATAATCGGAAATCCCCCAATTTCTTTCTCATTTTGCACATACAATTCAGAGAGTAATGGGTCATATCCATTCATATAAAAACTCGAAAAGTATTTTACACCAAAACCGGTTTGCATATACAATGCTTTTTTAAACATATCAGTACTGTAATAAAAAGTGTTTCGTGAAACCAGCTCCGGTAAATTTAAAATATCATTTGAAAGTGTTTTTTGTAGGAGTAATTTAGAATCTATTGAAAACTTTCCAAAATTTATTTTTCTTGCCAACTTAAACTTTAATACTTCTAGGTCTTCAGAATACTGAACTGGAGTAATTGAATAGTCAAAAGATCCGTCTAAATTTTCAATAGTAAATCTTTCAAATTGAATATGTTTCTTTACAGAAATTAAATCAACATCTAAATCTAAAATATTCTTTAATTCTATCCTGAATTTAATAGAATTCGTTACAGAATTATCAAACTCATTATCCCAATTATAATTTTCATAGTTACTCCTGTAAATCAGAGTGTTATAATTTGGAGCTACTGAATTTACATTATATTTAAAAATCAAAGAGTTGTCATTTTTTAGATTAAATACTAAGGCTGAACTGATAGAATTTGATTTATTGTCTCCGAATATAAAATTTTCAGTATTAAAATATAATTTGATTTTAGAGATTTGATTTGAGTATGATCCTCTAAAAAAAGTTGTTTTTGAATTTATTTCTTGACTATTATCTACATATTGATCAATCTGAAAATTTTCCATGAAATATCTTTCAGCAGTATAACGAAGACCCAAATTGAATTTCCCATAAGAATCAGATTCTAAAATAAAACCTGACTCCAAATTAAAAGTGTTTAAAAATATTTTATCATTAATCTCCTGGGGCTCAAAAGAATTACCGAAAAATTCGTTTGAAGTGTTTTGCTGAAACTTATATTTTTTTTCTTCAAGAGAAATAGAATTAAATAATTCCAAACTAGTACTTATTAAGGAGTCTTTTTCCTTTAACTTATAACTCTGATCAGAATAAAATCTTTTGCCCAAAAACTCATTGTGAGCATTTTCAAAATTTGGATCGAACACACCTCTGTCAAGGAATTGATTATCTCCGTTTTCAAAACTTGAAATATCTGAATCACTTATACCACCATTTTGCTCAGAAAAAAGTTTTTGATTAGTATAATGAGTCCTAAGTTTAAATTTCTTGTTTTTAGAAAAATAATTTGTTGTAAAACTAAAATTTGAAGAATTACTTAAAAAATTCTGGTAATTTCCTAATGACCTTAACCCCTTTCTAGAAATAGAAAAATTAAATTGTCTTGAAGTATTTACAGAATAGGTTGCATCTAATAATTGTCCTTGTTCAAAAACCGACCTGTACATTAATTCAGTGAATGGAGTTGGCAAGTCGTAATAAACAATATCATCAACAGACTTATAACTGATGTATTTATTCGATGCCCCCATTTTAGGCTTAATTGAATTATTTGCAGAAAAAGATAATGTGTTGTAGGCAACCCCAGTGTTTGAGAACGGAATTAGCTCAAAATCATCCTTTCTCAAAAAATTAATTTTATGATATTTTTCAATGGTAAGAGAAGTGTCTATAATTACAGTATCATTTTGCCTAGTAATAATTAAATAATCTTGAATCTTTGCGTCAGGATTCTTATTTAGCCTAGTACTTTTACCACCAAATTTACTCATCAAAGAATCTCCAATTGAAGAATTTCGTAAATTACCTCCTTGTTCAAGGTCTTGTGGAGGACCCTTTGGCATTTGAAAATCTTGTCCAAAACCTTGAATTGACCAAAAAACAACTAAAATTAAAACTAAATAATTTTTCATTTAATCGAATATCGTCACAAAGGTAATCAGAAACCAATTAATCGATAATAATTAACAAATATTTATGTTGAAATTAAGACACACAAACAACAAATTTGAATGCGGATTAGATGAAGCCGGTAGAGGTTGTCTTGCTGGACCTGTTACAGCAGCAGCCGTTATTCTAAAACCAGATTTTAAACATGAACTGATTGATGATTCAAAAAAACTTTCTAAAACGAATAGAGAAAAGTTATCAAAAATCATTAAAAAAAATTCTCTCGCTTATAGCATAGGGTTCATTTATCCAAAAAAAATTGATGAAATAAATATTCTAAATGCATCAATCTTAGCAATGCATAAATGCATTAAAAAGTTAAGTATCATTCCTGAGTTTTTGATTGTAGACGGAAATAAATTTAAAAAATTTAAAAACATTCCACATGAAACAGTGGTCAAGGGAGATGAAAAATATTTGAGTATTGCATCTGCATCAATTTTAGCAAAGCATGCAAGGGATGATTATATGCAAAAAATATCAAAAAAGTTTCCAAACTATAATTGGTCTAAAAACAAAGGCTATCCAACTCGACAGCATAGAGAAGCTATAAAACAATATGGCATAACATCATATCACAGAAAAAGTTTCAAACTTTTTGATGAACAATTAATAATTGATTTTTAATTTAGTGCCTAATAATTTATTGTATGAAATATAAAGTCATAACTATAATAATAGTTTTAGTTTTTTCATCCTGTAGTAACATAGTAAAAAAAGAGACTAATTTATATGACCTAATTCCAGAAGACTCCAAAATAGTTTTATCAATTAAAAATTTAAGCAAATTCAAAAGTAGCGTTACTAATAATGATTATTTGAATACTATCACTAATTCAAATTTGACAATTAAAAATCTGATTTCTCAACTAGGTAAAATAAGCGATGAAAAAGAAGTTTTAGTAAGCATCTACAATAATGAAGAGAATTTGTATTATAATATTATTGGCAAAGAGATTCATAATGACAGTATAAGTGATGTAAAATATAGTTTTGAAAACATCAACATAGTATCAAACAACCCAAACTATAATCCTGAAATTAGCAAGAAATTATTTGCTAATAAATTCAAAAAAATTAATCAGACTAACACAAACTTTAGCATTATACTTGACAGTGCGAATACAACAAACTTTTTAACTAAGATTTTCAAAGAAAAGATAAATATTTCAAGTGGAAATTTAATCTTAAATATTGATTCCACAAACAACTTAGTTTTCATTAACGGAGTGGTTGATAATTATTCGTTAAACATTGATCAAACTTCAAATAAAATTGATATTCAGGAAATTATTAATTCAGATAATGATGTGTACTTTGATTTTGATAAAGACCTTATAACGGATTACGATCTCATTAGCACTAGTCAAGAAAATAAATTTGACTTTTTCAACTTGAATAATCAAACAATTATAGAAAATAAATACAAAATTTTTCAACTTAAGACTGGTGATAAAATTGGTAATTTTAACGGAGTTATTTCAGATTTTAAAGAAAAATCTAAGACCTCTGAAATAGAGTTGAAATTTAAAACTAGCATTGTAAATGAAATTATTCTTGGACCATTAATTGTAAAAAATCACACTAACAATAAAAATGAAGTTATTGTCCAGGACTCTAAAAATATTATTTATTTAATTAATAATAACGGGCAGGTAGAATGGACTAAAAAAATTGATGATAAAATTATTAAAGAAATAAAACAAATCGATAGCTATAAAAACGGAAGGTTACAATATGTTTTTGCAACTAAAAAATCTTTGTATTTAGTTGATCGTAAAGGTAGAGATGTTGGAAAATTCCCATTAAAATTTAATGATGAAATAACAAAACCTGTTTCTGTTTTTGATTATGACAAGAATAAAAATTACAGACTATTAATTACCCAAGGAAGCGAACTTTTCATGTTTGATTCAAAAGGAAGCAGAGTAAGAGGCTTTGATTATGATAAAAAAAATAGAATTGTTACAAAACCAAAACATTTCAGAATTAGCAATAAAGATATTATAGTATTTAAAACATCTGATAATTTAACCATATTGAACAGAAGAGGTAAAATTAGAATCAAAATGAAAAAAAATTATGATTATTCCAATGATGAAATATTTCAATTTCAAAATTCACTAGTTACCAACACAAGCAAAAATGATATTGTAAAAATTGATATGAGTGGAAATTCGAAAATCGACGCAACAATGTCTTTTAACAGTAAGGTTATAAGTAATGAAAAATCTATGTTTACATTACAGAAAAATATTTTATCAAATTCAAAAAATAGTATCGAAATACAGTTTGGGAAATATGAGGATTTTAATATTTACAATGGAAAGAAAAATAGTTTTGTAAATATATTTGATTCACAAAATAATAAAGTTTACTTATTTGATAGTCAGCTAAAATTAATCAAAGGCTTCCCAATATCGTCCGATAAAAATGGGTCTTTTGTGATTAATAACGATAGAATTGAATTTTCATTGGCAGAAAATGGCAACATGATTAAATATTATGTTGTTAAATAAACCTTGATTGAAAAATTTTTGAAAAAGAAATTTTTAAATCATTTTTTACTTCATCTAAGTTAATTTTATTTTTCTTCAACTCTTTACTTAACGAGGTAACTTCATTATTAGCCAAACCGCATGGAATTATATTATTAAAGTAATCTAAATTGACGTTAACATTTAGAGCAAAACCATGCATTGTAATCCACCTACTTGCTCTTACTCCCATGGCACATATTTTTCTTGGAAACGGAGTCTTTACATCTATCCAAACACCAGTTTTCCCGTCGTTTCTTTCACCTTCTACCTCATAAATTTTTAAAGTGTTGATTACTGTTTCTTCAAGTAATCTCAAATACTTATGAATATCAGTAAAAAAATTCTCTAAATCCAAAATAGGATAGCACACAATTTGTCCAGGACCATGATATGTAATGTCGCCGCCTCTGTTAATTTTATAAAAACTTGCATTTTTTATTTTTAGCTGATTTTCATCGATAAGTAAATTGGAAATATTGCCACTTTTACCTAATGTGTAGACGTGTGGATGTTCAACAAAAAGAAAATAATTGGGAGTTTTTAAATTAGAATTATTTTGTCTGTTTTTCTTTTTAATTTCAACTATCTCTTCAAATAAGCTTTGTTGATAATCCCAAGCTTCTTTATAATCCATTTGCCCTAAATCAATAAATTTAATTTCCTTATTCATAACTAGTTTTTTGGATTGTTCAAAATTACAAGAGCTGCAATTACACCAGGAACCCATCCACACAACCATAGAATAAAAACGATTATTATAGATCCGCATCCTTTATCAAAAACTGCTAAAGGGGGGCATAAAATTGACAAGAAAACTCTGAATAAACTCATAAAAAAGAATTGATGTAAATATAGTTATCTTTTAAAAACTAATTCGTTATTCATTTTTATTTCAATTAAAAGTATATTTGTAAACATAACATTATTTGATCCATGGAACTTAGTGAACAGGAATTAGTTAGAAGAGATAAATTAAATAAAATCAAAGAACTAGGTATTGAGCCATACCCAGCAGAATTATATCCGGTTTCCAATTACTCAGCAGATATTAAAAATGAATTCAAAATTGATAAAAATGTTGTCATAGCTGGTCGTTTAATGTCAAGAAGAATACAGGGAAATGCAAGTTTTGCTGAACTTCAAGACAGTAAAGGTAAAATTCAACTTTACTTTAACAGAGATGAAATTTGTTCAGGTGAAGACAAATCATATTATAATGAATTTTATAAAAAGCTTCTCGATATAGGTGACATTATTGGCGTAGAAGGAATTTTATTTAAAACTAAAGTTGGTGAAAAGACCGTACTGGTCAAAAATTTTAAACTACTCTCTAAATCCTTAAGACCACTTCCTTTGCCAAAGGAAGATGGTGAAGGAAATTTATACGACGAATTTAATGACTCTGAACTTAGGTATCGCCAAAGATATGTAGACTTAATCGTTAACTCAGGTGTTAAAGAAACATTTATTAAAAGAACTCTCATCACAAACAGTATTAGAGAATTTTTAAATAAAAGGGAATATCTTGAGGTGGAAACTCCAATATTACAACCTATACCAGGTGGAGCAACTGCAAGACCATTTTTAACACATCACAATGCGTTAAATATTCCATTGTATTTGCGAATTGCTAACGAATTGTACTTAAAAAGACTAATTGTTGGTGGATTTGACGGAGTATACGAATTTGCAAAAGACTTTAGAAATGAAGGAATGGACCGAACTCATAATCCTGAATTTACAATTCTTGAGCTCTATGTTTCGTACAAGGATTACAATTGGATGATGGAAATGACAGAACAACTTCTTGAAAAAGTATCAATCGATTCTAATGGAGATACAAAAGTGAAAGTTGGAGATAACGAAATAGATTTTAAAGCGCCCTATGAAAGAATGTCTATCTATGGAGCTATCCAAAAATTTACAGGTATTGATATCTCCAAAATGGATGAATCAATGTTAATTAAAACTGCTGAAGACTTAAATGTTGAGATTGATAGCACAATGGGTAAAGGAAAGATAATAGATTCTATTTTTGGAGATAAGTGTGAGCAACATTTCATTCAACCAACATTTATAACTGATTATCCAAAAGAAATGAGCCCACTTACCAAAGTGCATAGAAACGATGAAAATCTAACTGAAAGGTTTGAACTAATAATAAACGGAAAAGAAATAGCTAATGCATACAGCGAGCTAAATGACCCTATAGATCAAAAGGAAAGATTTGAAAAACAATTAGAACTATCAAAAAAAGGTGACCTTGAGGCTGGTGAATTTATTGATTATGATTTTTTAAGAGCTCTGGAGTATGGGATGCCTCCAACCTCTGGAATTGGGATTGGTATTGACAGATTAGTTATGCTTATGACAAATAATACTTCGATTCAAGAGGTTCTATTTTTTCCGCAAATGAGACCAGAAAAAAAGAAAATATCATTAACGGATAAAGAAGAGGGAGTATTA
>Ga0208428_1001333_pt1 | contig 10415 bp, 5 predicted proteins | sample DEB08_DNA_11_FD_184535 | JGI IMG/M metagenome (GOLD analysis project Ga0208428, IMG submission 184535) | Aqueous microbial communities from the Delaware River and Bay under freshwater to marine salinity gradient to study organic matter... | ecosystem: Environmental > Aquatic > Marine > Coastal ...
TAGGTAGTTCTAAAGAATGGACTTTAATTAAAGAGGTCATAGTAAGTGATGATTATCAATTTAGCACAAGTCCTGTAAAACCTGAGTATAGGTTTGATGTACCTATCCATCAACGTAACACTAATTTCAAATTAAAAATGACAAGTGATTATCCATATCCTGTATCTCTTGTAGAGATGATGTGGGAAGGTAACTATTCACCACGATACTATAGGAGGGCTTAATGTTTGACATTGAATTTAATCCTAAGGAAAGTTTTCTTAAAGAACAGTTAGAAACTTCTGGTCTTGAGATGAAAATGAGTTTTTTTGGTATTGGAGCTGGTGAAGAAAATCGAAGAAGAGTACAGGAAGAAAACGAAGAACAAAGAAAATTAAACGAGCAAGCAAACGCCAATTACTCCTACGAAAAAGAAGTTTTCAAAGCAGAAAAAACCGATTATTACGCTCAACGAGAGTATGAATTTGAAACTGCATTAACACAATATGATTACAATACAGAAATACAAGACTATTCATACGCTCAATCTTTAGCACGTTACGAAAAAGATCTTGGTATTTATGAAGCACAACTTGATTATAATGAAGCTGCTCTTGGATTAGCTATTAGTGATCAAGAAGCTGCTTTACAAGATTTTGGATTACAACAAGCATTTCAACGTGAAGCTATTTATGCAGATCTTCAAAATGAATTAATTAACCAAGGTTTAAATAGAGAAACACAAGAAGTTAAAGCTGAAACTATTAAAACAGGTTTTGAAAATGAACTTACTAATCTAGGTATTGATAAATTACAACAACAAGCAAATTTATTTGGCATACAAAGTAATAGACGTATTCAAACTGAAAGTATTCAAACTGAACTAAACAATCTTTCTAATTCTAATTCATTTCAAAAAGAAGCTGAATTTGTTAAAGGATTGCAAGCTGCCGGTCAAGCTGCTTTAGGTCAAGCTGGTAAATCAACAGCTAAAAGTATAGGATCTGCTCAGGCTGAATCCTTTAGAACATTAACTCAATTAAAATCTTCTTTAAAAGGTTCTAGACGTAGTGCTGGTGTTCAACTATTAAATCTAAATGTTGACTCAGCAATTAGAGAGACTGGTGTTAATCTTAATATCAATAAAATTGATGAAGCAACTAGATTTGCTAGAGTTACGGCAGGTCTTCAAACACAACAAGTTGGCATTGATATTGCTAGAATTGATCAAGCTATTAAGTTTGCTAATGAAGAAGCTGAATTTAATAACAGAGTATTACAAGCTAACATGGATAGCCAGATTGCTCAAACTGAACGTAACATCCAACAAATTGAACTACAAAAATTAGGAGAAGATTTACGAGCTGAAGCCCAGATGAGTATCTTCCCAGAACCACTACCTACACTACCTGAACCACAATTGGGACCAGAAAGAACGTTTGTTAAACCTGTCAAACAAGAGGCTCCAACAGTTCCTAGAGGGCCACGCCGTGATCCAACCGCTGAACTTATTGGTGGTGTTGCACAGGTTGCTTCGTTTGCACTTGGTCCTGCTGGCGGCGCTGTAAATGCAGGATTGCTTGGAGGAACAGGTAACACATTGTTTGGATTTAAATAACTATGGCACGACTACAATACCAACCAGCTACAAGACCAAGAGGATTCCAACCTATTCAACTTAGTAGGGCTGGTATTGCTCGAATGGAAGAAGAAAGTAACAGGATTATTCGAGGTATGGAGCGTCAACGTGACGCTGAAATAAGACAAAGAGAAAGTAACCTTCAAGATATGAAGGAAAACTCTGAGTATGAAAGGCGCGCACGTGAACGTAATCAAGACATTGAAAACCGTAACTTTGAAAACGAACAGCTTGCTATTAAAAATCAAGCTAAATCTAGACAAGCGCAAGCGCAAGCTGATGAACAAGCTTTTAAATCTACAGTAGGTGCTTTAGTTGATTTCAGTGTAACTGCTGGTAAAGTAGCTGCTGAAAGAACTAAGCAGATGATCATTGATCAAACTGAAGAAGGTCGTCAAGCTAGGCTTACAGAATACCGAAATAACCCTCAAATACAAAATGACTTTAATATAACTGAAAGTCAAATAGGTATTGAAACAGTAAAGTATGATAATGATAGTAAACTAGCTGAAGCTAAAGGTTTAGAAACATCTAATGAAACATCTAAAAGTTTACTAGCTAATCCTGGTAGAGGTTACTATTGGCAGAAGGGTTATTACAACCAACTGGTAAAAGAACAAACACCTTTGCTTTTAAATAGAGCATTTCAAGGTACTGAAGCTCTTTTTACTGATGCAGTTGGCAATCAATTTAGTGGTATAGAAGCTGTTAATAGTCCAGAAAGAACTACTATTGTATTAGATACTGTATTAAAAAGTCTATATGGATCAACAGGTTTAAATATCAGTGAACTTGAACCTGGATTTTTAGCTGATTCAAATGATGCTGTTGATAAAATTCGCAGTGCTTATATCCAAAGATCTATAGAAGGGGAAACAAAACAAAATTATGAAATTCTTACTGTTAAAGGACAGGATTTAAGAGATAGTGGTGAAATTGTACAAGCTTATCTACTAGATTTAAAAAACCCTCTTCTCGGTAGAGAAAAAGCTTTACAGAATGTCTTTGATTTATACTCTGCACGAAATGCTGATGGTTCATTGCGTTATTCAAAGGAATATTTAGATAACCTTAACCTATTAGGTGATGGTACTATTCTTGAAACACGAGGCAATAGTTCTCGTTATATGGAAGCACAGCGGACACGTGTGCAAACTATAACAGACGACATGCGTGAGGATCAAGCTAGATCTAGAGTTGAAGCTAAAGATTTTGCAGCTAGTGCTGTACCAAAAATGCAAGCTTATTTTGATAATGCTGATCCAGAAGGAGATTTAGAAGGTGCGGCTACATTTGAAAAAGGATTTTATGAAAGGTTCCCTAATGGAAGTTTACCTCAACGTTACTTAGATGCAAAAAAGTCAGCGTTGCAAGGTAATAAAAAAACAGAATTATCACTTATTGCCCAGCAATATACAAACAAAACTATAGACCCAGCTTTTATTGAATCTATACAAGATCCTCAAAATAAAATTCAAGCTATTGATTTATACAAAAAACAAGAAATAGAAAAGTATGGACCTACTTATGCTGAAACAAGAAAACTTTTAGTTGCTGATGCTAAAGCTTTAACAAAATTTCAGCCTACTACAGAAGGCATGGATTCTACAACTTTATATGTAAAAAAATCTTTAGAAAATGAATATAAATTTTTCTTTAAAACTTTAATAGATAAAGGTGTACCACCTGAAGTAGCATCTAAAGAAGCTTATACACAACTTCAAGCTTATGTTGCTAAAGGTGTGGCAGGGGATAAACAAAACAAATTTTACTTTGAAACTGGACCAAACAATTCAATTGTTTTTCCAAACATTCAAGGTACAGCAACACAATTAAGCGTTGCCGCTCAAGAACGTCGTAATGAATTAAATAAACTTTTAACACAAGATGATACTGGTTTATTTTCAAAACCAAATTCAATCTTATCTGAACAAGAAATTGAAACTAGTATAGGTTCTTATTACGCTAATAATGGTACTTTTAAAATACCAGTAAATGTAGAGTATACAGCTAAGATACTAGGTGTTAGTCCTATAGCAGCTATTAATGCACAGATTGAAGCTTCTAATACAAAGTATGGGTTAAACCGTCGTTTACTTATGCCAACACCAGCTGAAGAAGCTGTATTTGATCAAGTACCTTCAGTTCAAAAACTATTCACTGATTGGACTAAAGCATCAAAAGCTAGATTTAATCGTGGTACTGCTATTGTTACAGGCACAACTGGTCCTATGAGAGCTAGTATGACTGGTACTGGAGTAGCACCTGTTGAACAGACAAACGCTCTTGTAGAGGTTGCTGGAGAGCTAGGAGTAAGCCCTATTGATCTTGCTACTATTATTGGATTTGAAACTGGTGGTACGTATGATCCTGGTATTGTTGGTGGAGAAGGTGGTAATTATCAAGGGTTGATTCAATTCGGTGGTCCTGAAAGAGCTGCTTATGGTGTAGTACCAGGTATGTCTTTTGAAGAACAATTACGTGGTCCTGTGAAGAGATTTTTCCAAGATAGATTTAAAAGCGTAGGTATGTCTACACAAGGTGCTAGTTTAGAAGATCTTTACACTACAGTTTTAGCGGGAAACCCTAAAGCAAATAGGGATTCACGGGATTCATTTGGAACTTCTGCTAGAAGTGGTGTTGCAAAAATGGGTCCACATAGAGAAAGAGCAATGCAACTCTTTGGATTTAGTCAAAATTAAATTAAAAAACAAACAACATGAACGATCCATTAGATTATTCAAATGTTGGTAGTGAATATGTGTTGAGTGAAGAAGATCGTAACAAGCAACTCTCTAATGAACAAATAGAAGAAATTCAACAGAGAGTTGATACTTACGAACAGCAACAACAGCAACTTCAAGAACAAGAGACACAACCTCCTACGGGAGGTCAAACTGCGCCAACAATTGAACAACCTACACCTACGGGTGAGGTTACAATGCAACCTGAAATGGCTGCTGAACCATTCGATCCAAGTAAAGATTATTCTTATTATGAAGCCCAAGGTATGAGCCGTGGGGAATGGAACCGTTTACAAATGAGCGGTGGGGTTGGAAGTGACGTAGAAGGTTTTGCTACTGATCCTAGATACGCGGCGGAACTAGCAACTGCTCTTCCTGTTGGTGGGATATTAGATCCAGTTACTGATTTAGCTAATAAATTCCTACCAAAAAGTGCACAAATTCCTAAGGTAACTCCTTATGAAAACGGTGTATCATCAGCAGTAAGAGCTATTTCTTCTGTTGTTGTCCCTACATTAGCCCTTCAAGGTGCTGGTATGGCCGCAGCAACTAAAGCACAAGGAATTTCTACTAAAGTCTTAGGCTCCGGTAACGTCATTAATAGGTTAGGTAATACTGCCTTTATGAAGTTTCTTGGTTCTAGAGGTGTAGAAGCAGCCGCTGGCGTTGCTGTTGGTGCATTTAGTTCTGAGTATGAAGAAGACAATGCTTTTGGTACTCTTAAAAAAGCTTTGCCACCACAATATGATTTTATTCCTGATAGCTGGGCTACATTAGATACTGATAGTCCAGATGAAAAACGTATTAAAAACATTAACGAAGATTTAGGTCTTGGGTTTCTAATTCCTTTTGTAGGTTTTCTTGGTAAGTTTGGTGCTGCAATTAATGAAGTAGGGCAAACCTTTTCTAAAGCTCCTAAACTTGTTGGTGAAACACCTCAAGCACAGAAAATCATTAATAGTATGCAACCAGCTGCTAAAAGTGATGATGCAGTAGAAGAACTTTCTAGATATGCTGCTAAACAAGAGGCAGATCTTGATGAACTTGGATACTACAACCAAGCTATGAATCCTAATGCTAACGTCCCACTAAAAGGTGTTAATGACGTTTATGATTGGAATGAAGTTGGTATCCGTAGTGTTGATGATTTCGGTATTATTGGTGCTAGTGTTGATGCAGTACGTATTGCTAAAAACAAAGGATCAGTTTATGGTCGTTTAGGTAACTTCATCAGTGAACCTGCACGTAAGTTTGCCATTAGTACACCAGGTGGTGTTGAACAAGTTACTGTTGGTCTTGCTAAACAACTTAAAGATGCTGATCGTTATCGTGTTGATGCAGCAGATTGGGCAATTAGTTTTGATGAAATTCAAGAGCAAGGTGATAACCTAGTACTTGAATTGTTTGACCCTACTGTTGGTGTAGATGAAATCCGTAAGATTCTTGATCCTGTTATTGTAAAGAATGAGTTTGGTGTAGAAACATTAACTGATGAAGGCTATGCTGGTATCTTTAGGATGATTGATGATCAAGCTAAAGCATTTACTGGTATGGATATTGCAAAAGCACAAGCTTATAGTGCTACGTCAATCTCCGGTCAAATTGCTGATCTATCTGAAGGTATTAGGCTTAACCGAGGCTCAGCTGCTGTAGATCAAGCTAAAGAACAAATCCGTGATAATCTTGCATATCTACAACAACTACAAGGAACCACTAAGTATTACTTAGATAAGAAACGTGGTATTATGCGTTTAGGTGAGCGTGTTCGTGCATTTGGTAAGACACCAGAACAACTAACAAAAGAAATCCAAGAGCAAGCACCACAAGCTTTACGTATTATTCAAGACGAAAGTGATCGGTTTACCCAAAGCTGGCAGTATTTAGAAGAAAATAACCCAGAAGTTCTTGATTCATTTCTTGAGTTATATGAACTTAGTGATGGTAAGATTAATAGCATCACTAAAATGAATGAAGATATTCTTAATAGCTTTACTCGTTGGCGTCCACTTATTGATAATGCTCCTGATGCACCTAATATTTTAGATCAAGCTGTTAGAGCTAATTTCTTTAATTCTATTTTGTCTTCTGTTGGTACAGCAGGCAGAGCTTTATATGGTAACTTAAGTGGTTTGGTTGCAGAACCAGTATCTTATTTTGCAGGCTCTATGCTACGTAAAGATCTTAAATCCGTACAACGTGGTTGGATGGCTTATAGTGCTATCTTAGATACACAGATGAAAGCCTTGCCTTATGCTGGTAAGTTGTTCATGAAAGCATCTCAAAACCCTAACAGTGTGGCAGGTGCAACTAGGTTAGACTTAGTAATTAAGAATGAAAAGAAACTAGCACAATACAAAAACATCGCTAGAGTAGAAGCAGATAAAGGTAATTACGGTTTTAAATTTCTTGTAGATCAATACGAAAATTTACAAGCAATGGCAGCTGACCCTGTATTTAGGATTACACCAAATCTATTTACTGGATTTGATGGTTTTACCAGTGCTAACTTAGCTAATGCTACTGCACGTTTCCGTGCTATGGATGAACTAGAACGTCTTGGAAAAGAAGCAACACCTGATAATATTAAAAAGATTGCCAATAAAGAATATGATAGTATGTTCGATGAGAACGGTATTATTGTAGATGAAGCAGTTAAGTATAATACAGGAGAGATTGCTTTAAACCTTGATACTGGTTTAAATACTCAACTGAATGGTCTTTTACAAGAAATACCTGGACTAAGACCTTTTATCATGTTCCCTGGAACTATGGCAAATATGGTTAGAGTAGCTGATGATTATCTTCCTGCACCTTTACGTTCATTCCAACGTGATGTAAATGAACTAGCTTATACGTCAGTTGAAACATTTATGGAACAACCTGAATTAGTAGAAAAGATCCTTACTAATCGTGGTTATAAATTAACTCAAATGGATGAAACAGCAAGGCTAAATGCTATTGTAGATCTTAAAAATAAAACACTAGGTAAAAAAGCAATTGGTACGTTTGTCACTTCTTTAGCTATTGGTTCTGTTATTAAAGATAAACTATTTGGTGATGGTTTGTTTAGTATGACAGGAGACGGTAGTGTTGATAGACAACTACAAAGATCACGTACTAAAAACAGTAATTGGAAAGGTCGGTCAATTATTGGACCTGATGGAGTTAGGTTTACATATGATGAATTACTTGGTCCTGGATTAAGTAATTGGGTTGCTACTGTAGCTAACATTGCTGATAACTTTGATATGCTTGGTGAAGCAGCAACAGAGAATTTATTTCAAAAAGCAGCTTTTATACTTGCAGCTGGTTTAACTGATCAAGCTGGTTTGTCTGCTTTACGTCCTCTTGTAGAGACTTTAAGTGGTAATCAATTTGCTGCAACTACTTTTGCAACAGGTCAAATAAATTCACTTGGACCTTTAGGTGGTTTACGCAATGAATTTGGTAAGATTATTGATGGTGGACTTAAGGATCTTAATAATGATATAGTAAGTAACTTAAAAAACCGTAACCAATTACTTGGTGTCTTAGATCCTGCTAACCGGCTACCTACTGTAATTAGTCCTGTTACAGGTGAAGCACCAAATAAATATACAATGCTACAACGTATCTTTAATTCTTATTCACCAGTTAAAGTACATCCTGCAATGTCTAAAGAAGAAGAGTTTCTTTATGATATTGAGTATGATGTATCTAGTGCATTTAAGAAACGTAATGGTGTTGATTTGCTTAATACTGAACGTGCTGAACTTAACAGCCTTATGGGTAAAAGAGGTTATTTTAGAGATGAAATAAAAAATATTATGCGTACAGCTGAAGCACGCAATACTATTAATGAACTAAAAGAAGCACGAAGACAAGGTATTTCTTCTAAACAGGTACCTATCGGTAAATACGATCAAATCTTTATGATGATAGATGCAGCATTGAAAAATGCAGAAGAATGGGCCTTTAATGATCTAGAATCACCAGTACGTCTTTCTATTGAACAACGCATCATGGAAAAACAACTAGCTGGTCAAAGAGCTGAACAAGGTTTAATGCCTGGAGTAGATAGAACACTTAACATTCGGTACTAAAAAATCATGGCAACAACTGAGAATAATTATACAGGAGATGGGACAACAACAAGTTATAGTTTTTCATTTCCTTACATAAAAAAAGAAGACGTAAAAGTTACCTTAAATGATATAGGTACGACTGCTTTCACAATTAATGATAACACGCCAACACAAGTAGATTTTACTGTAGCACCAGCAAACGGCGCTGCTATTCGTATTTATCGAGAGACTGATACAACAGCTACATCTTCAACATTCTTCCCAGGTTCAGCTATTAGAGCACAAGACTTAAATAGAAATTTTGAACAATCTCTTTTTATTGGACAAGAAGAAGAAAATAAAATCCAAGATGTTATATCTGGTGGTATTGCTGATGGTTCTGTTACTACTGCTAAAATAGCTAATGATGCAGTTACTGCTGATAAACTAGCACCGGGTGCAGTTTCAGTTGCAGATGGCTCTATTACTGAAGTTAAACTATCAAATGGTGCTGTTACTACTAATAAAGTAGCTGATGGTGCTGTTACTACTAATAAAGTAGCTGATGGTGCTGTTACTACTAATAAAGTAGCTGATGGTGCTGTTACAACTGCTAAATTAGATACTTCAGTAACAAACTTATTTAATGATTATCTACCTTTAGCAGGTGGAACAATGGTTGACAGCATCACATTTGCTGCTGATCAAACATTTCCAAATATACTAGCTAATACGCAAACATCTGCATATACTTTAATCGCATCAGATGCTGGTAAACATATTAACATTACAAATGGTGGTGTTACTGTACCTAGTGGTGTGTTTAGTGTTGGTGATGCTATCAGCATTTTTAATAATAGTACTAATGACCAAACTATTACACAAGGTGGTAGCGTAACACTAAGACAAGCAGGAACAATAAACACAGGTAATCGTACATTAGCTCGATATGGACTAGCAACTATTCTTTGTGTTGCTTCTAATGTTTTTGTTATTATTGGTAGTGGGTTAACTTAATGATACATCAATTGCTTTTTAGTTCAGAAGTTTCACTAGCAGGGCAAGAAACATTTACATCACCGATTAATGCTACAAGTTCTAGTATTTTTAGTTGGGTCGTTCCTTCTGGAGTAACAACTATTTGTGCAGTCTGTGTGGGTGGTGGTGGCGCTGGAGGCCAAACCACCAGCAGTACTGCTTCACCAGGTGGCGGTGGTGGCGGACTTGCTTATCGAAATAATATTCCGGTTACTCCTGGTGAAACATTAAGTGTTCAAGCTGGTGTCGGAGGTTATTATGGTGTACCATCTGCATCCGCCGATGGGGGAGACAGTGGTATTCAAAGGGGATCAACTGTTTTAGTAGGTTGCACTGGCGGACAAGGTGGCATACCTGGACAATCATCCAGTGGAGGACAAGGTGGAGCATCCCTTTCACCTCAATGGGGTGGAGGTAATGGTGGCGATTGGCCTTATGCAACAAATCAAAGCTCCGCATCCTATGGTGGCGGCGGCGGTGCAGGAGGATATAGTGGTAACGGTGGAAAAGGAGGTATTGTTAATCAGATTGGTGGCGCCCCAATTGCTGCTGATTCAAATAGTGGTGCTGGTGGCGGCGGTTATGCTAGTCCAAGTATAGGAGGCGGCGGCGGCGGTGTTGGTCTTCTCGGACAAGGTAGCGACGGTATTGCAGGTACTTCTTCTAGCGTTGGTGGAGGAGGTGGTTCCAGCGGTACAAATGGTCTATCTACTGCAACTTCTAACAATAAAACTCAAGCAACCGGAGGTTTATACGGCGGTGGCGGTTTTGGTCGCCCTAGCGGAAACCCTGGTGCAGGTGGCCAAGGTGCTGTAAGAATTATTTGGGGAGAAGGGAGAGCATTTCCTTCTACTAATACAGCTGACGTTTAAACAACTTTATTTATCATGATTACTTTAATTCGTCCAATTCTATTTTCATTTTTACAGTCTGAAAAAGTTAAACTACTTATTGTAGATATGCTTACTAAAC
>Ga0208428_1001334_pt1 | contig 10407 bp, 9 predicted proteins | sample DEB08_DNA_11_FD_184535 | JGI IMG/M metagenome (GOLD analysis project Ga0208428, IMG submission 184535) | Aqueous microbial communities from the Delaware River and Bay under freshwater to marine salinity gradient to study organic matter... | ecosystem: Environmental > Aquatic > Marine > Coastal ...
TCTTAGACTTATCAAATAGTCTGCGTAGCACAGGCGCAGGCGCCGAAAAATTTGAATCGTATTCAGACGATGCCATTACTGGAAAATCTTCTTTAGGCAGGGTCGCCAAAGAGAAGTTTGATCGACCTGCGTCCACGGTCAAGCGACCTTTGGCTGCATCGTCGGAGAGTGTGACTAAGGCGCCGTCTGGTAATTTTCGAACGATTTCATGCAGCGTGACAGCAGAAACCGTGGTTGCGCCCGCGCGTTCCACCTGCGCAACTGTTTTGTCGACAACTTCGATGTCCAAGTCAGTCGCCCGGAATTGTACATGTTCGCCTTCGGCCTCGATCAGAACATTTGCAAGGATTGGTATCGTGTTGCGTCGTTCCACAACTGATTGCGCCTGAGAAACTGCTTTTAACAGAGCGCCACGCTCAATGCTAAGCTTCATAATCCTTGCTCCTATCTTAGCCGGGACTAGTAAAATACGACATTCAACTGCCGGCTCAAGTCTTTTCTCTGTTGTCAACGGAAATAACACTACCGTCAAGGCCAATTGGCCTTGCTCATGGATGTTTAGCGGAGTGTATTTTGCTTATGCCTCAAGCGCGCGGCGCAGCATTTCCAAATCTTCTGCGATTTGCCCGTCTTGGACTTTTAATTCTTCAACACGTTTCACACCATGCATCACAGTGGTGTGATCACGCCCACCAAAACGGCGTCCGATTTCAGGTAAACTGCGGCTGGTCATTTGTTTGGCCAAATACATTGCAATCTGACGTGGGCGGGCGTAGGTGCGCAAACGCTTTGGTCCGATCATGTCTGAAAGTCGAATGTTGTAATGCTCTGAAACCTTACGCTGAATTTCTTCTACAGTGATCTTGCGCTCGGACGCTCGTAAAATATCCGCCAAACAATCTTGGGTCACCTCGAGCGTGATGTGGCGGCCAACAAGTGACGCAAATGCGAATAAACGTGTAAGCGACCCTTCAAGGACCCGCACATTGGTCGAAATGCGCAATGCAAGGAATTCCAACACATTCTTATCGAATGTGACGTCTGGATATTGGGTGCTGTACTGCTCGACCTTGGATTGCAAAATGCCAAGGCGTAATTCATAGTCGGTCGGATGTAAATCAACGACCAAACCACACTGTAGACGGCTTTTAATGCGTTCTTCCAGATCCTTGATCTCGCTCGGTGCACGATCTGCAGAGATGATGATTTGTTTATTTTGATCAACCAGTGCGTTGAAGGTGTGAAAAAACTCTTCTTGCGTGCTGTCTTTGCCCGCGATGAATTGTACATCGTCCACCATTAGAACATCAACCGAACGGAACAGTTGTTTGAAATCCATCATCTTGCGTTCGCGCAAAGCCTGAACAAATCGGTACATGAATTGCTCAGCAGAGAGGTACACCACGTTAGGATCAGGTCTGCGGCTTTGTAGTTCCCATGCAATTGCGTGCATCAGGTGGGTTTTACCCAAACCAACCCCGCCATACAGAAATAGTGGATTAAAGCTGACGGCTTCCCCTTCACCAACACGCCGCGCAGCGGCGTGCGCCAATTCATTTGGTTTGCCGACAACGAATGTGTCAAATTTGAAGCGTGGGTCCAATGGGGCTCCGGGAAGTTCGTCAGATGATTTTGTTTCGTGTTCACCATTCTCAACGATTTTGCGCGCTTTTGGCTGCGCAGGTTGCACCGAAGTGGCAACATCAAAACGCAAACGACGCACATCACCGAATAATGCTGATAGTTGGAACAACAGCACGTCAGAGAAGTTTTGGGCAACATAATTGCCGATGAAATTGGTGGGCACTTCAAAAACCGCAACGCCATTTTCGATTTCACAAAAATTTAGGGGTGCAATCCACGTGTTGAAGTTATTCGCTCCAACTGTTTGCTTGATCGCTTCTTTGATCTCGCCCCAAATTTCCTGCGCCATGTGTCGTCCGTTCTTATATTTTTTGTGTCCCTCGACCCACAACGCAAAAAGACCACTGGCCCCTGATATGGCACACACCAGGCGATCAAATAGTCAATTTCATGAATGGGCAGTAGTGATTTTCGTAGTAAAACTACGTGTCAGCGCGCATGTACGCTTCATAAAACCAGCTGCCCCCCCAGGCGATGCGAGTCGCAAACCTAAGGTAACAATTTCGAATTGTTGAGGGCAACAATTCTTATAGCTTGACTCTTACTTTTCCTAAAAAGAATCTCTTTTCGAAACTTTTTTACACAAAAAAAATGCGCCACCTGTAGGGCGACGCATTCCGTGAAATACAGATGACTTCAAATTCTTATGCGATTGCTTTCACGCGTGCAGACAGGCGTGACATTTTACGCGCTGCTGTGTTCTTGTGAAAAATGCCTTTTGTGACGCCGCGCATCAATTCAGGCTGTGCTGCACGCAGAGCGGCAGAAGCCGCGTCACGATCACCACTCTCGATTGCTTCTTCAACTTTGCGCAAGAAAGTCCGGATACGTGAACGACGTGATTTATTAACGTCTGCACGACGCTCTGATTGACGTGCGCGTTTTTTAGATTGAGGCGTGTTTGCCATGCGATTCAAATCCCACTGTTTGGGTTACATATTCCTGAGGTCGCGTCTTTAGGCCCGACTCGAAGCTGAGTCAACAGGTCAGAGACCAAAAACACTAAAAACGCCCCCAATTTTCTTTATTTGTCGCGAAACTGTGCTTCGCGTTTCTCGATAAAGGCGGCCATTCCTTCTTTTTGGTCCTCTGTCGCAAAGAGCGAATGGAACAAGCGACGTTCAAATAGCAACCCTTCATCCAATGTTGTTTCGTAAGAACGATTAACGGCCTCTTTTGCTGCCATCACAGCCATCATCGATTTTTCTGCAATTTTAGCAGCAGCACCCATTGCCTCATCAATCAATTTTTTGGTCGGCACTACGCGGCTAACAAGCCCACAGCGTTCCGCCTCGTCCGCTTCCATTAAGCGTCCTGTCAGGTTCATGTCCATTGATTTGGATTTGCCAATATAGCGGGTCATGCGTTGCGAACCGCCCATACCCGCAATCACACCCAGATTGATTTCCGGTTGACCGAATTTTGCATTGTCCGCTGCGATGATAAAGTCACACATCATCGCCAATTCGCATCCACCCCCAAGCGCATAGCCAGAAACAGCCGCGATGATAGGTTTGCGAATGCGTCCAATTCTGTCCGATTCTTCGCCAAAAAGATTCTCATTGAACACATCTGAAAACGACTTGCTGCTCATCATCTTGATATCAGCGCCAGCTGCGAATGCCTTTTCAGAACCAGTGATCACAATACAGCGCACCATTTCACTTTTCTGTGCGGATTCAAGGGCATCAACCAGTTCCATCAACAACTCTGCATTCAATGCGTTCAGTGCGTCGGGGCGATTAAGTTTAATCAGGGCAATATGGTTTTCCACTTCGACGGTGATCGTCTCATAAGCCATGAAGATATCTCTCAATTGTTACATTCAGTCCACTTGCTTATCACGAAACGGACATTGATCAAGCTATCTTTGACATTTGGGGCAATAGAAACTTGATCGTCCAGATTGGAAGATACGCTTTATTTTCGCATCACAGTCAGTGTTGGTACATGCCTCATCTTCGCGACCATATACTTTGAATGTGTGTTGAAAATATCCCAGTTCACCATCGCTGTGTCGAAAATCCCTTAGTGTGGAACCACCTGCTTGGATCGCTTCACCCAAAACGTCTCGGATGATTGCGACCATAGGTGCCGTCCGCTTGGCGCTGATTTTACCTGCCAATTTTTTAGGAGAGATCCCTGCACGAAATAAAACCTCGCAAACATAGATATTTCCTAATCCCGCAATAATGCGCTGATCCAGAAGTGCAGATTTTATCGGAGAATTTTTCTTTTTGAGAATATTCACAAGGTAATCTTCGTGGAATTCATTACCAAATGGTTCAGGTCCAATATTGCGTAGCAACGGGTGTGCATCGCCTAAAGCGGTATCCAGTAAATCCATTGCACCGAAACGACGTGGATCGTTAAAGGTGATACGCGCGCCATTTTCCATGGAAAAAATAGCATGATCATGTTTTTCGATTGGTGGGTGGTCGCGCACAAAGTTGCCTAGAGGGTCACCCGAAACCAAAATCCGCCCAGACATTCCCAGATGGATTAAAAGCGTTTCGTTGCTGTCTAAATCGGCCAAGATGTATTTGGAACGTCGACGTAACCCCAGCACTTTGGCCCCTGAAACACGTTCTGCCATACCGCCTGGAAACGGCCACCGCAGATCGGGGCGATTGAGGATGAGCTGATCAATCCTGTACCCTGTCATTGCGGGTTCTATCCCGCGCATCACAGTTTCGACTTCAGGTAATTCTGGCATTACACCCTCATATTACAGTTGTAGGATTAGCTACGTTTCACGACTAAATAAGTTAGTCGCATTGTAACCCCCTTCAATCGGATTATAAGTAGGGGGGAACCTGTACTATGGATAATGTTATGACCACTGACGAAAACGGCACAACCCATTTTGGATTTCAGACTGTTCCTGAAACCGAAAAAGCATCCAGAGTACAAAGCGTGTTCGGCAGTGTTGCGAATAAATACGACATTATGAACGATGTAATGTCAGGGGGCATCCATCGGTTATGGAAAGACGCAATGATGGACTGGCTTGCGCCACGTGCAGGTCAGCGATTATTGGACGTTGCGGGTGGCACGGGTGATATTTCTTTTCGGTTTTTAAAACGTGCGGGCGCAGGACACGCAACGGTTCTTGATTTGACTGAACCCATGTTGGTTGAGGGCCGCAAACGTGCAGAAGCGGGGCAGATGGCCGAACAGCTCGACTGGGTTGTTGGCGACGCTATGGCGCTTCCATTCGAAGATAACACATTTGATGTTTATACGATCAGCTTTGGAATTCGAAATGTAACGCGCCCCCAAGAAGCGTTGAATGAGGCGTTTCGTGTCCTGAAACCGGGTGGGCGTTTGATGGTGCTAGAGTTTTCGCAAATTCCCAACGACCTGCTGCAATGGGCGTACGATCGTTATTCATTCAATGTTATTCCGAAAATGGGTAAAATGATTGCGAATGACGCAGATAGTTATCAATATTTGGTTGAATCAATTCGCAAATTTCCAGATCAAGAAACTTTTTTGGGCATGGTCAAATCGGCAGGATTTGAGAATGCGAAATATCGCAATCTAACGATGGGAATTGCCTGTCTTCATTCTGGTTGGAAAATCTAAATGCGCGGCGTGCATAACATTTGGCGCCTTATCCGGACGGGCGCAACCTTTGAACGGACTGGTGCAATGCGACAAGTATTGGAAGCCGTTGAAGCGCCGCGCGGTGTTCGAATTGTTGCAAGGGTTTTGGGATATCCATTTAAATTGCTTGGCTACACTGGTGATCCGTCGATGCCACCAGTGCCCCGTGCGCTGACGGCGCTGGGTCCAGCGTATATTAAGTTTGGCCAAATCTTAAGTACACGACCAGATGTTGTTGGTAGTGAATTGGCACAACAGTTGCGCGTTTTGCAGGACAAACTGCCGCCGTTTTCTGTTGAGATTGCAAAGAAAACCATTGAAGCCGAATTGGAACGCCCAATTGGGGACATGTTTTCTGAATTCAGCGAACCGATTGCCGCAGCGTCGCTTGCGCAAGTACACAAAGCGCGGTTGGATGCGACTGGCGAATGGGTTGCTGTCAAAGTTTTGCGTCCGGGGATTGAGCGTTCCTTTATTCGCGATGTAGATGCCTTTTATTTGGCGGCCAATATGGTTGAAATATTTGCGCCTTTCGCACGACGTTTGCGTCCAATGGATGTCATTCGCCATTTTGAAGGCGTTGTTCGAGGTGAACTTGATTTACGACTAGAGAGTGCTTCTGCTTCTGAATTCGCGGCGAATACTGAAAAAGATGATGGTTTTCACGTTCCCAACGTTCGTTGGAGTTATTCCGCAAAGCGCGTGATGACGTTAGATTGGGTTGAGGGCATTCCGCTGGGTGATAATGATGCGCTTGACCACGCTGGATTTGATCGCGAGCGTTTGGGCGAGAAAGTCCTGCAAAGCTTCCTGACGCACGCATTGCGGGATGGATATTTCCATGCAGACATGCACCAAGGTAACTTGCGTGTCGGAACCGCAGGTGAGGTTATCGCACTCGATTTTGGGATAATGGGATATATCGATGAATATACCCGCCGCGTTTATGCCGAAATATTATTTGGATTTATTCGCCGTGATTATCACCGCGTCGCCCAAGTGCATTTTGAGGCTGGCTACGTACCCGCCACACAGGACGTCGAAGAATTTGCGCGGGCACTGCGCGCTGTCGGCGAACCTATCTTTGGAATGGATGCCACACAAATATCAATGGGACGCCTGTTAAATCACCTGTTTGAGGTGACAGAACGTTTTGGAATGGAAACGCGTACCGAACTTATCCTGCTGCAGCGTACTATGGTTGTGGTCGAGGGTGTTGCACGTTCGTTGGACCCCCGCATAAATATATGGCAGGTGGCAAAACCCGTTGTCGAGGGGTACATCCGTGACAGTATTGGGCCTCTGGCAGTCTTGAATGATCTGAAAAACACATTGGCGGTTGTCGCGCGTTTTGGACCACGTTTGCCAGGCATCGTTGAGCAAGCCTTGATGAAGCAGGCAACAGCCGGCGGTGCACCTGAGAAAAAATCTAAAAGACCGCTTTTTTTTGGCGCCCTATTGGCCATCATTGGCGCAGGCTTGGGCGCGGCTATTGCGCTTAATTTTTAACGAAGCGCAATAACATATTGCGGTGTAATCGTTTCACCACTTTCCAGGCACCACCATGATGCTCATCTGCTGCGATGATCTTTTTCTGTTTGATGAAAACTAGCGCGACCGTTTGGTCATTTGCCATGTTCACCACCTATATCTCACCCAAGGTCAGGTATATGTGGCGATCCTTTACGGGTCCGTTAACACATACAATTTTAGTAGCTAAATTCGGCAAAGATCCGATTTAGATCACCGGCCCACGCACCGTTGTAATGATCCATAAGTTCGTCAGCAGGTGTTTTTTTTGTTTCTACGCTTTCCATCAGCGCGTTTAGAAAATGTGTTTCATCTGGAATCATGCCACCCGCACCAGGGCGCGCGCGTTTTGCTAGGCCCGCATGCGCGATGTCCAAAACAGATTTGGAAAGCTCATGCATGTCGATATTGCCAACCTTTGCACACAATCCATCGACAGATGCTGTTACACGCAGCGCCTCGCGCGTTTCGGCATCCCAATCCTTTACCAAATCCCAGGCTGCATCTAGGCTGTCTTGTTCGTAACACAGACCAACCCAAAACGCGGGCAATGCGCATAATCGACGCCATTGGCCGCCATCTGCACCGCGCATTTCAATATATTTTTTAATGCGTGCTTCTGGGAACGCAGTTGTCAGGTGGTCTGCCCAATCGCTGAGCGTTGGTTTTTCACCTGGAAGTGCAGGTAATTTTCCGTCCAAGAAGTCGCGGAAAGATTGCCCCAACGCGTCAATGTATTTTCCGTCGCGATAGACAAAATACATCGGTACATCCAACGCATATTCCACCCAACGTTCGAAACCAAAATCGTCATCAAATACAAATGGGATCATACCTGCGCGGGCATTATCGGTATCGCGCCAAACACGGCTGCGCCAACTTTTGTGACCGTTTGGTTTGCCCTCAAAAAACGGGGAATTCGCAAATAGGGCGACGGCGACAGGCTGAAGCGCGATGCCGACGCGCAGTTTTTGGATCATGTCTGCTTCGGATGAATAATCCAAATTGACCTGAACGGTGCTCGTTCGACGCATCATCGTGCGCCCCATCGTACCAACCTTGCCCATATAGGCATCCATCAATTTATAGCGCCCTTTTGGCATCAATGGCATTTCTTCGTGCATCCAGGTAGGCGCCGCGCCCAGTCCAATAAAGCCCACGCCAATTTCGTCCGCGATATCTTTTACCTCTTTCAGGTGAACACTCACCTCGTCACAGGTCTCATGGATCGTTTCAAGCGGTGCGCCCGACAATTCCAGCGCGCCACCAGGCTCTAGGGAAATGTTCGCCCCGTCTTTTGTCAGACCGATGAGTTGATCAGCTTCGCGAAGCTCTTGCCAATCATGGCGGTCACGCAGGGCGGATAACACTGCATGAATGGAACGTTCACCGTCGTATGGCAATGGTAATAAACTATCTTTACAAAATCCGAATTTTTCATGCTCAGTTCCGATGCGCCAATCCTCTTTCGGTTTACACCCCGATGCCAGATATTCGGCCATTTGTTCATAACGTTCGATGGGGCCGCCACCGGATTGAGGGATCGACATTGATAAGTCTCCGATCGAATAGTTTTGTAAAGGGATTAATACGTTTTTCTCTTATGTCAATGAATGTACCTTGTTTGATCTAAATATTGATTAGATTGCCAAATCACATCTTCGAGCGACTGATTATCCTCTAGTCGCGACAGAGTGAATTCGACATTCCAATTTGGCAGTAAAACAAATGCGTCAAAAAGGCGATCTGCACCCTGAGCATTTGTTGGAATAACCAACGCTGGTTGTGCAGGTTGTTCGATGACCCAAACGTTTTCACGCCCAATTTTGTGCAGCATAACCCGCGTAATATCGCCAACAGCAACGATCCCACCACTTTCGGGTCCGAAATATGTTATTTGCCCTTCTACAAAATGAACGATGCCCTGACCTTCGGTGTTGCGATGAAATCTAAGGCGTTGAATTGCAGAATATCCAAGTGCGATACCAATAAACGTGACTGGATACCCGACAATCATCAGCAGTCCAAAACTGTTTAAAATCCAATAAAGGCCCAAACAAATTGTGCAGAGGGCAATAATCAATCCACTAAACCGTTGAAGTGTTTCAATCGCGTCCTGTCGCATCAGCACCAGTCCCCTAGATGTTCCTGCCACAGAGACAGCGCTGCAACCGCAGCCGTGTCTGCGCGTAAAATGCGCGGTCCCAGGCTAACTGGAAAGGACTGTTGCATCTTTGAAATTTTCGTTCTTTCACGATCAGAAAAACCGCCCTCTGGTCCAATCAAAATCGCCCACTTACCTAACGGAAGGGTACCAAATGCTGTTGCTGCGCCAACCAGACCCTCATCACAGTAAAGCAGATGGCGATCATGCGGCCACTGACCCAGAACAGTATCCAGTTTTTGTAAGTCGTGCACGATTGGCACATAGGTTCCACCACATTGCTCGGTCGCCTCGACTGCATGGGCCTGTAGTCGGTCCTGTCGGATGCGCTCAGAATTGGTGAAGTCCGTTGAAATCGGAAAAATCGCGGCGGCACCTAATTCGGTGGCCTTTTCCACGATGAAATCTGTCCGTGCCTTTTTAATGGGTGCAAACAACAGCCAAACATCTGGCGGCTCTTGCAAGGTTTTAGTTTTGTGCAGGCATTTAAGAGTGGCGGATTTTTTGTTACCTGCCTCTATTTCGGTCTGCCATTCGCCATCTTTGCCATTAAAGACCAAGATGGCATCCCCAACCGATAGGCGCATTACCGCAAAAAGATAGTTTGCTTGATCACGATTAAGCGGAACAAGTTGCGCTTCTCCAAGCGGGTGATCTACAAAGAGCCTAATCTTGACCGTCATGGAGCCACCTTATGTCGCAATTTTCCCCAACACCAGAGGTAGAGGGACAAGTTTCTGACGCTGTTTCAGGAAATTGGGTCGATCAGCTTGCACCGCGACTTTCGCGCCCATATTTACGCCTGTCGCGTGCTGATCGTCCGATAGGAACATGGCTATTATTGTTGCCTTGTTGGTGGGGACTGGGATTGGCCATTTTATCAGATGGTCAATTTGCGTTGCACGATACCTGGATTTTTTTGTCCTGTGCCATTGGTGCGTTTTTGATGCGTGGCGCGGGTTGTACATGGAATGATATAACAGACCGCAAAATTGATGGTGCTGTTGAGCGCACACGTTCCCGTCCAATTCCATCTGGTCAGGTGACTGTGACACAGGCGATCATATGGATGATATTGCAGGCGGGTATCGCTGCACTGATCCTATTTTCGTACAATGTGCAGGCCATCATCCTTGGATTTGCATCGCTTGCTTTGGTGGCTATTTATCCATTTGCCAAACGATTTACTTGGTGGCCGCAGGCGTTTTTGGGGCTTGCGTTCAATTGGGGGGCATTGATGATCTATGTCGCGCACTCGGGCATTTTGCGCCTAGAGGCGGTTTTGCTTTATGCCGCAGGTATCATTTGGACGCTGTTTTATGATACGATTTATGCCCATCAGGATCGTGAAGATGATGCTTTGATTGGTGTAAAATCCACTGCGCGTTTATTTGCAGATCGAACGCCAACATGGTTGTTTGCATTTTCGATCCTTTCGGCAATTTTACTGGGTATCGCGA
>Ga0208428_1001337_pt1 | contig 10401 bp, 19 predicted proteins | sample DEB08_DNA_11_FD_184535 | JGI IMG/M metagenome (GOLD analysis project Ga0208428, IMG submission 184535) | Aqueous microbial communities from the Delaware River and Bay under freshwater to marine salinity gradient to study organic matter... | ecosystem: Environmental > Aquatic > Marine > Coastal ...
AATAAGTTATGTTTGAAATAGTAAGTTTTTATAGCAATATAGATGATGCAGGTAGATATTTTGAAAATATAGAAGTAATAGACACTGCTAGTAATTTAGAAGAAGCAAATGTTATGGTTCAAGAGTATGAAATGGCTTTTGGTAATGAATTTAGAGTAGATTTTAGGAGAGTTTAGAAAGCAGCTTACGTGCGGCCACACAACCATAACCTACGTATATACAAATGTAAATAAAAAAAGAATCAATATGAAAATCAATAGTGAAAACAAACAAGCGATACACGATGTGTTAATAACAGACATACAAAAGCGATTGTATGAAGATGGTAAAGGTATTATGTTTACCAATGATGATGAGTATACAGCGATGTTAGAATCGTTAGTTGAAGATGTATTACATACAAACAGTGTTAGTGATATAAATAATGTGTTATGTGATTATGATAAGTTGTTTCCAAGCGAATATCTTACGTTGGATGGCACATTGAATTATATTATCGCTTTGTTAGTAAGTGAAATAGATAAGCTAGAACAATTATACAATACTACGTTATCTGAATTATTACATAATTGATTTACACTGTATAATATGCATAACATGGGCGATGATTTGGTGCTTTTTTTATGCGTTTAAATCCAATGTTTTCATGTTATACTACGATAATTTAACATGCATTCTAGCATAATGTGTGTATGTTGAATAACATATGTGTATATGCAAATATGTGTATAGTTTGATATAAAGATATACAATAGTGTATAGTGTGTATGAATAGTGTAAGTATGTTAGATAGATAAAGTAGCTGAACGTCACATATGCATGTATAGCAGAGCCAAACTCTCTCGTCGAGCCTCTCGAACATTCATGAACAACCACCACTCTCACATTGTTCACAAACAACTTGAATGAGTCATATGAATAACTTGGCTGTATGAATGTTTGTTTGTATGGCCTAACATACAGTCTAATATTAGATAAAAGTTCATTGAAATAATAAGATACCAACCATTGGTTGGATTTCCAGTTGAAGCTAAATATCGAAATAAGCTACATTGGCCATGCTGAGGTGTAACTGAAGAACAGGCATATAACAAAGTCTAGAACAGTTGTATGTGAAGGGAAGTACCCCAACTGGAAACTATCTTATTAATTTTATTTGGAGAAGCGATTCTTTTTTCGTATATTTACAGAGTAAATGATGCGAAACACACATAACATAAAAAAACAAATGCAAGGTTGCTTAAAGACTTATGTGAGTTTGCTTGGAGAAGCAAGAGAGTGTTCGTATATTTACAATGTAAATAATAATAAAAACCAATAAAAAAAATTCAATTATGAAAAATGTAGTAGTATTAGACAAAAAAGCGTTATTAGAAATTGCAAACGGAGAGAAAAAAATCGACAATAGAACAAACAATACAGGTCGTCCAGTAAACAAAAAATCAAACAGACAAGCTAGATTAGCAAAACAAGCATTCTATAACGATGTGAATAACAAGTTCGTTAGTGGTGTTAAATTTAAAACAAAAGTAACTAGTGGCAGTACATACAAATACAGTGCAGGTGACAATGGTGATTTAGGTTGTATAGTTGATGGTGTTACACATTTTCACGAATGTAATGTAAGTTACATAGGACGTACTAAAGTTAAAGGATATACGTTTGTAATGGGTAAGCAAGTGAAAATCGAATTAGATTTAAAGACATTAAAGTTTGTTGAATAATGATTGGTAGTTTTTTGTTTTGAGAGGATTTCGAGAGAGATCCTCTCTTGATCTGATGTCGGGACGATAGCGGGGCGATGGCGGGATGCCCGCGCCACAATTGCGTGCCATGTGCGGGCGATATTATACCGCGCAAGATTTGGGGCGATTCATCGTTCGCACACACTCTTTCACCATCGAACATATATACGCATATACCCCATACCATATCTACTTAATAATCATGTCATATTTAAAATGTGGTTATGTCCTCATGGGTTGTTATGTATCAACAAAAATTGATATGAAATCACAAGAAAAAAAGTTAGACATTACCTCCGCGCTTTATGTTGCTATCATGGTAATAGTATTTATATTATCATTATGACATCCATTACAGCACTCATTATCACATCATTATTCATTATTGTCATTGGTAACACTGTAAACATAGACAATATACGCGATTAACCGCGTTATCCACGTGTATCTCCGCATGTTTGGTTCTTTTTTCCAAAAATTCCCATTTGACCCATTTTCCATAAGATATTGAAAAAGAGACTTTGACGGATCTTTTGCATCGAGCCTCAATAGCAAATGTATTTGGATACCTCAGATATTTTTCGTATATTACCACATATGGCAAAACGTAAATACAATGGGTGCGAGTTATCATCCCCACTATATAGACAAGTGGCTGCTGAGATGGCTCGAAATAAAAATAAAACATTAGTTATTAACGAATATAAACCCAAACGTGGTAAACGTAGTTAAGGAATTTATAATAAAACACACTGTATGTGTGTGGTTGAAAATAAAGAAAGCACCTCGTTTGTGGTTTCTTGATTGATTTCCTTTCCCTGTATATACGTAGGACTGTGGGTGTGGGTGGAAAGCGAGTAGTTTTTGAGAAAAAAAGATAAAAAATATGGCCGAATTAGATGTACAACTAAAACAAGTCTTAAAAAGATTTCCTCCTGGTGATAGATGGACACCAGTAAGTGCCGAACAACCTATATTCTCTTCTCTTACTGAAGGAATAGAGTGGGTTTTTCAGCAAACAAAAGAACATGATTTTGTAATTAAAGCCGCTGAGGGTAAAGTATTTACCTATCAAGAGTTTGAAATTGCCGAACCTGAACCAGAACCACCACAAACATTTAATATCTATGGCGAATTTGAATAATCAAGGGAAAAGAAAAGACCAATACGAAACTAATGCTAGAACAGCTTTTTATGGTTGGTGTGGCGTAGTTGGTATGATAGTATTATTAGTAGTATTTACATTATTAAGTAGTTGTAGTACTACTAAAAAAGTAGATGAATGTTGTTCTACCACAAAGACTTCCACAAAATAACTTGGAGAAGCAAGACTCCTTTCGTATCTTATAGTATAATATAAAAAGATACAGATATGAGTTTTATTTTAATTTATTTAGCAGTAGGGATTTTAGCAAATTTTGGATTGGAATTTTTAATGAAAGATTCAGAGTGGGATTTGCAAGATAGATTTTGGGTATTAATTGCATATCCTTTATTTCCAATTTATTTGTTGGTTGTGCTTTATAATGATTATAAAAATTCTAAGAAATGAAAAGGTTATTACTAGTTTTATTAGTTGGGTCTTGTTTATTATCTTGTAAAAAAGATGATTTTGAATTAGAATCGAATTACCAATTTGAAATGGTTGGTAGGTGTTTTCAAGACGCTAATGGGTATTATCATTTACCCTTAATAGAAAATGTACCTCAAACACTACACCGTTTTGGAGCATACATTACTAACAAAGATAAATGGGGGTTACCAACACAAGTTATATGGCGAAGTGATGCATTTTGGTATACACCAGATACTTTAGGTTTTACATATATTGAAATAGGCAATGTACCAACAGGTGAATCTCCATGGAGTTGGGAAAATTTCGCTGTTACGGGTTATGGGGGTATGACAGTACCTATTGTTAATGGTACTAGTTACGCCGATCAGCAGGTTGATTCTATTTTTGGTATGATGGCTCCTGTGTGGGAGATGAAAGGAGATACCGTTGCAATTCATGGTCAGGCATGGTTTGAAGAAGGAGATATAGTTTTATATGATAGTTTTGAAATAATATTTGAATAATGGCAAAAGAAGGAGACATAAAAAATGTGTTTTTACACGAAGTATTTACAAAAGGAAGCTTTATGTTTGATACAAAAGATGAAGAAGATGTACAAATATCCGCCCAAGGACATATTCTAGCTGAAGCTATACTAGAGTATGATGGTGAAGATTGGATAGAAATAGAGAGAATTGGAGAAGAAGATTATTTCTATTTAACTGACTATGAAAAAGGTTATAGATTTGATGAAGGAAAATTATATGAAATGTTTGATATTGAGTCTGCAGATTATGATTGGAATGGGTATGGTACAGATTGGTGTGGTATAGAAGATACTGATACCCCAGAACAAGCATTAGAAAAATGGGAAAAATATAAAAACAAATTCCCGGAAGTAACATCTAAAGAACAATTTATTATTGAATAGTATGAAAAAAATAATTATAAGCGTTGCGCTACTACTAGGTAGTTACGTAACAAAAGCACAAACAGAATACATTGACATTGCTAAAGTAAGTATGTTAGGAACGTCTACCATGGCAGTATATAGTGACGACTGGAAAAACGACTTGACATTACACAAACTTAACATCTTTGATGCTAAAGATTTGTATCACTACGTTAAGTATACAAACTTAGGCAACTGGAAAGTTGTATTAACGCTTAGCGATGACCCAGGTGACACTAGAAATATTTGTATCAAAGAAAACGGTGAGCTAGTTAAACCTTGCTATGATGTTGATTCTTTCGCTACATCTTATGAGTTTACCTCAGATGCACACGAGTTTAAAATATATGTGTCAAGACCTAACAAAAAGTAACAATGAATAGAATAACAGCAAAAAAAGGAGATACAAGAAATGTGTTTTTACACGAAGTATTTTCAAAAGGAAGCTTTATGTTTGATACAAAAGATGAAGAAGATGTACAAATATCCGCCCAAGGACATATTCTAGCTGAAGCTATACTAGAGTATGATGGTGAAGATTGGATAGAAATAGAGAGAATTGGAGAAGAAGATTATTTCTATTTAACTGACTATGAAAAAGGTTATAGATTTGATGAAGGAAAATTATATGAAATGTTTGATATTGAGTCTGCAGATTATGATTGGAATGGGTATGGTACAGATTGGTGTGGTATAGAAGATACTGATACCCCAGAACAAGCATTAGAAAAATGGGAAAAATATAAAAACAAATTCCCGGAAGTAACATCTAAAGAACAATTTATTATTGAATAGTATGAAAAAAATAATTATAAGCGTTGCGCTACTACTAGGTAGTTACGTAACAAAAGCACAAACAGAATACATTGACATTGCTAAAGTAAGTATGTTAGGAACGTCTACCATGGCAGTATATAGTGACGACTGGAAAAACGACTTGACATTACACAAACTTAACATCTTTGATGCTAAAGATTTGTATCACTACGTTAAGTATACAAACTTAGGCAACTGGAAAGTTGTATTAACGCTTAGCGATGACCCAGGTGACACTAGAAATATTTGTATCAAAGAAAACGGTGAGCTAGTTAAACCTTGCTATGATGTTGATTCTTTCGCTACATCTTATGAGTTTACCTCAGATGCACACGAGTTTAAAATATATGTATCAAGACCTAACAAAAAGTAACAATGAAAAGAATAACACCAAAAGAAGCAGAACAGTTTGTTCCATTAAAAAAGGACTTCAAATCAGATATCACTGATGCAACGTATTTTACTTTAACACCCTCTGATACTAAACCAGGATGGGAAGATGTAACTTATTACTTACCACGTAAAGTACGCATGTACGAAGGTAGACAGGGCGACGGAGATTCGTGGGTATACGTGTTATCTAATGAATCTCAACCAGGAATGTACAAAATTGGATATACTTCGCATGAAGATGTTGATAAGCGTGTAAAGCAATTATCTAGATCAACATCAGTTGCGACTCCTTTTACACTAGAATGGGCGTTTCGTTGCTTTAATGCGGAGAGATTAGAAGGAGAGGTACATCAAGCGTTAAAAGGTCATAGAATTGCAAAAGATCGTGAGTTTTTCGCTATATCTTTAAATGAAGCAAAAGAAACCATACAGGATTTAGGAGAAAAGTATATTTAGAGCAAACCAACCGCTTTAATTATCGACTTTGCCCAACATATCAATTATGCATATCCCACCCTCGGGAACAGACCAATATGTAAAACACTCTTGGATCGCCCATATTGATAATCAATGTGTTGGACATACTCATCTTCATATAGAACCAGAAAATCGCATTAAATTTTTAGATGCGTGGGTTCACCCAAACCATAGACGTAAAGGTATATTTAGACATATGTGGGATATACGTTGGTGTTATGTTAATGAAAATTTTCCAGGTTATACTGCGTATGCTTGGTGTAAACCTATGTCTTTACCATTATTGATTGAAAAAGGTTTTAAAGAAGGCGATACTTGTGTATATGTTGAAAAGAAAATCGCAAAATAACTTGGAGAAGCAACTTCTTTTTCGTATCTTGACGCCAAATACATAAGATATATGAATAGTTCAAATTTTTGGTTAAAACACGAACCTGAAGGTAAGTTTAATTTATTAGAATTAGCAAACACTCAACGCGCTATTACTAATTTTGTTAAAATACTAACAGAAAAAGAAATCAAAGTCGACTTTCACGCAAATAATGATGGTGATTCTATGACAAATGGTAAAAGAATTACAATATCATCAACTATTTCAATGAATACTATAGATAGTGTAGTGGGTACTGCGCTTCATGAAGCCGCTCACTGTAAATACACTGACTTCCATGTATTAAAACATTTAAAAAATACATTATATACTAGAAAAATCGAATCTGGTCACGATATTATTGCAACTTTATTAAATTTTGTAGAAGATCGCCGAATTGATTCTTTGATTTACCAAAATGCGCCAGGATATCAAGGATACTATAGATCTATGTACAAAAGATACTTCTATAGCCAAACAGTTGACAAAGCACTGAAAGGACCTGAATATAGAGAAGAAAATTGGGAATCCTATCTGTTTAGAATTATTAATATATTTAATAAAAATACAGATCTCGATGCTCTTGCTGTGTTACCTCAAATATTTAATACAATTGATTTAAAAAATATAGATAGATTAAAAAACACAGCGGATTCATTAGATACTGCTGTGGAAATATATAAAATCCTAGCAGATCATTTTAAATCTATGACACCCGAAGAACGTAAATCACAAGTTCAACAAAATAAACAAAATGCTAGTGATAAAGCGCCATCAAGAGAAGAAACTAAAAAAGCGTTTGCAAAACAAGAACAATTTATTAAGGGTGTAGTACATAAAGCCGCAAGTTCCCAAAAAGAACTCAACCAAATTGAGGCAATTAACAAGTCAAACATTAAAGAAGACCGTGTTTCTGCTGTTGATAAAAATGGAGTTAAACGTAGTGCTCGTAAAGTCCATGTAATCGATGGGATTACTAAGTCCTTAGTTGATAGCAATTTATATGGCATTTTTAACACGTCAGACTTTGTATACCGTGATAGTATAGATGAGGGTTTAAGTTTAGGGAAGAAATTGTTACGTAAATTACAAATTACAAACGAACAAGTAACTTTAGCATCTAAAAGGTTAAAGTCAGGTAAAATTGATGCTAGAAGAGTATATGCTGCTGATTTTGAAAATGATATATTCTATAAAATCGACAGAGCAAATTATAAACCTATTAGTATACATTTATCAATTGATGGTAGTGGTAGTATGCAAGGTGAAAAATGGAAACAAGTATTAACTAATACTATTGCGCTAGGTTATGTATCCTTACACATGAAAAACATAGACTTAACCATATCTATTAGAACTACGGGTATAGATCCAAGTTTATTATCACAATCTGCACATATTCCATTATTAATTTTGGCTTTTGACAGTAAAAAACATACAGTAAATGATTTAAGGAAATTAGGTTATTATAAAGTATATGGATTAACACCAGAAGGTATGTGTTTAAATGCGCTAAACAAATATATTCCTAGCTCATCTTATTATTTGGATAGTTATTTGATTAATATGAGTGATGGTTTTCCTACCTTTGAAAGTAGTGGATTTGTATACAAAGGAAAATCAGCTATATTAGACACAACTAAAGCAGTTAATAATATAAGAAAAAAAGGTGTTAATGTGTTGAGTTATTTTATAGAAACAGACACTGCCACCTTTGTAAAAACAAATGAACTGATGGATGATTTTAGAACTATGTATGGTAAAAGTGCAACATTTATTGATCCTAAAAATATATATCAAGTTACAAAAACACTAAATAATTTATTTTTAAAACGAGATTTAGTATCATGAAGCATAAAAAAACAGAAAATAGAGGTAGGCCATCAGAAAAACCAGCAATAATAACTAAAAAATTTACTCGCGAATATAAAGACTCTATATGGCATTATGATTTAGATAAATTTTCTAATGGGCCATATTTAGTAGAGGTATTAGATCCTGAATTTGATAAAATAGAAAAATTATATTATAAAATAGAACGTTTAAAAGAACCTAAATTTCACGATAATGGAAGAAAAAAACGAACAACTAAGGCTGACAAACTCGCGCTTGAAAGCACTGAGAAAAAGTACTGGGCAGAGCATTATAGACTTTTTCCAAATGAACGACCAAAAAAGCGAGGCAGGAAATCGAATCGATGATTATTGGTATAGTGGTGAAACATTTGAAATGATGAGTGATGACGAATTTCAAATAGAACAAATACTGATGGAGGCTGGAGCTTACGGACTAAGAAGCGAGGTAGATCATTATGCTAAAAGACTTCTTGAAAAAAATCCATTGTCTTCAAGAGTTGATGCATATGTAAAAGCATACCATGAATTAATAAAAGATTAACCATGAGCAGCCAAACAGAAGATACCATGTATGAAATCCACACAGAAGTAACTCAGAGTGGGTTAAAAGAAAAATTTGATAGTCAACTTAAAAAAATGTTGAAGCAACCAAAACACAAATACAAAACAGTTTGTGAAAAATGGGAGTATGCTCTAAGACGAATTAAAGAAGATAATGGATAAATTAATAGACATAATAGAAAATCTTATAGATGATCTTGAAAGAGATCCTCAAATTACTAAAACAGAGATTTTAGGGGATCTTTATAAAATAAAACAAGAAGCTGAAGATTATCAATTAAACCAAGAAGAAGATTTGGATTACTAAAAATTTTTTAGTATATATTAATGATCGCTAGTAGTTATATTAGCTACTTTTTTGGACGCGGGTTCGATACCCGCCACCTCCACTAAGAAAAAATCATGGGGGTGACTGGATTTGACAGGAAGATAAGGATATAACGAAGATCAACGCGCAACCGGCAATAAGGTTAACACGATGAATGCAGGTATTTTCGCTTCATTAGCAGCAATCAGAATTCTGGCAACAGAAACTGTAGCTACTGAAGAGTCAGTATACGCTATGGCTGCCTAGTTAGGCACTCAACATCAACGGGTATAATAGAACATATATCGTTAAAGTTCCTGAGAGCAGCCATAGGCTGCTCTTTTTTTTATATATTTATTTTCGTATATTTTAATATCCATATATGAAAAAGTTGCTATTTTTGGTGTTGATGTTATCAACACTTTGTGCTTCTGCACAAGATTTAAAAAAGATATTCAAGTTCGCCACATTCTATGGCGCAGTTAATGGAGGGACCTCACTCTCCAACGTTGATGTTTATTCTGTCACTGATGGTTTAACAACAACCACAATAGAAACCCCATTCGATTATTCAGTTGCATTAGGAGTTAGAAAGATAGCTCGTTTAGGTTATGAAAACCGTGCTAATACATTTTATAATGGTACAGAAAATACATTTTCTGATGCTGCTACTATAGGTAAAATTAAAGGGTTTGAATTTTTATTTGAAGCTGATTATAAAAGACAAGAAGGTATAGAATATCTAGATCAACACCACTTTTTACGTTATGTAGATGATAATTGGGTAGCTAAAGTAGAATACCTCCAAGATGGTTTTGCAGATATTAAGTATTTTGAATCATCACAAAGATATAGATATAAAATAGAAAATTTAGACAACTTAGATTTCCTCCCAACTGCATTAAAAAAAGGGGAATTGTCACTTAATATAGGTGCTGTTCAACGTTTATCAGAACCTTATGGATTTGATCCCTTAGAAGAATGGAAATTATCCAATGGAAATTTACACTACACATTTTTAGCATTAGAAGAAGGTTATAATGTTAATTTTATTTCACATGATATTATACAATATATAGATCCAGACGGAGACATAGTGGCAGAAAATACTGAAATTTGGGAAGCAGTAGTTATCCCACAAGTATTAGCTGATTATACTGAGAGAAAAAGAGACGAACAAAAAAACACAATACAACATTCATTGGTTGTTGGATTTGATTATTATTATTACACAAAGTCATTTTGGTTGCACTCATGGGGTAACTTAATGCCCTGGCATTACGATGATGGTGGTGAATTTTCATTTCACAACTTTAATGATGGTGAACAATGGTATGATTACTCAGGTGGATTGATTTTTGGATACAAA
>Ga0208428_1001339_pt1 | contig 10391 bp, 8 predicted proteins | sample DEB08_DNA_11_FD_184535 | JGI IMG/M metagenome (GOLD analysis project Ga0208428, IMG submission 184535) | Aqueous microbial communities from the Delaware River and Bay under freshwater to marine salinity gradient to study organic matter... | ecosystem: Environmental > Aquatic > Marine > Coastal ...
GGGATGCATTGCCCAGTGCATCCGTGATCAACAGTGGCGAATCTCTTTCCGACGAAGAAAGGCTCAAAAACTTTGACGACGAAATGATGCGTATTGCATGGCTGACCTATCTTACTGATCAGCCCATCGCTACGCCTCTCACTGACCGGATCATGTTGCGCATTGACCCTGACTCTTACGTCAAGCAAGACAAGAACATGATGCTTCAGACCAATACGTTTGAAGTTGTTAGAGTTGGTCCAGATCAGACTGTGATCAAACCAGGTGACTGGGTTATGATGAACGAGCGCTTCTTTTCTAATGGTGCCCAGCGTACTATGTGGGGTAACGGTAGCGGTTTCTTTATTATCGATCCGTCTTGGGCCGTAGCTATCATGGACTCTATGTGGTCTCGTGATATCGAGAACGAACCCAACGAAGAGTTCAAGCAAAAGTATTACGCCGAGAAAGCTGAGAAAGAAGCTGCTCGTCGTAAGGAGTTGAATCTTCCAGAAGTTGTAAATGAGTGATAGTCTGCTTGTAAACTATGACACATCCAACAACTTTTGGGAAACCAATCGTCATTGGCTGAACGTCAAAGTCTTCAAAGCTCACTACAACAAAGATCGTAGTCAGGAAGACGGCAAGACTACAAAACACCGAAGCTCACGAGAAATGTGGGCTTTGGCGTTTTTGTACGATGCTGATCCTACGAATCTCTACAGGCACATGCCAATTGACAAACGCAAGAAGGCAGTTGCTCGTGAGGTACTTGGGGATCCTAATTACGACTGGTCTCAGTTAGAGCATCTTGAAGACTTGGTTGAAGAGATGTGTACGACTCCGGCTCAGCGACACTATGCTACACTGGTTGAGAAGATGAACCAACGTGACAAGTTCTTGCGTGAAACAGAGTATACCTTGGACAACTACATTACAGACGAACTCACTGGTAAGACCAGGGTTGTCAAGGGTACTGCGGATCAGCTTGAAAAAATGCTTACCAACTCCGACAAGATATACGACGCCTTGGAGACCATACGTGGTAAGATCATTGTGGAGAAAGATCGTAAGAAGGGTTCAGGTAATATGTCTGAAACAGAGCAAGGCTTGATATGATCAGTAATGATGCGTTTCTGGAGAAAGAATTTCCTGACTTCAATCCTATCACACAAAGGACTGAACGCATCAACTATTGGCGTGAGATCAAGCGTCGCTGTATGGAGGGTTACTGGGTTGGTGGTAAATGGATGCCCGGAGAACTCTATACTTACTGCAACATTTGGCATATCAAGCTTAATGACGCAAGCCGAAAGAATGCCGGTAAGGTAATCGCAAGACCCTGGCTCAGGGACATTGACTGGGAGAAAGCCTACATTGCTACAGAAGCATACGGTTTTTCTGGATTTACTAATGATACAGAAAATACCTGCGACCGTCGGTACGACCCTAAAGAGCTTGATTTTAACATTTCAATCGGGCTAATTACAGCTGAGGAAGCTGCCAAGAAAAACTACATACCCGCGTACGATTACTTAAGGCGCAACCATGGTAAGGATCTTGGTAAACCGTTGTACGAGAACCAAGCCAAGAATGTTATCGATATCGAGGCTCGTGGTGGCGGTAAGAGTTACTGGGCATCCGTACAGATATTTCACAACTTTGCTTTTGATGGTAGCCATGACTACGATGCGTATATAACCGCACGTCAGAATGATATGCCAATGACATCGGAGACACTGGTAGGTGCAATTTCTGCACAGTACAGTAATGACCTGATGGATAAGTACATAAACGGTGTTGACCATCTGCCGGGTAGTTTTCAGTTTCAGGATGATTTGTTCCCCAGTCCGTTGGCTATATCTGTAACAGGTACATATGCCGATGGTAAGAAGGGTGCAAAGAATACACTGTCAGGCAGTAAGCTGCACCACAGGACATTTCACTCGAACCCGTTTGCTGGTAACGGTACCCGTCCATCAAAAGCGTTCCTTGAAGAGATCGGACTGTTTGGATCTTTGATCGAGACTCTTGGTGCGATGAAGGATACCACTATGGATGGCTCGTTCAAGTTTGGTACTATCTGGATGTTTGGTACCGGTGGTGACATGGCCGGAGGTTCTACAGAAGCTGCAAAGAAAGTATTCTACAATCCTGAGGAATTTGATTGTTTGTCTTTCGAGGATACCTGGGAGGGTAAGGGTAAGATCGGGATGTTTGTTCCTGCAGACTTTGCTATCAATGACTTCAAGAAGGGTCCCGAAAAGATCACAGACTTTGAACTTGCAGATCTGGTATTGACCAAAGAACGAGACCGTCTTAAGAAGGCCAAGTCTCAGGTACCATTTCAGGCTGAACAGCAGAACCGTCCAAGGAAACCATCGGAGGCATTCTTGACTACAGGTCAAAACAAGTTTCCTGGTAAAGACCTCGATCTTAACCTTGAGCGTATACGGGCCAATCCTAGAATACTTGCATCCAATTGGACTGGCTTTGTCACAAGAGATCCGAATGATACTACCAAGATCCGATGGAAAAATACAGATGACCGTCCGTTCAGAGAACACCCACCTGATATAAAGTATGGTGAAGAGGGTTGTATTGAGATATTCGTACACCCCAAGACTATGAAGGAGGGATTACCGTTTCCATACAGATACATAGCTGCGGTCGACCCGGTTGATGATGATGGACTGGAGGGATCGCTGCAGTGTTGCTTGATAATGGACTTGTACACGGAGACCATTGTTGCAGAGTACACAGGACGTACAGAGGTGGTTGATGATTGGTACGAGAACTGCCGTTTGCTGCTTATGTACTACAATGCCATATGTCTGTACGAAAACAACAAAAAAGGTTTTTACACACACTTCCGTAATAAGAATAGTCTACATCTTTTGGCTAAGACGCCTGAGGTTCTTTACAGTATGGACGTAAGTAAGTCCCGACCTGATGCTTTGAACAAAAGTTACGGTGTTGTGGCAACTGCTGCTATCAACGAGTTTGGTCGACAGGTTTACAACACCTGGTTGAGAAAGCAGGCCGTTCGACACGACGAAGGAATTACGAATGCCATGATGCTTAATTCCCTAGGTCTCACGGTAGAAACACGCGATTATAACGCAGATGGAAACTTTGACCGTGTGTCAGCTGCGGAAAAATTGTTTATTTTGTATGCCGATATGATGTTTTATCTCGGGGGTGTTGATGCTGTTTGGGGAGATACTACGAGTTTACCTGAGAAAAAGCCCAACCGAGTTGTTGAGCAAGAAGACGACATATACAGTCGGCACATGAACCGCCTAAAGCAGAAAGGCTTATTTAGTTATGGAGAAAAAAGTGAGATACAGCGGATTACCCCCGCAAGTTATTCCAACGTCGAAGAAAAAATCGAAGCGTTGGCTGATCGACAATATCGAGGGCGTTGAGCATATTGGCTCTGCGCATGCTTCGAGGATTCGTGTTGACCATTCTAGAAAAGCTATCAACTTTGATCTTTGGGACGGTAAGCTCAACAAAGATGACATTCTAAACCTCACCGATCCGGATCGCATCATGGATGGAACCATGAGCACCGAGATTCCACACCACCCGATCCTTACAAGTAAGTTCAATGTTCTTATTGGTGAAGAGAGTCAGCGTAGCTTTATTCCTGTAGCCGCAGTTAGTAATCCCACAGCCTTGTCTGATAAAGAAAAGGCTATGACTCAAGCTTTGACTGCATCTATTCAAGCTGTTTTAAATGATCCTGAAACTACAGATGATCAGAAAAAACAGATCATGGCCGAAGAGCGCAAAAGACTGTTGACCAACTTTCAAGATCAGCGTGAGATCAGAGCCAATCGGATCATCAAGTATTTGTTTCAAGATCTGAGGCTTCGTAAGAAATTTAATGATGGATTCAAAAATGCTCTCCTGTCTGCTGAGGAGATCTACGATGTGAGTCCTATTGGCGATAAGCCTAACATGGAGGTGCTGAACCCACTGAACGTATACACGATCATGGACGGTAACTCCAATCGTATTGAGGATGCCGACATTATTGTGATCGAGAACTACAGGAGTCTTGGTCAAATACTGGATCGTCATCATGAGAATCTTTCCAAGAAAGACATCAAGCAGATCGAAGACCATACCCATGGTTACTCTGCTCCTGGTGAGGATAACTATGTAGGCGGTAAAGAGCCTTACTTTACATCGTCTGCATTCGAGACCGATGATCCTGTTCTCAAGACAATCGATATTGCTGAGGCACTTGCTGGTATCAATGGGCACACGTTTGGTCCATACTATGATACTGCTGGAAACATCAGGGAGCTTAGAGTTCTTTGGAGATCCAAGAAACCTGTACAGATCGTAAAGTATCCCAACCCAGCAACTGGTGAGGAAGAAACTATGATCATGCCTGAGACATATATTCCTGATGAATCCAAGGGAGAGTATGTCAAGACCATCTGGGTAAACTGGTGGTGGGATGCTTACAAGATTGGAGACGATACTTACTTTGGTGGTCCGTGTCAGATACAAGTGGTTGACATGACCAACCCATCTATTGTATTGCCACCGATCGTTGGTACCGTTTACAATACCAATGGTGGTCGTGGTGTATCTCTGATGGATCGATGCAAGACCTATCAGTACATGTACAACCTGATCTGGGATCGCCTGCGTAATGCAATGGTCAATTGGTGGCCTCCTATCATGGAGATGGATGACGCCAAAAAACCAGACAAGTGGTCTTTTGAAAAGTGGATGTTCTACGCGCGTAAGATGAATGTACTGCGTGTTGACTCATTCAACACCAAGTCTGAGGGTATGCACAAGGGTGCCCTTGGTGGTAACTACAATACCACAGGCAGAATGCTGTATGCCGATATCGGAAACTACATTCAGCAGCTGGTCAACATGCTTCAGTTCATCGAGCTGCAAGTAAGTATTGTTACTGGTGTAACCAAGCAGCGTGAAGGACAGACCAAGGATCGTGAAACAGCCAGTGGTATTCAGCAGAGTCTTCTTCAGTCTACCAGTATTACAGAGCCATTGTTTGTAGAGCACGAAGAAACCAAACTTCGTGTTACTCGTCAACTTGTAGAAACCTGCAAGTATTTGTGGCGTAACAAAAGGTTCCAAGCTCAGTACATTTTGGACAACGGTAGCCTTGAGCTTTTTGATGTGGACGGTGATGAGTTTGCAGACAGCAACTACGACATTAATATTGTAGATGGGTCCACAGTACGTAGACTTGATCAAGCTATGGATATGCTGGGTCAAGCGGCTATGCAAAATGATCAAGCGTCATTGCTTACACTTGTTGATCTGTACACCTCAGCATCATTGACTGAGAAGCGTCTCACTCTTCAAGCAGCTCAGGAAGAGATGCGTGAAAGACGTAACGAAGACTACGAACAAAAGAAAGAACTCCAACAGATGAATATCGATGCTGCTAAAGAGCAGCGTCTTGAAGATCGTATGGATAAGCGTTGGGATACTATCTATGACGGTAACATTGCTATTGAGAAGGCTCTTATTCAAGCTGAATCTTTTGGTAACGTTGAGAACGAAAAAGATATTGCCAAACTTACTCAGAAGCGAGACAAGCTTATGGAAGACATGAAGGATCTTGAGTCTGAATTACGTTCTCAAAAACGTAAGGTCAAATCCAATAAAGCTGCAGTAAATGGATAGTATTCAAAAAAGACTAAAGGAGGTACGTGAGCTTCGCAGACAAATGATGGAGAATCCTATGGATATGCCGACAGGTAGTCTATACATAATGGGTACTCCAAATACTCCGGATACTACTCCGGATATTGATAGGAGAGCTCCTCCAAAACTGTAGCATTTCGTTACGTCTATATACTAATACCCTGGTTTACACCGGGGTATTTTTGTTTTGACGAAAATTTATAATTATGGCTCAAAGTAATACCAGCGACACCGAAGTGACATTCGACCTCGCAGAACTTCTTGGAACTGAGGACAATACTGGCGGAGGGGATCCAACCCCTGATTCAGGAACACCCGCACCAGCAGACCCTCCATCAGAACCAAGTGATCTTATTGAACTCCCCGATGACTTATCAAAGCTTGACGACTTTGGTGGGCAAACTTCTGGACAATCCAACAGTACTGAGCCGGGGGCTTCTGATTCAACAGAATCACCGTTTGAAGTCGTCGCTCAAATGTATGTTGATAAGGGGGCCCTTAGTCCAGATGACCTGAAAGAAGTCACTAAAGACGTAAGTGACCTTTCAGAGTTGTACGACCGGATTGAAGCAAAGCGCCAGGATGGTGCTATGAATCGTTTGACCCCACTACAGCAGCAAGCAGTCAAAGCCTTTGAAGCAGGTGTTGACGTTCAGGTCTTTCAAGACAATCGCAGAGAGCGCGAGACTCTTAACAAGATTACTGACACAGTGCTCGAAGACACTAGCAGTCAGTACGATCATCCTAAAAGGATGCTTGTTGCTCAACATATGGTCAAGGTTAAAAACTACTCCGCTAAAGACGCAGAAGTTTTAGCCAAGTCGCTTTCTAGTGATGATCTAATTTCCGCATCTAAAGATGCTAGAGATGCCATGAAAGGTTGGTACGATGATCAGATTCAGAATGAGATTGATCAAGACACTCAGAACAAAGCAACTGAGGTTGAAAATACCAAGAAGACTGCTGATGAAGTAAAGACAAAGGTTGAAAAAGCTGATAAGCTCTTCGGACTCAAGGTTACCGATCAGCTTCGTGATAGCATTATGGAATATGCCACGAAGAACTACGGTACCGAAAACAAGCCGATGAACTATCTGCAGGCACAGCTTGAAAAAGATCCTGTGGATACAACGGTTAAGATCAACTGGATCTTGGCAATGACCAAGGGTCTTACTGATCTGACACCATTGCTTAGTAAATCGGCGAGTAATGCTACCAAAGCACTTGACCAGATTATCAGTCAAGGTAGCCGAGGCAGCGCTACCGGCGGACGTGTAACCGCACCTCAGTCAGGTAGTTCAAATAACCCTGATAACGCATTCCAAGGTATCGAAGGTGCTTTGGAGTTATTGTTTGACAAGTAAATATAAACCCCGACTAATCTAAAACCCGATCTATGCAAGTTAGTCCCTTTCAGGTTACGGAGGCCAAAGCAATGGCAGGCCTCGTTCGTAACAACCACTTCCACTCGCTGTATGAGGTTGCTCCTCAGTACGCTGGTAAAGTGATGAACAAGATGCTGTCCAACAAGTATGGCAGCAACATTGAAACGTACCTCGATGGTTTGCCATCTGAGACGTTCGAAACCGATGATGATTATTTCTGGAAGCTCCAGGGTGATCACAACCGGAACATCGAACTGGTCAGTGGTAGCTGGAAAGGTTCTACAATCACTGGTTCAACCACCCGTGTTGGTGCAAATCACATGCCTTTTGAGCTGACTTTCCCCGAGAAGTGGTTTGACGAAGGTCACGTAATCGTTGGTGAGAAGAACGAAATCTATCCGATCTATATCGAGTCTGTTCGTCGTGGTGCCGCTGAAGAGTGGATCTACACTTGTGTATCTGCACTGTCTAGCCCTGATGGAATCCCAGGTTCTGAACTGACTGCTGGTAAGTTGTTCAGCATTGAATTCTCTCCAGTAGAGAGCACAATGTCCATTCGTGGTACTGGTATCCGCCGGGTAACTCCTATCGAATTCCGCAACGGTTTCACAACTGTTCGTAAGGAGAACTCCATTCCTGGTAACATGAAGTCTCGGAAGCTGGCTACTGCTTTCCCTGATCCTCGGAATGACAAGGCTATCGTCTCTTGGATTGAGTACGAAGACTTCATTCTTGAGTATGAGTTCATGGAGGAAAAAGTTAAGGCCATGTACTATGGACGCAGCAACCGCGATGCGGAAGGTCGTTCTTACATGACTGGTCCTTCTCAGAATGAGATCTTGATTGGAGCTGGTCTTCGTGAGATGATGGAGGTTTCTAACGTGTACTACTACACTGACTTCCAGCTGAGCACTCTCGAGAATGCGCTCTTGACTCTGTCTGAAGGTAAGCTCGGAATGGACGAGCGTGTATTCATGCTCCGTACTGGTGAGCGTGGTGCTAAGCAATTCCACGAAGCTGCCAAGGCTGAGGCTACAGCTTGGACTCAAACTGGTAGCAGCGTCGTTCGCGACACTAACGCTGGTGCTTCTTACCGTCCAACAAGCAGCCCTCTGCACTCTCAGGCATATCAGGGTGGATTCCAGTTCACTGAGTGGTTGTTCGCCAACAGCATCCGTGTGATCGTTGAGGTTGACCACAACTACAGTGACCAGGTACGTCACAAGATCAATCACCCTGACGGTGGTAAGGCCGAGTCTTATCGTTACGACATCTTTGATATCGGAACTGTACAAGGTCTTCCTAACATGCAGAAAGCATACGTCAAGGGAGCTGAGTACATTCGTGGTATCGAAGAAGGTCTGAGATCACCATTCTCTGCTGACTCTGGAACAAACTATAACAAGATGGCAAACCGCAAGGATGCCTGGACTGTTACCTTGTTCTGTCAGTTCGGTGTGATCCTTCGCGATCCAGAGCGTACTATGAGTCTCATTCCTAACATCCTGTCTGCGTAAGTAGAGAGCATTACGGAAATTGTTGTATTATTGTAACGACGTTATAATAAACAACAATGGCTCAACAGAGAAAACCTAAGTCGGCTAGTCAAACAGCAGTTGCTGAGGCTAAGCCGACTTTTTTATTGCCTAATAAAACCGTAAAGATCGAACTGGTTGAGAAGGCGCCGATGTTCATCAGAGAACAACGGACTCGTTTTAATCCATTCACTAAAGGTCTTGGCGACAAGACTGCTATTGAATATGATCTTCCTAAGTCTAGTGCAGGCGGTAGGGTAAATCCGTTTAACAGTACTGAAGAGCGTGAGTACCTTGAGGAAAGGTTGTACCACGAAAAAGGTTGGCTTGATGTTCGTAATCGCCACAGTACATTTTGGAAAGACTATCGTATTGGATTGGGTAAACTCGGTCGTGTTCTTGATCTGAGTCAGCCAGAGGATTACTTGTTCTATTTGGTGGCCAGAGCTCAAAAAGATCTTGTTGCCCCAAGTGAGGACGAGTACCGTAACAATCCGAAGGCGACTTACAAGTTTATGATCGTTGATCAAAGTCTCCGTGATCGCAGAGAGGCTGAGAGCATTACTACTAAGTCTGAGGCATACGTGCATTTTAACAAGCTCAAGAACAACGCAACTATGCTGCGTCACATCTTGATTGAAAGCATGGGTGGCTCAAGACTTCCAACTAATGCAAATAACCACAGCTGGTTGATCAAAGAGATTGACAAGCTGGTTGATGCAGAGCCTACTAAGTTTCTGGAGATTGCCGGTGATCCTAATTTGGAGGTACGAGCATTTATTCACGACGCAGTACAGCTGCAGGTTCTGGAAAGAATGAACGGTCTGTACTATACCAAAGACGGTAAGCCACTTGCACTTGCGGGAGGAAGTTCCGATCTTCGTGGTGCCGTAGACTTTTTGATCGATGATAACAACAACGAGTTGTTTCTCACTCTTCAAAGTCAGGTAGAAAAAGCCCGTGAATAATGACTGCTACTGAGTTTGATGACGAATTTCTATTGAACTACCAATATGCCGGGGGCAATTCAGCTCCCGGATTTAATGCTTATGCGAGGAGTTTGTTCCTCTCGCGTGCGCAGGAAGAGTTGGTAAAAGATGCTTACAGACAGAGATCCAACACAAGGCTCGAAGGTTTTGAAGCAAGTGAGACACGTCGTCGTCAACTCTCTAACTTAGTCAAGCAAGAGATCATCTTGCCTGGTCAAGCGGTTCCTTACAATGTGAACTTCAACATTAGCCCAGACTCTCAGATCTTCAATAACCTTGATCTGAATAAAGTCCTGCGTATTGTATCTGAACACATTGATGTGGACACAGCAGTCTGTGGTAAAAAGCAGTTACCTGTATATGCAATAACTCATGATGAGTATTCTAGCTACGTAGGGGATCCTTTTCGTAAACCCAACAAGGATCATGCGTTGCGTTTGGATACTGGGGTATTTGATGATATCAATAATAGTTTGGAACTTATTACAAATGTTCCTTATATTCGCTATGTCTTACGATATATTCGTCGTCCAAGACCCATCATAGTCGCCGATCTCAGTAATCTTGGCGGTGTTGCGTACTCAATTGATGGCGAGACGTCGGTTCAAACTTCAGAACTTATTGAAGGGTTCCATCCCGAAATCGTCACCAGAGCGGTGCAAAACGCCCTAGAAGCTGTTGGCGACCCGAGGTTCCAAACGCACTTTATAGCGAAAGACAACAGGATTGAATAACTAACCCAACTCTAAAACTAAAATCATGAGTTATCTTGAAGGCGCACCCTCGCGCTTCGTCCT
>Ga0208428_1001340_pt1 | contig 10387 bp, 7 predicted proteins | sample DEB08_DNA_11_FD_184535 | JGI IMG/M metagenome (GOLD analysis project Ga0208428, IMG submission 184535) | Aqueous microbial communities from the Delaware River and Bay under freshwater to marine salinity gradient to study organic matter... | ecosystem: Environmental > Aquatic > Marine > Coastal ...
GCGCCCCATCCCGAGGTCCGGGCGTGCCTGGTGGAGTCGCAGCGGAGAATCGCCGCCGAGCATCCCCGGCTGGTCAGCGAGGGCCGGGATCAGGGGTCGTTGGTCTTTCCCGACGCGCTGGTTCGGTTCTATCTCGACGCTCCGGTCGAAGAACGAGCGAGACGTCGAGTCCGCCAATGGGAGGCCGAGGGTCGGATCGTCGAACTCGCCGACGTCGAGCAGGCGATTCGCGAGCGGGACCGCCTCGACGAACATCGCGAGGTCGGACCGCTCCGACGCCCCGAGGCCGGCGTCGAGCTCGAGACCGGCTCGCTCGATCTCGAGCAGGTGGTCGATCGCCTCGAGTCCACGGTTCGCGAGGCGATGGCCGAGCACCGGATCGTCGCCGAGGCATGAGCGAGTCGCGTCGCTGGTGGCAGTTTCGACGGCGGGTGCCGGGCCGGTCGATCCCCGCGATCATCTGGTTCGGAGTCTGCCGAACGATCGTCGCGGTCACGCTGCGGGCGTTCTACCGCTACCGCGTCCTCGACCGGCGACGCATTCCGGCGTCGGGGCCGGTGCTGGTGGTGGCGAACCACGAGTCGTTTCTCGATCCGCTGCTCGTCGGATCGGCGATGAGCGACCGCCAGTTCTCTCCACTGGCGAGGGACTCGCTGTTCCGATTCGGTCCCTTTGGGGCGCTGTTGCGAAGCTACGGCTGCATCCCGGTACGACGCGAGGGCGGCGACGCGGCCGCGATGCGGGCGACGATCGGGGAGTTGAAGGCGGGCCGCTGCGTGGCGGTCTTCCCGGAGGGCACCCGCTCATCCGACGGGCGGATGCTGCCGTTTCGGCGGGGGGTCCTGTTGATGCTGGGCCGGGTCGACTGCCTCGTGGTGCCGATGGGGGTCGCCGGGACCTTCGAGGTCTGGCCCAAGGGACGGTCCCGCCCGCGATGGCGGGGCCGCACCACCGTCGCGGTTGGCGAGTCGATTCCTTCGACCACCCTCCGCGAGTTGCCGGCCGACGAGGCCATCGCCGTTCTCGAGTCGGCCGTCCGGGCTCAAGTCGATCGAGCCCGTCCGGTCTCCGGTCTCCCGGCACGCGGGATCGACCGGTAGGCTTTCGCCCATGAGCACGCCGAAGTCCTCTGCATCGACGGTCCTGCGGGATCGCGCTGCGTCGGTGGCGGGACGCCTGATCGCTGCCGGACACGAGGCCGTGTTCGCGGGGGGGTGCGTCCGAGATCGCCTGCTCGGCCTGACGCCGCGGGAGTACGACATCGCCACCTCGGCGACGCCCGAGGAGATCAGAGCGGTCTTTCCTCGGGCGGTCGGGGTGGGCGAGGCGTTCGGCGTGATGCTGCTTCGAGAGCGGGATGCCACGTTCGAGATCGCCACCTTCCGATCCGATCAGGCCTACGAGGACGGTCGACGGCCGACCGGCGTCGTGTTCACCGATGCCGCCGAGGATGCGAGGCGGCGCGACTTCACGATCAACGGTCTCTTCGAGGATCCGCGATCCGGCGAGGTGATCGACCACGTCGGTGGGATCGAGGATCTCGAGCAGCGGGTGCTGCGGGCGATCGGCGATCCCCGCCAGCGACTCGCGGAGGACCGGTTGCGAGCGATCCGTGCGGTCCGGTTCGCCGCCGGACTCGCCCTGCGCGTCGATCCGGCGACGGATGAGGCGATCGTCGCACTTGGCGGCGATCTCGGCGGAATCAGTTGCGAACGCCTCGGTCAGGAGTTGCGCCGCATTCTCGCGCACCCGAGCCGCTCGATGGCCGTGGATCTGTTCGAGCGATGGTCGCTCGACGTGCCGCTGCTGGGGAGTCACCGCCGTGGCGGACATCCAAGGGTGGAGAGTCTGCCCGAAGATGCGTCCATGGAGACGGCCTTGGCGGCATGGCTGCTCGATCGCGAGTCCGACCCTTCGTCGGATCCGGCAGGGCGAGCCGCGGCCCTGCAGCAGCGACTCGGCCTGTCCAACCGCGAGCGCGAGATGCTCTCGTCCATCGTTCGCCTGCACGGATCGCTCGCCGACTGGGAGACCGCCTCGGTCGCAACGCGTCGGCGGCTGGCGATGGAGGAGGCCTTCGAGGCCGCCCGTTCGATCGTGGCCGCCGAAGACGAGGGCGACGCCCGCCGGATCCAGCTGGATCTCGAGGCCTTCGGCGTCGAGCGGCATCCTGAACGTTGGGTCCGCGGTCAAGCGCTTCTCGATGCCGGCATCCCTCCGGGCCCGCGATTGGGCAGGGTGCTCGAGGCGACCTTCGACGCCCAACTCGAGGGCCGGGTCTCGACCCCCGACGAGGCCGTTCGGTTCGCCTTGGACCTCGCGCGTGGGAACCCCGATCAGGCCTCTTGACGGCCCTCCCAACCGTCCCGGTCGGCCCTCGGAGTTCCACAGGTCCTCCCGGGATCGGTTGGACTCGCCCCCGAGGCGGTGCCACAATGAAGGAAGACGTCCTTGGCCGGCATCTTTCGCGGCCTTCGGGCGTATGACTTGTGGAGGGCGACCTCCGTGGCGACCGTATCGTCCGGACCCGTGACGTTGGACCGTGATTCGCCCGAGGCCGTCCGCGCCCGCCGCCCCACCCCTCAGGACCTGGAGCCCGCATGTTCGAACGAAGCGACTCGACCACGCCATTCCGCCCCGGAACCCGCCTCGCTTCCGCAGGGGTCGTGCTGATCGCTGCGGCGATGCCGGCGATCGCGGAGACCGGCACGCAGGACCAGGCGGATGCCGACGGGGTTCCGGTCATCTATCCGGTGCCGATGCGGGGTCAGATGGGCACGGACATCCATCCGTCCGCGTACGAGGCGATCGTCGAGGATGTCAAGAAGGTTCAGCCGGACCTCGTCGTCTTCATGTTGGAGTCGGCGGACATCAACAACGTCTTCTACCTTCGTGACGACGACCGGGCCGAGTCGGGCCTCGGCCTTCTGGGCGAATATCGGGAACTCGTCGGTTCATTGCGAGACGACCTCGCCGCCTATCCCCAGGTGATCTGGGTCGAGGACTCGGTGGGCTTCGGATCGCTGATGGCCTTGTCCTGGCCGACGATGTACATGAAGCCCAACGCGCGGCTCTGGGGATTGCAGAACGTCTCCAGCATGGCGGGCGGATGGTCCGACCCCGACGTCGCCGCCAAGATGATGGCGGCGTGGACCGGCATCGGAAAGGGATTTCTCCAGAAGGGCGGGTACCCGCTGGAACTTGGCGAGGCCATGATGCGTCCCGAGTACCAGCTGTCCGCCAGCTTCGAGGGCCGCGACGTCACGTGGAAGCTCGACACCAACGGCCACTGGGTGGTGGACAGCTCCGACAAGGAGGTGACCAACCTCCGCGCCGAGTTGGCCGAGGACCTCGGTGTCTGCGCCGGCCTCGCCGAGAATCTCGACGACGTCGCCTTCCTGAGCGGTTGGCGCGAATACCGGCTGAACGAGAGCGGCCAGAAGCTCATCGAGGACTACGTCGAGGACTGGCGTCGCACCTACGACCGGACCAAGGAGTGGATGCGGGACGCCCAGCAGGCCGAGAGCCGCGCGGGTGGAGACGACACCGTCCGCTATCTCGGCAAGGCCAAGAACGACTACGAGCGGGTGATCGCCGCGATGCGCCAGTATCCGGCGGTGGAGAACCGCTGGAAGCGGGAGGGCGTCAACCGCATGCAGCTGGAGATCTACGTCGAGCAGCTGAAGGAGCAGATCCTCGGCATCCGTCGCGGTGGACGCGGCGGAGGCGGCGGCATGAGCGGCGGCCGTGGCGGAGGCCTCAGCCCGGGCGGTTGATCGTCGCCGGCGACATGCCGCATCCCGGTCCGGCCACGCGCCGACTTCGGAAGTGAAGTTCGGACTCGACGTCGGAACCGACAGCAAGCTCGGCACACCGTGCATTCCCCCTCTCCCCGATTGACAGACCCCTGACCCACGTTCCAGTTCCTCCGAGGCATCATGACCAAGTCGCTGCTTTCCATCCTCGTCGCCGCCGTGTGGGCCGGCTCCCTCGCGGTGCTGCCGACGACCGCCGCCGCTCCGCTCGCCTCGATCGCCACTCCGGCGGAAGATCACTTGACCTTCCGAAGCGGCCGATCGTGGCGGGGTGACGTCGGAGACCGGGTTCGTGTCGAGTTCAGCGAGAACGGCGTCGTCCAGACGCTCGAGGGCACGCTGACGCGCATCGAGAAGCGGTACCTTCAGGTCGAAGGGGAGATCGCAGGCCAGACCGCGGTCAAGACGATCTTCCTCTCCGACATTCGCGACATGACCTCGATCGGCGCCGGGGCGACCGGAGGCGCGGCGCCCGAGTCGCCGCGACGGGGTGGATCGGGCGACGCGGGTGGTGCTCGTCCCGAGACGGCTCCGGCATCGCCCAGCCGCGAGCTCGCGCCTTCCGCCGACGACGGGGTCAATCGCAGCGCCGCCGGCGCCGAGTGGCCGGGCGTGTTCCTGCTCCCGCTTTCGGGCACCCTGGGAATCGGCCTTCGACATCAGGAGATCGAGAGGATCGCCGAGGAGGCCGACAAGTACGGTCCAGGGCAGATCATCGTGCTGCTGATCGACAGCCCGGGTGGGCTCGTGATCGAAGGCGACAAGATCAGCGACAGCATCAACCGCATCAAGAAGAACCATCGCGTGGTCGCCTGGATTCGCGAGGCGATCTCGGGCGGCGCGTTCACCGCGCTGCACTGCGACGAGAACTACTACATGAGCTTCGGGGCGCTCGGGGCGATCACGATGTTCGCAGGTCAGACCGCGGCGAGCGGTGCCGAACTGCAGGCGTGGCTCCAGCGCTGTGCCGATGTCGCCGAGGCCGGCGGTCGCAACAAGTACGTCGTGCAGGCGATGATCCACGCACCGCTGCTCGTCTCCTACGACCGCGACGAGGACACCGGGCGGGTCACCTACTACAACACCCTCGAGGGCGAGTACGACCTCTCCGACGAGGTCAACAACCTCACCCTCAACGCGAGCAACGCGCTCCACTCCGGGTACAGCCAGGGCACTGCCGACACCGAGGAGGAACTCGCCAGGCTGATGCAGCTGCCCGAGTGGAAGGAGGCCGCCAACGGCGTCGGCCGTCGGATCCACGACGACTGGCAGCGAAACGTCGAGCAGGCGCAGGAAGAGGTTCCGAAGCTCGTCCAGCGCCTGAACTTCAAGGGCTCTGGAACGGGCGATCCGGCCGTCGTGCTGGGGACGCGGATCCAGATCCTGCAGGAGATCCTGCGCTGGTACGACCGGTGCTATCCGGTGTGCGTCTACGAGGTCGGCCTTCCAGGCGATCCCGAGCCGTTGAAGCGTCAGCTCGAGGAGTTGCGCTATCAGCTCGGCCAGATGCGTCGTCGCAACTGACGCGACGCCTTCGTCGCCACGGCGGACACCCGTCTCGAATCTCGACCACTGCCGTCTCGAATGCCCGAGGATCCATCGGTCAGCACACCGCCCGCGGCCATGCCGCCGCCAGTCCCCGAGAGCGGATGGGCCACCGGTCTGGGGGTGGTCGCGATCGTCTACGCGATCGCGGGCGTGCTGGTGAACGGCATCGGCCTCGCGGTCATGAACCTCGGCGACCAGGCGATGACCGGGCAGTCTGGACCGTTGCAGTGGACCTTCTCCGGGGTGGCGATCCTGCTGGGCGTGCTGCTGCTCGCCGGTGGCATCGGCCTGCTGCGAAGGCGGCGGTGGGGCGTTCGCGCCGTGACGACCTGGGTGGTGGCCCGCCTGATCCTGTTGCTGGTCGCCGGCAGCTACGGTTGGCTGATGCTGCCGGCGCAGGTGGATGCCCAGGTCGGAGCGATCGAGGCTCGCATGGCCGAGGAGCGCCGTGGAGGCGGGACCAACGGCTCGCGCGGCGTGCGGGTGGAGGGCAGCGTCTCGCTCGATCGCGAGGCCATGCTGAAGTGGTCGAAGCTCGCCTTCGTCGGGGGCGTCGTGGTGACGGGAGCGTTTCCGGCGGTGACCGGCTGGGTCGTCTCGAATCGACGTCGCCGGGAAGAGGTCGCCGCCTGGTCGGGATGAGTCGCGTAGAACCGGCCCGGCGGATGGTTCGAGGGACGCTCGAGGTTCCGCCGCGCCGGTTGCGTCAGCCGACTCCCGACGCTGGAACAGCACCGAGGCCAGGGCGAGGATCGCCACGATCATCATCAGTCCGTAGGGGATCGCAACCGCGAGGTAGGACAAGGGAATGGAACTTCCCTGCGTGATCGCATCGGTGAGCCAGAAGATCTGGAAGTTGGGCACGACCGCGTAGGCGACGCGGCACCCCCAGTAGGCGAGGTGACTCGCGTCGATCGACGAGAGTTCGCCGGCGGGCATCTCCGCGAAGCGGGACTCGAACGCGGCGATGGTTCGACCGAAGAGCCAGTCCGACAGCAGGCCCAGCATGAACACCACCAGCGTCGCCGCCAACGTGGGAAGCTGTCCGAGGCGGGTGCTGGCGGCGATCGCCACCGCCACCAGCATCAGCAGGCCGATCGCGAGCGAGAGCACCGCGATCACGATGTCCGGCTCGAAATCGGTGCCGATGGCGTGCGGCGTCCAGTCGGGCCCGAAGAGCAGGCTGAGCACGTACGCCAGCAGCAGAAGCGGCACCCCGAGAAGCACGGTGGTGCTGGTGAAGGCCCATCCGTACAGGAAGTTCGCCGTGGCTCCGGCCAGCGTCGCGAGCACCACCGCCGAGGTGCCGAACGTCAGCACCGGCAGGTGGTGGGGCGTGGTGACCGTCTGCATCGCGCCGTGGATCTCGGCGAGCAGGAAGACCAGACCCAGAAACGCCAGCGACGTCAGCAACGCGGCCGAGACGCCGAGGTACTTGCCCAGCACGAAGGTGGGCCGAGAGACCGGCTTCGACAGCACCGTGAGGGCGGTTCGGTTCTCCAACTCGCGATTCAGCACGCTCGTGGCGAGAAACGCGGCCAGCACGACCTCCGTCAGGAAGATGGTGGAGAGGGCCAGGTCCACGAAGAGGCGCTGATCGTCGTCGAGCGTGAAGCCGGAGAAGGGATTGGACAGGATCACCAGGATCGTTCCTGCCGTGATCGCGACCAGCAGCACCGGTTGCCGGATGCCCTCGGCATAGGTCGTGCGGGCAATCGCCCAGAGTTGTTCGAAGAAGGGAAGCAAGGTCGAGGTGGCGGGGGGGACTCGTCGGGAAGTCGCGGCGGCGTCGAACCGCTCGCGAACCGGTACAGTACCGATCCAACGCCGAAGGGGGTGGCGAGGTTCTGCCAAAGCGGCACTCCAGGAGCGAGTCCTCGGAGCCACCGCGGGAAGCAGGTCTCGATCCGCCCGGTGACCGGAGTCGCTCCTCGGCGGAAGGAATCGATCGCGTACCCCGAAGTCTTCTCACGGCACGGAACCCGATGCGGACAGACCACATCGCCTACCAACGGGCCACCCGGATCGCGGGACTCGGCCTGATCATGCAGCTGGCCATCGGCCTCACCCTGCTCATCTACGGGAGCGTCTCGGGTGCCAGCGTGTTCGTGGTCGGCTCCTGCTACGTGCTTGCCGGCACGCTCGTCTGGGCGACCCTCGCCCTGGTCTTCCATCAGCACCGCCTCGAGCGGATCGAGGCGATGGAGTTCGAGGAGATCGAGGCCGCCGTGGAGTCGGGGGCGACGATCTTCGAGGGCGAAGGCGCCGACGCCCGGGTGGCGGCGCGCCGTCTCGAGCTCATGCATCGCTGGCTCGTGCCGTCGGCGAGTCTGCTGTTCGCGGTGATCCTCGCGGTGCTGGCCTGGCGAACCCTGGTCTGGTTCGATCTTCAAGACGATCCCAACTCCGACGTTCGGAGCTTCTCCACGGGCGGGGCCGCCGGCTGGCAGCTCGCGGTGGCCGCGGGACTCGCCCTCGCGTCGTTCATCTTCTCGCGATTTCTCGCGGGCATGGCCAAGCAGGCCGCGTGGCAGAACCTGCGGGGCGGCGCCGCGATCATGGTGGGCAACGCCCTCGTCACGCTCGCCATCGCGGTCGGACTGGTGTTCCGTCTGCTGCAGAAGCCGGAGATCCTCGAGGACATCGCCTACGGGATCTGCTTCTTCCTGCTGGCGGCGGCCGCCGAGGTGGTGTTGAACCTGATCCTCAACCTGTACCGGCCCCGGCGCGCCGGCGAGATTCCGCGGGCCGCCTTCGACTCGCGGATCCTGAGTCTGTTGGCGACGCCGGACTCGCTGGTCCGCTCGATCAACGAGGCGATCAACTACCAGTTCGGCTTCGACATCACCAGCTCGTGGGGCTATCGCCTGCTGCTGCGGAGCGTGGCGTGGCTGCTGGGATTCGGAGCGATCATCCTCGTCCTCCTGTCGATGGTGGTCGTGATCGAGCCTGGACGGCAGGCCGTGATTCTCGACAAGGGCCGGTTGCGGGCCGATGTGCATCGCGAGGGCATGCTGTTCAAGCTGCCGTGGCCCTTCCAGCAGGCGGAGATCCACGACGTCGCGTCGATCCGGGAACTGTCGCTCGGCGGCGTGGCGCGGACTCCCAAGGCCGTCAACCTCTGGGGCGAGGAGGGCTCGTCCGATCCCACCCGCCGACCGTTCATCGTCGCGGCAAGCGCCGAGGTCGCGTCCATGACCTCGGCGTTGGAGACCCTCGACGGCGGCAGCGCGTTCTTCGGCGGGACCTCCAGCCTGCTCGGCGGCACGAACCCGACGGTCCCCGCGACCGAGTCCGACGGCGGCGTGGCCAATCAGTTCGCCCTGGTCGACGCCGACGTGGTGCTGCGCTACCGGATCAAGCCCGACGGGCTGCTCGATTGGCTGGGGTTCTGCAACGACTCGAGGACCCGTCGCTCGACGCTGGACATGCGTGAACGTGCCCTGCGCGATCTGGCGATGCGGGAGGTGACCCAGCACTTCTCCCGCCAACCGCTGGATCGGGTGCTGTCGCCCGAGGGCGACTCGCTCGTGACGGAACTCCGGCGGCGGATCCAACGCTCCTACGACGAGCAGTCCACCGGCGTGGAGGTCGTTTCGATCTCGGTGCCTCGCTTGCGACCGCCGGGCGACCAGGAGGCGGCGCGGTTCGAGGAGCTGTCGATCGCGGCGCAGAACGTGCGGAAGATCGTCGAGCAGGCCCGCCAGACCATCAACAGCACGATGGCGTCGCTCATCGGGGACGCGGCCCGGGCCGACGCCATCGTCGCGGCGATCGAGGATCTTCGACAGATCGGTCGCAACGAGGGCACCGAGAGCACCGCCTATCTCGAGCGACAGGTCGAGGTCGAGCAGATGCTGCTCGACTCCCGCGCCCTGACGGCGGCGGTCATCAGCACCGCCCGCGCGAAGCGGTGGGAACTGCACATGGAAGCCCGCCGCAACGCCGAGGAGGTTCTCGGCGAGGCGCCCGCCTACGCGATCGACCCGGAGCTCTACCGTCAGCGGGCCCTCATGGCGGCGCTTGCGGAGGCGCTCCCGATGGTCCGCGTGAAGTACATCCTCGGCGCCGATCCCGAGCGGATCCGTCTCGACGTCAGCCTGCAGCAGCCCGACTCCGGTCTCAACCTCGCCGACACCATCGGCGAGTCCTTCAACCCCTGACCCGTTCCGATCGCCCCCGCGGGGGCGCCGTCGACCATGAACAGAACATTCGCCATCCTGCTCGGTCTTCTCATCCTCGCGGTGCTGGTGCTGTTCAACACCACCTACACCGTGAACTTCCACGAACTGGCGGTGAAGACCCGATTCGGCCGACCCGCGGGGATCGTCGGCGAGGGCCTCCACTTCAAGGCGCCGTTCTTCATCGAACGGGTCTCGAAGCTCGACACCCGCCTGCAGCTCGTCGAGAGTCCGCTCGAGACCGTGATCACTCGCGACGGGCAGCAGGTCGTCGTCGAGGCGTTCCTGCTGTGGCGAGTCGATCCCTCCGAGGACGCGGTGATGCGCTTCTTCACCAGCTACGGCACCACCGAAGCGGCGAGCCGCGAGTTGGAGACGCGTCTGCAAGGCGCGGTCCGCGCGGTCGGAGGCTACGAGTTCCGCGAGCTCGTCGGCGACGACAGCCGCCTGCCCGAGATCGAGCAGTCGATCCTCGCCGATCTCGTGGAGAACGCGGTCGTGGGCATCGAGCCGGTCTCCGTGGGAATCAGTCGAGTCGTCCTTCCCCCAAAGACCACCGTCGCCGTGCTGCAGCGGATGGCGGAGGTCCAGAACACCCTCGCCAAGCTCGAGGACGCCCGCGGTGCGAGCGAGGCGGAGGCGCTTCGAAGTCAGGCGGCGGCCCAAGCCGACGCGATTCGAAGCTTCGCCGAGCAGTGGGCCGCCCGCATCGAGGCGGTGGGCAACGAGGAGGCCACCCGCTACTACCAGCAGATGAAGGCCGAATCCGAGCTGGCGGTCTTCCTCGCCTGGCTCGACACCCTGAAGGCGGGACTTCGCGGCAGCACCACCTTCGTGACGGAC
>Ga0208428_1001346_pt1 | contig 10376 bp, 16 predicted proteins | sample DEB08_DNA_11_FD_184535 | JGI IMG/M metagenome (GOLD analysis project Ga0208428, IMG submission 184535) | Aqueous microbial communities from the Delaware River and Bay under freshwater to marine salinity gradient to study organic matter... | ecosystem: Environmental > Aquatic > Marine > Coastal ...
TGTAAAAGTTAGTTTCCATCCGGGCCAGTTCTGTGTGCTGTCAAGTGCTACTCCAGACATCGTTGAACGTAGCATAGAGGAATTTGAATACCATGCGGACATGGCACGTTGGATGGGTTTCGGCAAATCCTTCCAGGATGGTTGCAAGATAAACGTACACATCTCAGGCAAGCAAGGACCAGATGGCATCATAAAAGTATTACCCAGACTATCACAGGAGGCAAGGAACCTGATCACTATAGAGAATGACGAGATGAGTCATGGGCTGGAACAGTCATTAATGCTGGAGAAACACCTGGCATTGGTTCTGGACATCCATCATCATTGGATCCGAGACGAGGAATACATTGAAGCAACAGACGACAGGGTCAAACGTGTGATAGATTCCTGGCGTGGTGTGAGACCTAGTATGCACTACTCGTATTCAAGGGACGAACATCTTGCAGTAGCAGGACTAGGAGACAAAACACACACGGAAATGCACAACATCAAAGATCTACTTGACAGAGGTTGTAAAAAGCAAAAACTTAGAGCACACTCAGACCTATTACCAAACAGGAAAGTTAATGACTGGGCATTGAGTTTCTCCGAGAACTTTGACATACAGGTGGAGGCCAAAGGTAAAAACATGGCCACGGAACAATTATATAGACAAGCGAAAGAAACTGCTGTAATATAGCATTAATGAAATACAGAAGACTTGTGAAAACTTGCACTTGGCAACTTTTAGGATTAGGCTGGTTTATGAGTTATGCTTTAGTCACCGGAGGAGACCTCTGGTATACGTTTGGTCTTTCGCTGGCGAGCATTCCGGCAGGAAGTGTGATGTTTTATGGTCACGAATGGATATGGGACAAAATTAAATGAAAGATTTATGGGTAGAAAAATACAGACCTAAGACTCTGAAAGAGTATGTGGTCAGAGATGAAGCACAACGTCAACAGATACAATCATGGATAGACGACAAAGCGATTCCGCACTTGTTGTTGAGTGGTGCTCCTGGTGTGGGCAAGACAACACTTGCAAAAGTTCTATTTGCAGAACTGGATGTCAGCAGTTATGACATACTTGAAATAAATGCTTCGAGGGAGAACAGTGTAGACACAGTTAGAGAGAAGATAAATTCATTCGTACAGATCATGCCTTTTGGTGCATACAAATATGTGTTACTTGACGAGGCGGATTACATGAGTCCAAACGGACAGGCGGCTTTGCGTGGTGTGATGGAGATGTATCACACGTCAGCGAGGTTCATATTGACCTGTAACTATCCCAACAGGGTGATACCAGCACTGCATTCGAGATGCCAAGGATTCCACATGGAAACAATCGACAAGACAGAATTCACAGCAAGGGCGTGTGAGATATTAATACAGGAAGGCATAACACCTGATATAGAAATATTGGACACTTATGTGAAAGCCAGTTATCCTGACATGAGGAAATGTATAAACATGTTGCAACAGAATTGCAGGGACGGAAAACTCATGCCGCCGGCAAGTGGAGACTCAGGACAACAGGACTACAGACTGCAGATGGTGGACTTGTTCAAACAGGGCAAGATACAGGAAGCGAGAAAACTTGTGTGTGCCCAAGCGAGACCAGAAGAGTGCGAGGAGATATACAGATGGTTGTATGACAACTTGGAAATCATATCCAAAGATGAGGACGCACAGGACAAGGCGGTGCTAATTATCAAGCAGGGATTGGTTGATCACAGTTTCGTAGCAGATCCAGAAATCAATCTAGCAAGTGTAATGATCAAACTGGCGAGGTTATCAAATGGGTAGCAAACACAACAAAAAGAGATTCTTCTGTGTGAAGTATAACATCAAACCCGACAAGAAGTTTGACGAGTTCGTTGAACTGTCAAAGAAAAAGATAGGACCCGGCAAGATGCTGGAGTACACAGTGGTATTAGATTTGATAAACAAAGAAGTCCTTAAAAATGACCTGCCTGGCATACCAGAGGCCCAACGTGATGAGGTCACGTTTGAGCGATTAGAACAGCACTATCGACGTTGGTACGCCGAAGCGATGGATCAGTTCATCAAATAACGTTCGCGTATCTCCTACGTAAAAAAGCCAACTGTTTCGCTTTCCATAGTTTCAACAAAACACGTCGTCTTCTCCTGTCCTTCTGCTTTCTTATTTTTAGCCAATCCTGGTTGAGCATGTACAGTTTGACTCGCTTGTCGTACACTCGTTTTTTCCTCATCTGTTTCCATAGTTTCCGTTGAAATAAAGGCCGTAGTTGTAGGCTTCGTAAAAGCATAAGGTTCCTCGTAGTTGATTGTTGATTGTGATTTGATGTGTCTTTGATGTAGACTCATGTATAATTACTTACGCTTAAATTTCCAAAATAACTATGCATATTTTACAACACAGATCTACAAGGTAAATAAGCACTATGCATGACGTTTTAGACATAATAAAGAATGTACAATCTTTATACGCTGTAGGCCCAACTTTGGGTATACTCAAAGACTTCGAGAGGGTCGTGGATGAACTTGATGTGTACGTGTTCAAGAACTGGGAGGAAGGTGAACTGCTTTCAGGGCCCACAGATTCGAGACACTTTGTCACTTGTTCATTCATGTGGCCGGAGGACAAGATGCCCGATCCGGCAGGCGGCAAGAGACTATTAGACAGGGGTTGCAAAGTGACCTACAAACGGGATGAATTGCTGAAACCTAGGGAAATCAAATCACCGGAAGATTACAGACCAGGCACAACCAAGGGCAAGATCGACGCACATCCAATATGGGTGGTAGAGATCAAGATGCCCAAGGAACTGATTGGCAATTTCAAACACGGCAAAGACGAGATCGAGAGCCAGGATGCTATGGATCAAGCGTCTGGAGATTTAAGTAGTTTAGATGACATTAGTTAATGAAGGATTGAAGGCCGGCGACCTAGAGGGAGTTGTCTCGAAAAGATTCTCTGTGGACCAGTTCAAGTCCAAGATGGGAGAGGACAGGAACATAATGGTTTTGGCGTTCTCGGTGGACTCATCCGCAGCGGCGAAAGATCTCGAAAGATTTGCGGAAACAGGATACAAGGAAGTTCTAGATGCAGATTCAACACCCGGAACCCTCGAGGACGGTAAACACAGGGTGTTCATAGAATTCGCTCGGGTAGAAAGTGTTGATCAACACATAAGAAGATTCCTAGATGACCTTTCAAAGTTGACCAATATAGATTCATTTGAATTCACATACCACAAAAGACCAGTTCCTTTCGAAGCATCGGCCAAAAATCTAGCAGACGTTTTGCCTAGGACACCACAAGCATACGCACAGAAGATCAATGCGTTGAAACTGGGAGAAATAAAAGATTTCTTTGACAAGTTCCAGATGATGGAATTCAAACTTGACAACAACGTGATAAGCATTAAAAAACAGAACGCTGATACTTTGAAATTCGAACTACATGCATTTGGATCCACCAGCATGATCATGAACGAAGTTAAAGCATTCAAATTAGACGAGTCTTCCATGAGCGAATGCATGTGGCTGACAAAGTATTTCGGACCTTATCAAATTACCAAAACAACAGAAGACAGATTCATTTTCAGTAAGGACAATCAATCTGCTTTACTAAGTAAAAGCGCATGGTAAGATTAAGTAAAAATTTCACGTTGGCCGAATTCACAAAAAGTCAAACAGCGACTAGGAAAGGTCTAGACAACAGTCCAAGCGAAGACCATCTGGTCAATGCGACCGCATTATTTAGAAATGTTATACAACCTGTCCGAGATAAATTTGGTGTGACCGTAATCAACTCAGGTTACAGAGGACCGGCACTAAACGAAGCAGTCGGCGGGTCATCAAAATCACAACACTGTAAAGGCGAAGCGGCGGACATCGAGTGTCCGGGCACAGGCAACTATGATGTTGCCAAATGGATAGAAGACAACTTAGACTTCGATCAACTTATATTAGAATTCTACACTCCGGGCATACCAGATTCAGGTTGGGTACACGTTTCATACAAGTCAGAATCCAATCGTAAGAGTGTGTTGACTGCTATGAAAGAGAATGGTCGCACAGTGTATAAAAATGGGCTCATACAATAATATTGCCCTACCATTTGATTTCCAAACACTAGACTATAAAAGGTTACCTGATCCCGCATTTGACATTACAAATAAAAACTTGCTTGGAGAAATGTACAATGATAAAATGGACATGGACCACCATGATCTAAATTTTTTGAATAAATTTGGATGGAAAAATTTTGCATGGGCATTTTATAAATTGACCCCAAACAGTTGGATCCCCCCACACAAGGATCATTTTCTCAATTATTCTAAACATTATAAAATAAATGATAAAACAAAAATAAAGAGGGCTTTGGTTTTTTTAGAAGATTGGCATCCTGGACATGTGTTTGGCATTGAAAACAAGATAATAACAGGTTGGCAAGCCGGAGATTATTATACATGGGATATTGATACTAACCACTGGGGTGGTAATTTTGGCACAGAGACAAGATACACACTACAATTGACTGGAGTGAATGAATAAAGGAACATTCGTACAAACCAACAACGAGTATGGCAATTTAAGAAGCGTGTTGCTTGGGTCTGCCGAAAATGGTGCTTGGCCAACCAAAGACGAAAATTTCAACATTGCGATCAGCAAATCTACTTTCATGGGCAAACCACAGCTCGGAAGATGGTCTGACCATGTAATTCGTGAAGCAACAGAGGATCTAAATAGATTCGCTGATGTGATGACCAACAGAGGTATATCGGTATTCCGTCCGATAGTCAAAAACAATCATTGGGCCTATTCTGCTAGAGATATCATACTTACAGTGGGAAATAAGATTATCGAATGTCCAACTCCATTTATTAGCAGGTCAACCGAACTCGATCTTTATCCTGACCTTTTCGATGCTGACTGTGAAATCATAAGAGCGCCTCGGCCAGAGTCGGCAAATGATCCGATGTTTGATGCGGCCAATGTATTAAAAATAAATGATAAACTTGTGTATGCAATCTCACATTCAGCAAACGAGGCCGGAGCAAAATGGTTACAGGAAAAAGTAGGCACCCAATTTGAGGTAGTACCATGGAAAGTAATTGACTACCAAATTACCCATATAGATTCTACTTTACTTTCCTTGGGTCCTCACACAATACTTGTTAATGCTTCAAGAGTCAAAAACCACCAATTGCCTTATTTTATGCAGGACTTTAAGAAAATATGGATCAAAGATGTTGTTGCTAGACAGTTTCAAGATTTTCCATTTGCATCGAAATGGATAGGAATCAACATCTTGTGTCTCGATCCGAACACAGTGGTCATTGATGAGATACAGACAGATGCAATTTCTGAATTGAAAAGAAATAAATTCGATGTCATAGCATTGCCTATGCGACAGTCACGGACGCTAGGTGGTGGATTCCATTGTGTCACTTGCGACCTTGTTCGTGATTAGAATTTTAGTATTCCAGTGATTTGGGCAGTGTATTTTGCTTTCGTCCCTAAATTTCCACTCCGGTGTGGCAAATTTTTATTCAGCATAATATATTCACCCGCTTTCCAATTTACATACGGATGACCATTTGCTTCAAAGTAATGCCCGGGTTCCCAATCTTGAAGGAATATGTTTGCTCTGTGTACCTCTTGGTCTAAATGCAATCCGTGTTTTTGTTTGAAAAAATGATAAGTGTCTGTATGGAGAGGAATTGACATACTTGGCATTTGTTTTATTATTGAGATGGCAAATTTTGTGAATCTTTTTTTTGCAAATTCTGTTATGTAATTGACTTCAGCATCAAAAACTTGGTAATGCAAGGTATTATGACCTTTGTAAAAACTATCTTGAGGACTTCCTTCATGCAATATCCAGTCAAAATCCTTATCTGCAAAAACCTCTACTAGATCAATTTTTTCCAACATCTATCCTACCATCCCAAAATCGAGAAAAACAAAGCCTATTCAAAGCCCCACCTCGCGAATACTCGTCAAATTTTCCTTGCGGTGCCAATCCAAAAATTACACAGTTTGATTTTTCTATGCCGAGCTTATTACATATCTTTTCTTGTTGTGGTTGATATTTTTTTAACAACCAAGAATTATCAAATTTTTTTATCAGACTGTGACCTATATTAATGCTATAATGATTGACATATTCATTTTCATTGTAGGCAAAAAGAGCATCATCAAAAAAATTCCTTCTTAGGCGAATTCCGATACGATTATGTTCAACTGGAAAATATTTACTTAAGGATGTGGTCACTTCTTCGATGCAACGGTAATCAAGATTCAGCTCAGATAAAGACGAAATATTGATATATGCAAGATCCAACATAACCGGTATACTGAGATTAGTACAAGTTTCGAGCACTTCATAAAAATTATTTGGCAAGTTTCCGGTACCTGAAAAAGGACAACTCATGACAACAACGTCTCCTTTCCGTAATGCTCCTTCTGTTATCTCCAAACTATCCTTGAAATAATTCCTAGCAACTTGCCAATGATAGAAATACTCTCCGTTATATAATCTCAAACGTTTCCCTAAATGACGGTAGTAAAAATGCGCAAATGATTCTGTTGTGCCCGCACAAAAATCCAAGTTAGCAAAGTGTTCCCATGCATTTATATTTTTGCCTTTTGATATCCAATTTTTGTAATCATTCAGGAACTCTGTTCTGTTCCCTTTATTTGGCTCAATCAAATTGATCAGCGATAATGTTTCTGGATCGTGTACGCTCCATGCTCCCCCGTACGGTTTGTTACGCAATGGCGGAAGTACTCTATTGATTGACATGGAAGTATTTAATTTATTGACACAGGGCGATGAAAATTACCAAAACACCTTTTATACATTTTTGAACTCGTTTGGCAGTTCATCAATCTGTTTTTCAATATCTTTTTTTATAACATGATGCAATTTTTTCAGCAAAGCAAAATTATGACTAGCATTTTGACTTTGTAAATCTTGCCATGATTGACTCCATTCTTGGTTTCTTGCAATTTGAACATGAAACAGTATTTCCCGACACCATCGGATAATTGTTTCTTGTTCGGATTCATCTCGACTACGTCCACGGATGTTATTAAAACGGAATCCCCATTCACCCATTTGCTCTGCTTCGGGATCTGCCCAGATAGGAAGTACAGGAGTCATACTAGCGTATCCTTGCAGGTGTTTTTCGTCGACCCCCCAATGCCAGTAGTGATCATATATGGCCTGTGGGCTCCTAGCGACATGGAAATGACAATGGTTAAGGTGCTTTGATATAATTGGAAGATTCTTCCTGTGGTTGTATGTCAGATATTCTCCTATATGCCTTTGCTTCATATTTTTCATATGCAGATTTATGCCAATGTCATCTTTTATATACTGACTTTCTACAGATAACAGATCCGGACAAGAATACAATGCATCTTTCAGAGCTCCTAACGCCTCTAGCATCATTAATAACTTCGGGCCTTCATATCTACGAAGAGGGTTGGCCGCCATCATGAGGAAAGTATGTGACAAGTTTCGAACATTACGGTCATATCTAGGTCTTATTCCGCTTTGATCGAACATTTTAGAAAATTGCCAGGCATGTCCATTAACATAAATGAAATTCACATTAGCTGGCACTTCGGCAGTGCACCTGATTTTACTTTCTGTTATTATTAATCTACGTTCATTCAGCCTAGCATATGCTCTAAACAATTGATTTATGTTTTCGATGTTTGATCCTTCAGCAAGATAAATCACAGCATTTGTCTTTACTGTTTCGTCCAAAACATTTTCGTCCCATGTCCACCGATGTTTACCCCACTTTATCGGTCTCAATTGAGGTCTGTCACCAAATTTGTCATGTATATAAGGCACAGGCTCTGCCCACTCACCCCAATCTGTGGGAAAAGAACCAAAAGAAAACTTTTCAGCAAATAATTTATTTTCAAACGCCATTATTTGTCAGTCCTACAACAATGGCCTGTACGTTTTTTACATCGGCATACTCTTTTTGTCATGCATCTATTTACAAAGTAAAGTGCGTAGATAAATATTTCTATGTTTAGTTCTATAAAAATAATTATCATGATGCTTTTGATCACCGGTATAGCCGGTGCGGGTGTGTACGTAATGAAACTACGGGCGGACAACGCCACGCTGAAGGCCAATCAGATAGAACTGGAAAAAGGCATAGAAGCACAAACAAAGTTGATAGAACAACAGAAGGTGGACTTCGAGGCCATAATGGAGAGCAACAAGAAACTCAATGCGTTGGTCATGACTTTCAAGAAGGACCTAGACGAGTTGGACAAGCGTTTCAACAAGAAGAAAAGAGATTTCGGCAAACTTGCCATAGACAGGACGGAGGCCATCGAACGGATAATGAACAAGGGTTCCGTGAACGCCAAAAGGTGTGTGGAACTGGCCAGTGGTGCAGAAAGAACAGAAGCAGAAATCAAAGCAACAAGGAAATCGGAGATCAATCCGGAGTGCCCAAGCCTAGCAAATCCGAATTACGTGCCATATGAATAAAATTTTAGCAGTCGCATTAATACTTTTACTGACCGGTTGTGGCATAGGTGGAGAGAAAAGGATCAAACTGTTCACGGTTGAAGAACCAAGACAGAAGTTGAACCTGCCAGATCCAATGCCATTGACACTGGAGGACATACGTTGGATCATAATCACTTCTGAGAATGCGGAACAGGTTTTCAAGAAACTGGAAGAAGCGGGCATTGACCCCGTGCTGTTTGGCTTAACCGACAAGGACTATGAACTGTTGTCCAAGAACTTCGCACAGATCAGACAGAAACTGCAGGAGACCAACAACCTACTTGAGGAATACAAGAAATACTACGAGGAGACGGAATAATGATTAAAAATTTGAAAGACTTGATAATAGTGGCATTGGTGGTCGGCGTTTTGACCTTGCTGGGTGTTATAATCATAGGCGACTATGTGGTAGCACTGGAAGAGAACAGACCAGTGGACGACAGTGTAATAACACTGATGAAGATGTCACTGACCGGAATGATAGGAATAATAGCAGGATACATAGGAGCAAAATAATGTGGACGTACAGAACTAAATTAAAGAGAGTGGTAGATGGAGACACGGTGGACGTGGACATCGACCTAGGCTTCGGCATATGGCAGATGAATGAACGTGTGAGGATTATGGGCATAGACACACCAGAATCAAGAACAAGGGACAAGATTGAAAAGAAATTTGGACTGGCCGCTAAGGCGAGATTAAAATCGTTACTAGGACCTAAACCCGTATTGCAGACCACAATCAGCAAGAAAGGTGAGGACATGAAGGGCAAGTTTGGAAGGGTGCTTGGAGACTTCCTTATTGACGGTAAACAAGTATCACAGATCATGTGCAAGGAAGGTCATGCGGTGGCGTACTTTGGTGGTGCAAAAGCAGATGTGCAGAAACAACACATGAAGAACAGGAAAAAACTTGTTGAGCAGGGTGTTGTCAAAGGGGCAATAGAATAAATACGCATATAAACGAGGAGACTTATGGAACTAATAATGACACTAGCAATTAAATTTTGGCAATGGACTGTGCTTATAGCAGTCGTTATCATCGCCGCTATATTAAATGCTTTAGACAAAAGAAAAAAACCTAATTTAAAATTCAACTTCAAAGGAATGCCGAAGTTACAACCTGTGCCAATCAAGACAAAGGGCAAAGGATTCTGGAAAGGAATCGTAATGTGGTTGTTATCAACGAGAAACTGGGTGCTTACAGATGACTGGAAGTACAACATAGACGGAAAAGAATATGTGATCCCAGCAGGATTCCAATTTGATGGTGCAAGTATTCCCAAGTTCCTAAGGACGTTCTTCTCTCCAGTTGGTGTGTTATTGATGGGTGGTCTGGTACACGACTACGCATACAAGTACAAAACATTGTTGGAAGCGAACAAAAAGAAGACAATGGGTGAACTAACTCAGAAGAGAGCAGACGAGATCTTTAGAGACATCAACATCATCGTTAACGGTTTCTATTCTATGAACTACCTAGCGTACTGGTCATTGAGGATCGGTGGCTTTGTTGCTTGGAATGGTCACAGGAAAAGAGACGCTAAAATCAAAGGTGTGAAATAATGGTAAGCCATTTAAATGAAGACAAATTGGTTCAGAAGAAAAAGATCAACATAGAACTAGACGTTGACACAAACGTACACGACAGTTCTAAGAACAGGTACCAAGGCTTGATAGATCTTGCCAAGGCCATTGACAGTTGGAGAATATTCCCAAGAGTGTTCATCTCAACCTACATATTCCTACTTTACAAAGTGGTGATATGGTACATGAACCTAGCGGCACCCACAATGGAACAGTCAGGACTTGTTTCTATAGTGGTCGGTGCGGGTGCGGCCTGGTTTGGACTGT
>Ga0208428_1001353_pt1 | contig 10324 bp, 17 predicted proteins | sample DEB08_DNA_11_FD_184535 | JGI IMG/M metagenome (GOLD analysis project Ga0208428, IMG submission 184535) | Aqueous microbial communities from the Delaware River and Bay under freshwater to marine salinity gradient to study organic matter... | ecosystem: Environmental > Aquatic > Marine > Coastal ...
GATAAAATGCCAACAACAGACGGTGAAATGGTAACTTGGTTGCACGACCAGGCACGTAGAACTGGTAACACGTTCTTCCGTGAAGTAGCAGACCGTTTTTCAGAACTTGCTAAAATTGTAGAAACAGCAGAACGTGAAGCACAGCACAAGGCAATGCAAGGATGACAACAGTTTATAAAATTGGTGTAGGAATTATATTGGGTGCATGGATTGGTACATGGGTAACCTGGTTGACACATCCATATGAACAATGTAAACGTATGTATGTTACGCCTGAAGATATCGCAGAATGTGTTTGGATTAAGGAAGATGATATTTAATGTGGACACTACTTATTGTTAGTATGGTATTTGCAACAGATGACACTATTGAAGCTCGTGTAACCGAATACGGACGTTACGAAACTAAACAAGAGTGTTTTGTTGAATGGCACAAGGTAAGTTCAGAATTTACACAAGACGAAACAGCATGGTGCGAAGAAACAGATGAATAAATTTATATTTGATGTAGATGGTACACTAACTCCTAGTAGACAAGGTATAGACAAAAGGTTTGCTGTTTGGTTTAAATCATTTTGCCTATCAAACGATGTTTATCTAGTTACTGGTAGTGACCGGTTTAAAACATTAGAACAGATTGGTATAACTATCTACAAATCATGTAAACGTGTTTATAACTGCAACGGAAATGATGTATGGGAGCAAGACAGAAATGTACATCAAAATGAATGGACGTTAGAAGAAACACCTCATACATTTCTTGCACAGTGTTTGACCGAAAGTGAGTTCCCGTTACGTACAGGACAACATTTTGAACATCGTCCAGGTATGGTAAATTTTAGTATCGTAGGTAGAGGTGCAGACAAAGAACAACGTGCCCAATATGTAGAATACGATAATAAAAAAGCAGAAAGACTGAAAATAGCACACAGTTTCAATACAATGTTTCCTAAATTAGAAGCAAAAGTTGGTGGAGAAACTGGTATTGATATATCACCAAAAGGTTTAAACAAAAGTCAAATATTAAAAGACTTTGATCTAAATAAAGATACAATAATCTTTTTCGGAGACGCAATGCATATGGGAGGCAATGATGAACCTCTTGCAATTGCTAATAAATCTGGTATAAATTATCATGTACAAGACTGGAAAGACACATGGGAGAAACTAAATGAAAATTTTAGTAACAGGACATAAAGGCTTTATCGGTACTGCGCTGTGGAATCGTTTGCTAAAAGAAGGTCATAATTTAACTGGATTAGATATTGCAGCAAATGGACTTGATGATCTTTTATACTGTGATTTTCCAAATGATGAATTTGACTTAGTAATTCACCTAGCAGGTAAAAGTGGTGTACGTGAAAGTATTACAGATCCTGCAGGCTATTGGATAAACAATATAGAAGCAAGTCGTAGACTATTTGAACGTTACGAAGGTACACGTATACTGTATGCAAGCAGTTCGAGCGCATACGAACCCGATTTGAACCCTTATGCAGCATCTAAATATTGCTTAGAAGAACTAGCTGCACGTTATCCTAATACACTAGGTATGCGTTTTCATACAGTGTATAGCGATAGTTGTCCTAGAGAAAACATGTTCTTTTATAAACTTGTTAATGGTAACTTGGAATATGTTACTCGACACTATAGAGATTTTGTACACTTATATGATGTTATAGATGCTATTAAAATATTAATAGCAAAATCTCATATTAACGGTGTACTTGATATTGGTACTGGGGTGCCAATTAGGATCCAAGACTTAGCACCGGATCTTCCGGTTCGTCTAAATACCCCAGGAGAAAGAGAGTACACTTGTGCTAATATAGAAATATTAAAGTCATTAGGGTGGAAACCTAAATACTCAGCAGAAAAGTTCTTGACAAACAACAACTTAGGCAATATAATTAACTTATTCAATGGAGAAACTATAAAATGAAAGATATCTTACAAGACGTAGTAGCACACACACATGCACTAGGCTTCTTATCATTAGTTAAAATTAGCAACGACGAAAGTACAGCAATCGACTCAATGGCCGAAGATCGTAGTGTTATTTTGTCGGCAGAGACACACACACCAGTAAACGAGTTTGTAGGCACATTCGGTATGCCTAACTTAGACAAGTTAGCACTACATTTAAAAAACCCAGAGTACAAAGACAATGCTAAAATTGATGTTGTACAAGCAGAACGCAATGGCGAAACTGTTCCAACACACATTCACTTTGAAAATGCAGCTGGTGACTTCCAAAATGATTATCGCTTTATGAACAAAGCAATTATTGAAGAAAAACTAAAGACTGTAAAGTTCAAAGGTGCAACTTGGAATGTAGAATTTCAACCTTCAATGGCAGCAATTGCACGTATGAAACTAATGAGTGCAGCACATTCAGAAGAGCTAACATTTAATGTTAAAACTAAAGATGGCAATCTTGTGTTTAGCTTTGGTGATGCTAGTACACACGCAGGTGAGTTTGTATTCCAACACGGTGTAGAAGGTGCGCTACAACACACCTGGAGTTGGCCAGTAGCACAAGTACAAAGTGTTTTGAGTTTGGATGGCGACATCACAATGAGTATTTCAGATCAAGGTGCAATGAAAATTACAGTAGACAGTGGTATGGCCAAGTATGACTATATCCTTCCAGCACAGAGCAAGTAAAATATGCGTAAAGACTTAACTGCGGAACAAAATGATTACGCAAGGTTTCTCCCAGCACTAAGTGGCTTCTATGCCACTTATGTGGGCAAACAGCGTTATGACGAATATGTAGATAAGTCACGTATCCCTTCAAACTTTACACACGGTGTAGAGAGTTTAAACTATCTTAACAAGCAAGAAGGTCAATTCCAGTACCAGTGGACACTTTACTCTGCAGGACACGCTGAACTAGACATCAACAAACACGCACCTAAAGAAGATATGGTGCGTAACAGAGATAGACAAAACTCTTGGATACTAGGCGACTCAGGTGGTTTCCAAATTGGTAAAGGCGTATGGGAAGGTGACTGGAAGAATCCTAACTGTCCTAAAGCATTTAAAAAGAGAGATCAAGTTCTCCGTTGGATGGATGCTTATATGGACTACGGAATGGTACTTGATATTCCTGCGTGGGTGGCACGTTCACCTAAAGGACAAGAAGCAACTGGCATTACAACTTATCAAGAGGCTGTAGATGGTACAAGAATTAACAATGACTATTGGATTGCTAATCGTACTGGTGCTTGCAAGTTCCTAAACGTATTGCAAGGCGAGAATCACGCAGAAGCAGATGATTGGTACAATCAAATGAAAGACTACTGCGATCCTGCTAAGTATCCCGACAATCACTTTAATGGTTGGGCAATGGGTGGACAGAATATGTGTGATGTTCACTTGGTGCTTAAACGTATTGTTACACTACACTTTGATAATTTACTGCAAAAAGGTGTACACGATGTAATGCACTTCCTAGGTACATCAAAACTAGAGTGGGCATTACTGCTAACTGACATACAACGTGCAGTACGGAAGAACTATAATGAAAACTTCACTATCACTTTTGACTGTGCTAGTCCTTTCCTTGCAACCGCAAACGGACAGATTTACATACAGAATGAAACAGAGGACCGTTCGAAATGGACATATCGAATGGTGCCATCAGTTGACGATAAGAAGTATGCTACAGACAACCGTTTGTTTAGAGACGCTGTTATATCAGATGGGATATTTAAAAACTTTGAGGACAGCCCAATTACCGCCGAACTTAAAGTATCAGACGTTTGCATATATGCTCCTGGAGACCTAAATAAAATAGGTAAAGAAGGCAAAACGTCTTGGGATAGTTTTTCATATGCTATCCAAATGGGGCATAATGTATGGAGTCACGTAAATGCAGTACAAGAAGCAAACAGACAATACGACAATGGAATCATTCCGAAAATGCTTGTCCAAGAGCGTTTTGACAGGATTCTTTTTAGAGATGTTGTGGAAGAAATATTTGCAAGCACAGATAGAGACGAAGCACTTGCTAAAATAGATGAATATAGCCGCTTTTGGATGGCTATTCCGGGTACTAGAGGCGCAATTGGTAAAAAGACTGTAAATGCTAGTACACAGTTTAATGCACTCTTTGAAGTAGAAGAAACTGTTGAAGAAGAACACGAAGACGGTGTCTTTAGTGAAGAGGAAGAACACAAGTTGGAGGAGCTCGAGGATGAGCAACTATGAGAACGAACAAGATAAACTCCGCAATCGATTAGAAGAATTAGAAAAACGTCATAGAGAACTTGACAAAGAGATAGAAAGACGCTATCATAATGTTACAATATCAGATGATGTTAGAAAAATGAAAACAATGAAATTATACTTAAAAGATGAAATACATAGACTTAACTCACAACTTATACAATTAGGCTTAGGATGAAAAGAGATTATGAAAACGGAGAACATAACGATGTTGTGTTCTTCACAGGTATTGAAGTAGAACGTACACCTGCATACGGTAAGAAAACTCTGTTTGTTACTGGTGTACAAGAAACACTAAAAATATTTGAACACTTTGCAAAAGAAGAATGTGAACATATTTTCTTTGGCGCCAATCACTCATTTAATCCAGGCGTGAATTTTCCAGATGATGCGTATGTTTGGGATGAATGGGAAGATATGATGATGTATTTCCTTAATAAAGGTATTCCTTGTACACTCGATGTTCCACTTGATCACTCAGAAGCATTACTAGAAACTAGAATGATTGAAACAGATTTGTTTATTCCGCAAATCCGTATTCCACTTCCTTACATCAAACAGTATAATTACAACACTATGATTAAGCTCGATGACAGAGATTTCAAAGCAACTAATCCAGGTGTTTGGTGTCATAGGCTACACAATCTAATGGACGATAGAAAATTCACTGATTGGAGTGAATACGGACTTGACAAACCTCTATAAAGAAAGTATAGTAATAATATGCAAGAACGATATTATGAATATATGAAACGTAGAATGAAAGAAGAAGATAATAAAATGCAAAATGCAGAAAGAAGTATTTGGGTAACCTTTACAAAAGAAGGTGTACATATGTATCCAGGTGCTGATAAAGATCCTAAACTAGCAACAGGCGAATGGGATGACGTAAGTTTCTTAGGTATTCCCCATCGTCACATTTTTCATTTTCGTGTTCGTATTGAAGTATTTCATAACGACCGCGATATTGAATTCATTCAGTTTAAACGCTGGATGCAACGACTCTATGACGTCGAAGGCGTATTAGAGTTAGACCACAAGTCATGTGAAATGATTGCAGATGACTTGTATTCCCAAATTTCTGCAAAGTACCCAGGCCGCTTTGTAGAGATCAGCGTAGCTGAAGATAATGAAAATGGCTGTTCAATTTTTTACCCAAGGTCATAAAATCACAAGAGGAATTATAAAATGGCTAATACTTTTCCGCCCGTCGCCAAGATCTTTGACGATTTGGACAAGTTTCGCGACTACTGTCGCTTTGAAGGTAAGGTCTTTAACGAGGCCGATTTGTACAAGAAAGATGCACCTGTTTGGCAGGCGTATCAAAAGTACCAAAACTGGCTTCGTGCAAAATCTCGTAATGCGGGACGTAATATTAACCAACGGAGAAAATAAATGACTATTCATATTGTAGATATCGAAGCTGTTGATACACGCTATACTAAGCAATGGAAAGATTTTCTTCCCAAGCAACTTCGAAGAGCTACAAATGAAGACGTTGTTGTTATCAGTGGAGGAGAAACGCCTCAGGCTACTACGCCTGGGGCTTTTCTTAACTTTGGTGGAACCAATGTGTACAAGAGCAAACAGCTCGAACAAATTGGTGAAATGTTTTGTAAAGGTGAAGTGAATGATGGAGATTATTTCCTATATACGGATGCGTGGAACCCAACTGTTATCCAGCTTAAATACATGGCTGAGCTATTGGGCGTGGACATTAGAATTGGTGGCTTATGGCATGCTGGTAGCTATGATCCTCATGACTTCTTGGGTAGACTAATTGGCGATAAGCCTTGGGTGCGTCACGCAGAGCAATCAATGTATGAATGCTTTGACGATAACTTTTATGCAAGTGAATTTCATATAGACTTATTTGCAGAAAGTTTAGACATTGATGACGATAAAACACATCGTGTAGGATGGCCCATGGAGTATTTAAAGAATAGTTTAGACAGTTACAAAGGTATGGAGAAGAGAGATCTTATACTGTTCCCACATCGTGTTGCTCCTGAGAAACAAGTTGATATCTTCCGTGACTTAGCAGAACAACTTCCTGAATATGAGTTTGTAGTATGTCAAGAACGTGAACTTACTAAGAATGAGTATCATAACTTGCTAGGCGAAGCAAAAATGGTGTTCTCAGCTAACTTACAAGAAACACTTGGTATTAGCTGGTATGAAGGCGCACTAGTAGATGCCATTCCTATGGTTCCAGATAGACTGAGCTATACAGAGATGGCTGTACCTGAGTTTAAGTACCCTAGTGTGTGGACTGAAGATTTTGCAAGTTACAGAACACACCGAGGCGAACTTGTTGCTAAGATTCGCGACTACATGGAAAATTACGACGACTATCTTGTAAGTTTGGACAAGCAACGTACTAAACTAAACAAAGAATTTTTTAGCGGAGCAGCATTGTATGACGCAATCAAACGAAGATGATAGTTTTACTATCGATATAAGTGATCTAAAGTTAGATGACATACTAGATACTACAGGTGATATTACAATAGATCTTGGTGATATTAATATGGGTACTACAACATATTGGGCAGGTGATAGCGTAACTGATGTAACTATTAACACCAATTCAAGTGACGGTACATTTACATTATCAGGAAGTGATACTATTAAAATAGGCGAGCATTTAACAGATATCAGCACAGATTGGATTTATAGTTCCACCCAAATTGATCCAAGCAAGGTAGAACGTATGTGTAAACAATATCCAGCATTAGAAAAAGTATGGCGCAATTTTAAAAGTGTGTACGATATGTGTAAACAAGATTACGAAGGCAAGAAAAAGGCAGGAGAAATAGACGATGACGAACTTCCGTTCTAAATTTTTAAACTGGCTAGACAAGATAGGACGCAAGCGAGTAATCATGGATCGGTTTGAAAATGAACCGTACTTGACTCGATATTATTTGTTTTTAAAAGACCGCAAATGGTTTCCGTTCAACGTGTTCTTACACAATTTTCATAAAGGAGATTTAGATGATTTACACGATCACCCTTGGCCTTATCTTACTATCATTATTCGTGGCGGGTATTGGGAGCATACTCCCAGAGGACGCTTTTGGAGAGCACCAGGACACATCAGAATTAGTACTCCGAGTAGTTTGCATCGCATTGAGCTTGAGCGCGGTGTTGATACTTGGACAGTCTTTGTTCCAGGTCCTAAACTAAGAGAGTGGGGATTCATTCGTGACGGCAAATGGGTGCAACACGAACAGTATTTGAGAGAGAAATATGAGCTTGAACATTAAGAAACATTATTATAGTTGGCAAGATGTAGAACGTGCTTGCCTAAACATCGCACTACAGATGTACAACGATAATTGGAGGCCTGACTATATTGTAGGCATTACTCGAGGCGGCAATGTTCCTGCTACTATTATCAGTAATATGTTAAACATTCGTTGCGAAGCACTAAAAGTTAGTTTGCGTGACGATGATAGTCAAAGTGAAAGTAATTGTTGGATGAGTGAAGATGCTTTTGGTTATGTCCCGCCGGAAGAACGTACAGCTGAATATCAAAGGTCTGGTGTTTATAATAAAAAGAACATTCTTATTGTAGACGACATTAACGACACTGGTGCTACATTTAACTGGATCAAACAAGATTGGCAATCAAGTTGTTTACCTGATGATCCGAACTGGGATACAGTGTGGGGCCAAAATGTTCGCTTTGCTACAATTACAGAAAACTTAGCAAGCGAATTTGGCGAAGTAAATTATAGTGTACACGAAGTTAATAAGGCAGAAGATGATGTTTGGTTAGTGTATCCTTGGGAGAATGTAAGTGATTATTGATACACTAGAAAAGGCACAAAAGGACGGACGAGCTCCGTGGACTAGTGTAGAATATAACACAAAGGATTTTGTTGTATACAAAGACAAATTTCCAGTTACAGAAGGTCATACGTTAGTTGTTCCAAAACAAAACACTGTAGATGACATCATGCGTTGTTTTAAATTTGCTGTAGAAATGGGCAACCAAAATGTTCAAAGTTTAGCAAATAATATTACAGGTTATAATGTAGGAATTAATGTAGGCAAAAGTGCAGGACAAACGTGTATGTATCCGCACGTACATTTAATTTTTAGACGTGACGGAGATATAGAAAATCCTACAGGTGGTGTTCGTAATGTCATTCCTGAAAAAGGAAACTATAAAGAAACTACTGATTGGGAAAATCTTGCAGAACAAATGGCATAAAAAAATTTATTATGCTTGACAAAAACCTAAATAAAGTATATAATATAAACAATAAGACATCCTCGTCTTTAACTCGGAGAATATAAATTGAGCAAAGCACAACAAATTAAAACAAAACTAGAAGAAGCTGGCATTCGTTATTGGGCTGGCGACAACATTTCAGAAGTGTTGCAGAAAGGTGATAAGGAAGAACTTATCGAAGATGCTACTGTGGCATTTGAAGGTGTGCTAGACGCACTTGTTATTGATCGACACAACGATCCAAACTCTAAAGGTACAGCACGGCGTCTTGCTAAAATGTACTTTAATGAGATTATGGCAGGACGTTATGATCCTATGCCAAGCGCAACAGCATTTCCTAATGACTCAGACGAACGTTACGAAGGTATGCTTGTAGTACGTTCAGAACTAAAGAGCATGTGTTCACATCATCACCAGCCAGTAAGCGGTGTTGCATATATTGGTATTATTGCCGCAGACAAACTAATTGGTCTTAGCAAGTACACACGTATTGCACAGTGGTGCGCTCGACGTGGTACACTGCAAGAAGAACTTGCAAATGATATTGCACGTGAGATTGCAAAGGCAACTGGTGCAGAACACTTAGGTGTGTATATTCAGGCAACGCATGGTTGTTGTGAGAACCGTGGCATTATGGCACACAGTAGTTTAACACAAACTACAGTACTACGTGGTGCATTCAAAGATGATGCAGGTACAAAGAAAGAGTTCTTTGACAATATTAAACTACAGCAGGAGTTCAGCTGCTAATGGCAAATAAGGCTTTTATAAAAAAAAGTAAATTGCTAAATGATAATATACAAGATTGGATTCATGTATACAATCAGTTTAGTCAGCTAGAGCCTTGTGCAGTAAAGGTTATGGACGCAGATAGCGTTCATGTCACTATGGAACACATTGACTTATCTAACTATGTTAATATCATAGAATACTTAACAAAGTATGATACACATGTAAACAAAGTAACTTCTGAATATTTTAGATTATTATCTAACATAATTCTTTTTCAAGATAATTATCCTTTTATATATTTTGATCTTCATAAAGAAAATATAATGGTTAATAAGGATAATGGAGATATTATTTTATTAGATCCTGATTCTTTTTTCTTTTATAACCCTAATACATTTTATGCACCAAATAAAGATAAAGATATTGATTCAATGAGATATTACGAAGTGAGACTAAAGTTTCAGAACTTTACAACAGAAATTTTAAATTCCTATTTTACTAACAGTAAGAACTGGACGAGGCATCATAAACTTATAGAAGAAAGGGCTATGTTATGAAATTAAGATACTCAGAAGCTTTTTATAGCGTACAGGGTGAAGGAAAATTTGTAGGAGTGCCTAGTGTATTCTTACGCACATTTGGTTGTAACTTTCGTTGCATGAACTTTGGTACAGGTGAAACAAAAGATCGTTGGACACTGCACAAAGAAGGTAAAAAGTACAACGATGAAGTTGCAGAACTAATTGCTAAAGATGTTCATAAGACTACAAAAGAGTTTAACGACTTGCCTATCATTCACACAGGTTGTGATACATATGCAAGTATCTATCCAGAGTTTAAGCACTTTAATAAACTTGCAGAAGTTGACGAAGTAGTTGAACATCTGCTTTCACTTACTCCAGAAGGTAAGTGGACAATGGAGAATGGTCAAGATATACATTTGATCATGACAGGTGGCGAGCCGTTGCTTGCTTGGCAAAAGCTCTACATAGATTTATTTGAGCATCCAAAGATGCAGGACTTAAAAAATGTTACATTTGAAACAAACACTACACAACGTCTACACGACGATTTCTACAACTATCTCAACAATCAAACAAGATTTACAGTCACGTGG
>Ga0208428_1001356_pt1 | contig 10322 bp, 7 predicted proteins | sample DEB08_DNA_11_FD_184535 | JGI IMG/M metagenome (GOLD analysis project Ga0208428, IMG submission 184535) | Aqueous microbial communities from the Delaware River and Bay under freshwater to marine salinity gradient to study organic matter... | ecosystem: Environmental > Aquatic > Marine > Coastal ...
ACCGTTCTTCGTGCGGCTCATGGAGCGGTCGATCCACTGCGGCAACTGCCTTCGCAAGCTGCTGCTCGATCGAAGCGAACTCGCCGCGACGATCGACGAGAAGCGAGCCAACCTCTACATCGAGAAGACTCGCCGCACCGACGATGCCGACGTCAAGCAGGCCTACCTGCACTTCGTCGAGAACGTCGAGCCGAAGATCCGGCAGGCGACGTTCGATCTCGCCAAGCGGATCATCGAGAACGAGCATGTCGGATCCCTCGACGAGCGGGAGTTCGGGGTGCTGCTTCGCGCGATGCGGGCCGAGGTCGAGCTGTTCCGCGCCGAGAACATTCCGCTGCAGACCCGCCTGACCACCCTCGATGCGGAGTACGACGAGATCAGCGGCGCCATGACCGTCGACTTCGACGGTGCGGAACGGACCATGCCGCAGATGGCTCGGTACCTCGAGGAGACCGACCGCGACGTTCGCGAGCGGGCGTGGCGCGGCATGTCCGAGCGGCGAATCGCCGACGCCGATCGGATCGACGAGCTCTTCGATCGGATGATCGAGCTTCGGCATACCGTCGCCCGCAACGCCGGGTTCGAGAACTACCGCGACTTCCAGCACCGCAACCTGATGCGGTTCGACTACACCCCCGCCGACTGCGAGACCTTCCAGAAGTCCGTCGAGCAGGTCTGCGTGCCCTTTCTCAAGCGTCTCCACGAGGAGCGTCGGGACCGGCTCGGCGTCGATCGCCTGCGCCCGTGGGACGTCAAGGTCGATCCGCTCGGTCGAACTCCCCTGCGGCCGTTCGAGAGCGAGACCGAACTCGTCGAAGGCAGTTCGACCGCCTTCCACTCCATGGACGAGGATCTCGGCAGCCTGTTCGACTCGATGCGCGAGGGCGACTGCCTCGATCTGGCGAGTCGCAAGGGGAAGGCCCCCGGCGGCTACCAGTACCAGCGGCAGCGGTCGGGACGCCCCTTCATCTTCATGAACGCCGCGGGCATGCACCGCGATCTGCAGACCATGATCCACGAGGCCGGTCACGCCTTCCACTCGCTGCTCTCGGTTCACCACGGGCTGGTGGAGTATCGAGAGAGTCCGATCGAATTCGCCGAGGTGGCCTCGATGGGCATGGAGATGCTGGCGATGCCGCGGCTCGACACGTTCTACGAGGCCGGCGATGCCGACCGGGCTCGACGAGACCACCTCGAGGACGTGGTCTCGATGCTGCCGTGGATCGCCCAGATCGACGCCTTCCAGCACTGGCTCTACACGCATCCCGACCATTCCCGGCAGGAGCGGACCGGCGCCTGGCTCGAACTGCAAGGCCGGTTCGGTGGCATCGTCGACTGGAGCGGGCTCGAATCCTTCCAGTCGAAGCTCTGGCAGCGGCAGGGGCACCTGTTCGGCGTGCCCTTCTACTACATCGAGTACGGCATCGCCCAGCTGGGCGCGCTGCAGCTCTGGCAGCGATCGCTGATCGACGAGGCCTCCGCCCTCGACGGATACAAGGCCGCGCTGGCCCTTGGAGGCTCGCGACCGCTTCCGGAGCTCTTCGAGGCCGCCGGACTCCGGTTCGACTTCGGTCCCGAGATGATGGGGTCCCTCGTCGAGGGCGTGACCGCCACGCTCGAGACCCTGCCGGCCTGACGCGAGGGCATCCTCCTCGGACGCCCGCAGATCGCCCCGCTTGCCCGGGCCACGCATGTTGACGACCCGATTGACGGATATTGGGTTGCGGAACGGCGATCCCGTGTCATGCTTTGGGTTCTCCGTCGTGTAGGGGGCGGAAGTAAAGGGAAAAGGGACCCAACGGGCGGCGTCCACTCGGGCGCCGTCCGGTTTTTCTTTTGCCGGTTCGCCCAGGCGTCGCCAGACCCCCGCGAGAGACCCCGCCGACGAGTTCCGGCAGACGCGGGCATGAGTCTCCGGAGACCGCCGTCTCCTTGGGCGCGTCTGGGCGCGTCGATGCCGACGCGTGCCCCGATCCATCGGGTCGGCGAGGGGCATGGAACTAGCATCCCCCCATGCCGACGGCCGACGACTCGACCTTCCCCCCGGGGGAATCGCCACACATGTCCCCGGAGGACTTCCGCCGCCACGGTCATGCGGTGGTCGACTGGATCGCCGACTACCTCGGCGGCGTCGAGACCCATCCGGTGCTCAGTCGGGTGGCTCCCGGCTCGATCCGCGACGCGCTGCCGACATCGCCCCCGACGCATGCCGAGTCGGTCGAGACGATGCTCGCCGACCTCGAGCGGGTGATCATGCCCGGAATCACCCACTGGCAGAGCCCGAACTTCTTCGCCTACTTCCCCTGCAACGCCTCGGGCCCATCGATCCTCGGAGAGATGCTCTCGGCGGGCCTCGGCATCCAGGGCATGTTGTGGGCGACGAGTCCCGCATGCACGGAACTCGAGACCCATGTGCTGGACTGGCTGGTCGAGATGCTGGACCTGCCGACCTTCTTCCGGAGCGACGGCGAGGGCGGCGGCGTGATCCAGGACACCGCCAGCAGCGCCACGCTCTGCGCCCTGCTCGCGGCGCGGGACCGCGCGACGGGGTGGCGAAGCAACGAACACGGACTCACCGGCGGTCCGCCGCTGGTCGCCTACGCCTCGACCGAAGCCCACAGTTCGATGGAGAAGGCGATGGCGATCGCCGGACTCGGCCGGGCCAACCTCCGCCTCGTCGAGGTCGACGAACGGTTCGCGATGCGGCCGCAGGCTCTCGCCGAGAGGATCGCCGCCGACCGCGCCGACGGGCGCCTGCCGATCTTCTGCTGTGCGAACATCGGGAGCACCTCCTCGACGGCCATCGACCCGCTCGGTCCGATCGGCGAAGTCTGCCGCCGCGAGGGGATGTGGCTGCATGTGGATGCGGCGATGTGCGGCACCGCGGCGCTCTGCCCGGAGTTTCGATGGATCCACAATGGCATCGAGCACGCCGACAGCTACTGCTTCAACCCGCACAAGTGGATGTTCGTCAACTTCGACTGCGACTGCTTCTGGGTGCGCAACCGTGCGGATCTCGTCCGCACCTTGAGCGTGCTGCCGGAGTACCTCCGCAACGAGGCGACCGCGAGCGGCAAGGTCGTGGACTATCGCGACTGGCAGATTCCACTGGGCCGAAGGTTCCGGGCGCTCAAGCTGTGGATGACGATCCGCCACTACGGCGTGGCGGGACTGCAGCGGGCGATCCGCGACCACGTGTCGTGGGCGCGGTGGTTCGCCGATCGGGTCCGCGACGACGACCGATTCGAACTCGTGGTCGAACCTCCCGCGAGCCTGGTCTGCTTTCGCCTGCGTTCGAGCGACGACGCGAACGAACGGATGCTTGCGGCGCTCAACGCCACCGGTGAGCTGATGCTCAGCCACACGCGTCTCGAAGGCCGGTACACGCTGCGGTTCTCCGTCGGCGCGACCCTCGCCACCAAGGGGCACGTCGAGCGGGCGTGGCGGGCGATCGAATCGGCTGCCACGGGCATCGGGTAGGTCCGTCGCATGCCGTCGACACTCCACATCATCCGTCAGGTCGGTCGTCGTCGCCGCCGCCTCGCAGGATCGGCCACCGCCGTCGCGATCGGCGCCGTGCTGCTCCAGACGGCCTGCGACACGACGCCGCCCCTGGTGCAGCACGGCACCATGCGGCAGGTGATGCGGGACGGTCACACCGAGGCACGGGTCGAGTTGTCTCCGCTCGCACGACCGGGGACGTTCGCCGTGGGTGCAGCGACGGGACTCGATGGCGAGGTGACGATCGACGACGGAGACATCTGGATCACCCGGTACGCCGACGAACGGATCTCGACGACGGGACCCGACATCGCGAGCACCGACGCCGCGACACTGCTGACCATCGCCCGACCGATCTCCTGGAGCGGAACGTGGCGACTCGGGGCCTCGAAAGGTCGGGAGTTCGAGGCCGCGATCCGCGATGCGGCGAGATCGGACGGTCTTCGCGCCGGCGATCCCTTCCTGTTCACCATCGACGGGCATGCCGACGGCATGGCGGTGCACATCGTGGCCGGACGCTGCCCCCACGCACATCCCGAAGCCGAGGCCGCGAGGTTGACGCTTCCCGCCGGCGCGCCGGTGCGGATCGTCGGCATCTTCGCCGAGGATCGGGCCGGTGAACTGACCCACCACGGCTCGGCGATCCACGCGCACGCGATCTTCGATCGGGACGGGCAGGCGACCACCGCCCACATCGACGCCCCCGCGATCGAGTCCGGCGCACGATTGAGGATCGGGCGGCTCGTGCCAGGCTCCGCTCCAACGCCTTCGCGCTGAGCGTCGGCACTGGGAACGAGTGTCGGCCACCGAGAGCCGAAGGCATGCTCGAGCGGGCGCGTCGGCCTCTTCGCGCCGCCCCACGTCCACCCCCACCGCATATCGTGCGACGAGCCCCGGCACGGATGCCGTGAGCTGGTCTCTCGGGATCGAGGCGCGCGACGCATGGAATCCTCGACGCACCGTCGCCTGAAGTCTCTCGCCGTGGAGTGGCTGTTCGACATCGGATGCCGGGCGGTGGCGGTCGAGGTGGCGTGCCCGATCGGCCGCTACCGAGTCGATGCGGCAGGCTGGCTCGATCATGCCGAAGGCGACGATCTCCCGTCGCCGGATCCGACCTGGAGACTGCCCCCCGCGGCGGACGAGCGCGGCGCCGAAGCGGCGGATCGAGACGTCGAGAACGTCTCGATCACCACCAGCCCCCCACCCGCACCGGAGCTCTTCCCCACCACCGAAGCCACGTCGCCGACTTCGCCGGGCGCCTCGGCCGGCTCGTCCCGCCGTCGGTCGCCTCGCGGCCCTCGCTCGCCGCGCCTCGTCGTCGTCGAGTGCAAGCAGAGCCGCGCCGACTTCTTTCGGAACCACGTCGGTCGCGAGGGCGTGCTGGCCGAGCGCGAGCGCCTCGAGCGCCTCGCCCGGCGGATCGAGGAGCGCCGCATCAAGCGACACGAACCGCACCTCCGTCGCATCGAGGCGGGCCTCTTCGAGGATCGGGAGACCTGGAACTTCCAGGCCACCTCGATCGGCGCCTACCACCGGATCCGTGAACGACTCGACCGCGTCGACCGCGATCTCTACGGACGCAGCAAGTTCGATCTTCTGGTCCGCTACCGGCTCGCCGACCATGTGGTGGTGCTGGCGCCGCGGGGACTGATTCGGCCGCGCGAACTGCCGCCATCCTGGGGACTGCTCGAGTGCAGCCGTCGTCAGCGCCTCGGCCGCGCCGAACCGGGCGAACGCCTGCGAACCCGTCGCCGTCCGGACCGCCTCGAGTCCGATGACGGACGTCGTCAGCGGTTCCTGCGCAACATCGCCGCGTCCGCGAGCCGCGCTGCGCTCAAGGCCGGCGCCTACGAGTCCTGAACGGGCGTGGCCGTCGGTGCCGCGACCTCCTCGGCGGTCGCGAGGTCGCCGTGGCCGGTCGCCTTGCCGCCCGCACCGGCGGCATGCGCGGCGATGCGACGTTCGACCTCGTTGGCGAGGATCTCCGGCGCCGGAAGCACCGCGTCGGCACCGGCGACCGTCAACCACTGCACGCCCTGCGCCGCGGCGGCGGTGGCGATCACCAGGACGTCGCGATTCAGGCCTCGCGCCATCATGACGGTGCAGATCCGTTCGGGATGGCCGCCCATCGACACGACGATGGTGGCGGCGCTCTCGATCGAGGCCCGTCTCAGGACGCCTTCCTCGGCGGCGCTGCCTTCGATCACCAGATATCCCGCCGAGGACGCGGCCTGGGCCGCCGCATCGTCCAATTCGATCACCACAACCTCTTCACCCCGCGCCTTCTGCCGCGCGGCGATCGCGGCCCCGAGATCGCCGTATCCGCAGACGATGGTGTGCCGGACGAGTCCCTTGAGCGTGTGCTTCATGCGTCGAGTCTCCCGGGCGTTCCACAGCGAGGTCGAGACGAACAGGCTGGTCAGGCTGCTCATGGTGACGGCGAGGCATGCGCCGCCGAGGATCAACGCCACCCCGGCCCACACCTTCTGACCGCCGGACAGCCCGCTGAAGTCGCCGGCGGTGGTGAGGGCGTTGAGGGCGTTCCAGAGGCCGTCGGGCAACTCGACGACCACATCGCGCGTCCGCGGACCGGACAGAACGAAGCCGATCGCGGCGAGAAGGACCGTGAACGCCACCGCCACCAGCGAGTAGGCCATTCGCCAACGCATGGCCCGGTGGTGTCGGGCGTCTTCGTCCGGATCGGAATGAACGAGGATGGGCATGGGACCGGGCCGGGCACCTCCGTCGCTTCGTCGACCAAGCGGCGTGTCGCCACGCCCGAGGGCTCCGGCGATCCTGTTGCACACGCCCGGCAGGATTCGAACCTGCGACCGATCGCTTAGAAGGCGATTGCTCTATCCGACTGAGCTACGGGCGCTCGACGACGCGACGTCGCGACGGATCCGAGGACCCGCACGCTGCGGGACGCGAGTCGGACTCCGCGCGGAGTGTAGCGGTCCGACGGGAGCCGAAGGCCCTTCGCGCCCCCGAGGCACCGTCTCGAGGCGACCGGCCGCAGGATCCGTTCCGCTGCGCCGACGAGACCGGCATGGTCGAAGTCCCATGCCGCCGGGGGCCGACGTGAAGCGACCCGCGGGCGGGTCCGTCTCCTACGCCGACGGGGTCCAGATCGCCAAGGTCGCGAACTCCGGATCGAGCAGCACCGCGATGCGACCCACCGTGGGGATGTCCATGGGCGGCGCGGCGATGCGCCCGCCGAGCGACACGGCCCGGTCGGCCGTCGCATCGCAGTCCTCGACCTGAACGTACGGCAGCCACATGTCCCGCTCCAGCTTCGCATCGGGCGGCGGCGCCATGGCTCCACCACGCATCGGGCCGTCCACCCCGCCACCATGGAAGACCACGTAGGGCGATCCCATGTCGTGCTCGACCGGGTGCCAGGCGAACAGATCGCGGTGGTACGCGGACGCCTCCGCGAGGCTCCTCGCGAGCAGTTCGTTGTGCATCACCGCGCCGATGCCGACGGCGTTCCGACCATCTCCGCCTCGGAAGAGCCCCAGCTCCGATCCACCCGGGGCCTCGATCACGGCGTAGGTGCCCATCGGCAGATCCGTCGGCGGCACGAGGACTCGGCCCCCCAGTTCGCCGGCCCGCGTCGTCGTGGCGGCGGGATCGTCGACCGCCACGAACGAACGCCACCGGACCGCGTCGCTCGCCTTGTCGCGTGGCGCGGCACCGCATCCAGCCACGACGTCGTCGCCACGCATGAACACGCGAATGGTCTCGTCGGGCAGCGGATACTCCAGAACGCTCCAGCCGAAGAGCTCGGCGTAGTGGCCGCTGACCTTCTCGACGTCGTTCGCAAGCACCTCGTGCCAGCAGAACATGCCTGCTTCGACGGGTCTGGTCGTCTCCTGTCCGGTCGGGCTCATCGACGTCTCCTGGTGAGGGTTCGAGATCGTGACGCTCTGCGAGCGTAGCCGCCTCGAGTCGATCGGCCGTGTCGGAGACCTCGGCTGCGCAGCCTTTCGGCTTCGAGTGCGGGAATCCGACCCGACGTCTCGTAGGTTCGTCGCGTCGGCCCGTGACGACCCGGCGGGATTCGCGGGACGGTCTCGCGATCCCGCCGGTCACGGCCGTCTGGAGAACACCCATGTCCATCATGAAGCTCGGGTCGCCGGGCGCGCGTCGGCATCGCGAGCCGTCGGGCGAACGACCGGCCCCGCACCGTGTCGACTCCGGATCGACCTTCTCGCCGATCCTTCCGCCACGGACGACGCGGAACGCGACCGCGCCGCTCGACTCGCCATGCCTCGACTCGCCATGCCCCGACTCGACATCGCGGGCGGGCCGCCCGATCTCCCCGGCGCCGTGGCCTTGGCCATCGGTCTCCCTCGGACGGGATCACGAACCGTCGGAGCCGAGCGTGTTGGGACGTTCGTTCCCACCCACGGCCAGTTGCTCCGCCACGCCGGCCCTCGCGGCACTTGCGGCCATCCTGTTCGCCGGCGAGGTCGTCTCCGCCGATCCGCCTCCCTGTCCGCCGCTGGTCGACGTGCCCTGCGAGCACCTCGGCGGAGACGACGGCGATCCTCCGATCGCCGAACCCTGCGTTCCCGGTCCGGGCGGATGGATTCGAACACCCGTCGAGGCGATCTGCATGCCCGAGCAGCCGATCGATCTTCGGGAGCAGTTCTCCTTCGGCCTGACAAGGTGGCACAGCGCCGTCCAGGCCGCGGCGCGTCCCACGGTCGCCAACTGCATGGTCTCCCTGTCGGGCCAGTCGATCTTCCTCGGCGTCGGAAGTCGCTCCCTGGCCACATCGGCGTCCTTCCAACGCACGGCGCGGGAACTCTGGAGCGGCGACGGTCCCGCGGCGCCGCGCCTCGTGCAACTCGTCGCCAACGGCTTCGCGGGACTCTCGATCGCCGTCACCTGCGGTCCATCGCAGGGGTGCAGCGCCACCGCGAGCGCCGCGGCTGCCGGCGGCTGCCAGTCCCTCGGGGACGCGTCGGCGGTGCTCGAGCCGACGTCGATCGGAGGCACCGCGCACTACGACTCGGTGCAGAGCGCGTTCCGAATCGAGGGCGATCTCGGCGCCATCGTCGACGACAGCGGTCCGAGCATGACCGGCGACGTGTCGAGCGAGATCGCGTGGACCTTGCAGGGCATCGGCGCGGCCAGCGGCAGCGCGAGCTACGTCGTGCGACCCGACCGAACCCACTGCGCGTACACCAATCGCCCGATCGTGCGCCGCGGATACGCCGCGATGTCCGCCGCCGTGGCGGTGACCGTCGATGCCGGGGCCGCTGCGGCGGTCGGCATCGCGACCGCCGGATTCGACGTCAACTGACGTCGCTCGCCGGTCTCGCTTCCCTCGCTCCTCTCTCCCTTGGCCCGTTCCCGGATGCCTCCGGGTCCGGGCTTTCCGGATCTCCCCCCATGTCCCGCTGCGCATCGCCCGCTCGTCACCTCCCACCGACGTCGACGGCCCGATCCTGCGCCCGCCACGCCGCGGCGAGAAGGGTCGTGCCGATCGCGGCCGCCGCGTGGCTCCTCGCGACCATCGCGGCGTTCGCATCCACATCGCTCGCTCCATCCGGCGGCGAGCCCCGATTCGAGCCCGACCCCCCGCCGCTCGACGAACGCATCCCACGCGACGCCACGCCGTCGGACCGGGCCCGACGCGCGGTGCACGACGCCGTCGTCGCGCAACTCGACCGGATCGGCGAGGGGATCTTCAGACACGAGGCTTCCCGATCGCGTCACCGCCTGCTCGAGCGACGCATGACCGTCGAGACCTTCATGCTCGCCGGCCTCGCCCCGCAGCGGGTGTTCTTCGGGCGGACGCCCGACCTCGCAGCACCGTGGCGCTACGCCTTCGACGGCGTGGGCCGTCCACTCGAAGCGGTCTCGACCGCGGCGCAGGCGTGGACGCCTCTCGCTTCCCGATCCGACGGGGATCCGTGGGACGCCGTCCTCGGACGATTCTCGATCTCGTTCGCACGATCGGTCGGGGGCGACGATCCCGTCGCGATCGGAGGGCGGGTGCTGGCCCGCCCCGATCGTGTGCTGCTGGCCGCGACCTGGTGCGAGCCCTGCCTCGCACCGGACTCGGTCGACTTCCCGATCCTTCCGGAGGGCTTCCTGCTGGAATGGGATGCCACGTGGCGAACGCTTCGGGTTCGCCTCCCCCGTCGCGACGTTCACCACGAACGCACCCTGCTCGCAACCGACAGCCCACCTCGACTCGATCATCCCGGCGATCTCTACGACCTGTTCGACGGCCTGCGAGCCCTGCCGTGGCTCGTCGGCGACACCCCGGGGACGGAACCGCCGTCCATCTCCGTCGGAGCTGCGGTCGGCGTCCCCTCCACGCGGATGCCGGAGGAACCATCCCGTCGCCGACCGGCGGACCCGCACGCCGATTGGATCTCGCAACGCCCGGGCGAAGCGCCCTCGCAACGCACCACGATCGAGTCTTCACCTCCCGATCGCCTGCACCTTCGGGTGGACCAGTCGCCCATCGACACGCAGTGGACGTCCTTCGAGCGATACGAACTCGTTGGCGACGTCCTCGGCGATCCACTGCCGCCGCGGAGCATCAGGCCCGAGGGCACCATCGTCGCGCACGAGGGCGGGACGCGCCTCGACTTCGAACTGCTCGATCACCCATCTCGAGCCCTCGAGGAGGCTGTGGGCGACGGGGCCGCGGCGCCCCACGACATCGGTCGCGGCTCGGTGCACTCCCCTGCCCCCAGCGCCATGTCGGCCACCGCCGACATCGAGACCGCGGGACGCCACTTCGCTTCCATCCACTGGAGCCGTCTTCGCCTCGTCGATGAAGCAACGGCCGATCG
>Ga0208428_1001357_pt1 | contig 10314 bp, 8 predicted proteins | sample DEB08_DNA_11_FD_184535 | JGI IMG/M metagenome (GOLD analysis project Ga0208428, IMG submission 184535) | Aqueous microbial communities from the Delaware River and Bay under freshwater to marine salinity gradient to study organic matter... | ecosystem: Environmental > Aquatic > Marine > Coastal ...
CGGCTCCACCAGAGCAGGGCCCCGAGGCTGAAGCCGGGGACCACGAGAAGCGTATAGCGAATGGTGATCGAGAGCGGGTCATTGCTGCCTTGGGCCAGAAATAGGCCCAGGAGTGACGGGCCTGCAAGGATCCATGCATCGAGGCTGATCAGGGGCACCATCAGAAATGGCAGTCCATGACCCAGCAGGTACAAAAAGGTTTGACCTGGCGGGGAGATCAGTTCCCTGAGCACGATCAGCGGCTGGCTCAAAGCCTGTTGCAACATCGAGAGGCTGCTGGCTCCTTCGCTCGGATCCCCATCCAGATATTGGCCAAAGTTCTCTACCATGAATCTCTTGCTGTTGTCGTTCGAGAAGAGCGGCATCAAGGCATTGGTGACCAGCACCATCCATCCCGCTCCCCAGATGATGAGGGCGACCGCGATTGGCCAGCGTTTTGGCTCTCGTAAGAGCAACCACAATCCGATGGCAATCACCATGATGCCCGTGTCTTCTCGAATGAGCGGGATCAGGGCAGCGGCGATCAGGATCAACCACCCCATTCGCCTCTGAAGACCCAGCATCAGGGCAAAAACAGCGAGGGGAAGCTGGCAGAGATCAGTGAAATTTCCCAGGGTGGGACCGATGAGTGCATTCCCTCCGTAGAACCCATACGTAAGCCAGTTCGCCGTCCTTGCTGGAACAAGTTGAAGGGCGAGTTGATGCAGGACGAATCCTGCAAAGACGATCAGCCCCACTTGCACAATCGGAAGTGCGGCGCCTCCGATCAACCCGAATAAAGGTGCCCAAAGCAGTAGGGAGGGCGTGAAATGCTGCCCTAAACGCGCATAGCCCAAGCCTGCGGGTTCACCGCTGTGGATCACATTGGTAGAGAGCTGTGAGGAGAGTGTGCTCTCAAAGGGGTTCCCGCGCAGGCTGTTCCACAGCACTTGCTGAAAAATGCCTTGGTCGTAACTGGCGAGCAGCACGTGGGAGCGCCAAGCCTGCAGAAGGATTGCGGCAACTGCAAAGATCAGCGCAGCAACCAGAGCTGACCTGGTGGGCTTTGAGAGCGGTGCAGGCATCCGCAAAGGCCTTGGGATAGTTCCTTATCAATAGTGGATGGTCATCTCCATGCTGAGGCCAGCCTGAGGCCAGCCTCTTGCCAAAAATGCTGTCTCACTTCCGCTGATGGAGCGATTCCCCAGGCGATTGATTTGTTGCTTGCGATACTTAATTTGATGTTTTTGTTAAATTTGATACTTTTTGCAGACGTTTTGTGTCGCGCAATACATTTTGGAATTTTTTGTTGCTTGCGATACAAATCGGACTGCTTTTTGTCGTATTGGATACATCCAATAGCACTTTCTGGCACATCAAGGCTCGAATTAATTGGTTGATTAAATATCTTTCTTTTTGACGCTTAGCGTCTCGATACCTCAATTTTTTGGTGTGAGGACCGAAAATGAAACTTTTCCATCAACTGCTGGTGGCTCCAGCTGCCCTGGGCCTTCTGGCGCCTGTGGCTGCGAATGCCACTGAGCTCAATATCAACGGTGTGTCTGATTACGCCGCCAGCTCTGCATCGAACAGCCGCGAGCAAGTCACCAGCATCACTCAGTTTTCCGACGTTTACCCAACCGATTGGGCTTATCAGGCACTCAGCAACCTGATCGAGCGCTACGGCTGTGTGGCTGGTTACCCCAACGGCACCTACCGCGGTAACAGGGCGATGACCCGCTTTGAAGCGGCTGCTCTGCTGAACGCCTGTCTCGACCGCGTCACCGAAGTGACCGACGAGCTGAAGCGCCTGATGAAAGAGTTCGAAAAGGAACTCGCCATCCTCAAGGGCCGTGTGGACGGACTGGAAGCCCGCGTTGGCGAACTGGAAGCCACTCAGTTCTCCACCACCACCAAGCTGAAAGGTGTAGCCACCTTCGTGATCGGTGCTAACAGCTTCGGTGGCGACGCCAAGCAAGGTGTACTGGATGCGGTTTTTAGCACCAATGCTTCAGTGCGCGATGGAAACTTCCAAGATGGAATAGATTCATCAGGCTGGAGATCTGGCGGCGCTGGTACCAAGCGTGCTGATGCTGCTGCAGCTTCATCAGGAGGTACAAGTTTCAATTACGACCTTAAGTTGTTCCTTGATACCAGCTTCACTGGCAAGGATTTGCTTCGTACCGTTCTGCGCTCAGGCAACTTCGCTAACTCTGCTTTTGGTGGAGATGGCTATGTCGGCTTGGACGCACTTGAGGTTGCTTTCCAAGAGAATTCTGGTCCGAACATCGTTGGCGTGAACCGCCTTTGGTATCAGTTCCCCGTTGGTAGCAGCTTCACTGCAACCGTTGGTGGTGTGGTTCGTCAGGACGACATGCTGGCTGTATGGCCTAGTGCTTATCCAGCTGACACGATTCTCGACTTCTTCACCTACGCCGGTGCTCCTTCTACCTACAACCTTGCACTGGGTGCTGGTGGTGGTTTGAGCTGGGAATCTAATGATTTCAGCATTAGTGCCAACTATGTGAGCACGAATGGTTCATTCTCTGATCCCAACGAGGGTGGTATCGCCACTGATGGTGCCGGTTCCAACGGTACCGTTCAGATCGCCTACGCTCCCGAGAATTGGGGCTTAGCAGCTGCTTACACGTATTCTTCCAAGAATTCCACAAGTGTTGGTCAGCTCAACGGAACACCTCTTTCGGCTGCATTCACCAACGCTGGTAATACATCTTCTGTTGGCCTGAGTGCATGGTGGTCTCCTGAAGAAGCAGGTTGGTTCCCTTCGATCAGTGCTGGTTACGGTTACAACAGCCTTACCGACGGTGAAGACACATTTGCGTTCCGTTCTGCAACCACGCAGTCCTGGTACGTGGGTCTTCAGTGGGCCGATGCTTTCTTGAAAGGCAACACCTTGGGTATGGCTGTTGGTCAGCCATCCTTCGTGACTGACGTCTCCTACCGCAACGACTTTGACGAAAAGTCCAATTTCGTTGCTGACGGCAACTACGCCTGGGAGTGGTGGTACCAGTTCCAAGTCACCGACAACATCTCTGTGACTCCTGCGATCTACTACCTCAGCCGCCCTTATGGCGATCTGACCAATGGTCGTGGCCGTGCCTTCGGTGGCAATCGTGACAACAAAGGTGGAAGCGACACCTTCAACAACTTCGGCGGCCTCCTGAAGACCACCTTCAAATTCTGATCACTTAAGGCTTGATCCCTCTTCGGAGGGATCTTTTTGTTGATTTGTCCCCCATATTGCATCTGCAATATGGGATTTTTTTATGGAGATTTTGTGCCTAAGTTGATCTCCTTTGGGGCATGCTTCAGTCGTGAAAGTCTTTTTATGTAGATTTTTGTTTGTGGCTTAGATCACAGAGACTCCGCGGCGTCATCTGATTGGATAAAGGCATGTCAATTGCTCCTGATATCACCCATCTGGTGGGTCGTACTCCGCTCGTACGTCTCAACCGGCTTCCGGAGCACAGTGGTTGCCTGGCTGAATTGGTCGTAAAGCTGGAAAGCTTCAATCCCACGGCTTCGGTGAAGGATCGGATTGCCGGTTCGATGGTTCAGGCTGCTGAACAAGCTGGAACCATCGCTCCAGGACGCACCGTGCTTGTTGAGCCCACCAGTGGAAATACGGGAATCGCTTTGGCGATGGTTGCAGCAGCTCGGGGCTACCGGTTAATCCTCACCATGCCGGACACCATGAGCACCGAGCGTCGCGCCATGCTCAGGGCCTATGGGGCTGAGTTGCAGCTCACCCCAGGGAATGAAGGAATGCAAGGGGCGTTAGATCTCGCCAAAGAGCTTGTGTCCGAGATCCCCGAGGCTTATCTGCTGCAGCAGTTTGATAATCCTGCCAATCCAGCGGTCCATGCCGCCACCACGGCAGAAGAGATCTGGAGTGATACCGAAGGTGAGATTGATGCTCTTGTGGCTGGAGTCGGGACGGGTGGCACGATCACAGGCTGTGCCGGGGTTCTAAAGCAGCGTAATCCTGACCTAAGAGGCCGCTGAAAAAGCCAGCCGACTGCGAGAGAATGGAGCAACGGCATTGAGTTGATGCGCGGCCAGCAGGAACGCACCGGTCCCCTGTTCTCGTACATCTCCACAGAAGACCGGATCCCGGCCTCTCATCCGTTGCGCCAGGTGCGGCGGTTGGCGGATCAGGCCCTCGATCGGCTCAACCCGACCTTCTGCCAGCTCTACCCAGAGGGTGGTCGCCCATCGATCCCTCCTGAACAGCAGCTTCTCGCCCTGTTGCTGCAGGCGATCTACGGCATTCGCTCAGAGCGGATGCTGATGGAGCAGCTCGACTACAACCTGCTGTTCCGCTGGTTTGTGGGGCTCAACCCGGACGATCCCGTCTGGCATCCCACCACATTCACCAAGAACCGCGACCGGCTGCTCAATGAGGAGCTGATGGCCAAGTTTTTGGAGCTGTTGCTGGCTGCACCTGAGGTCAAGCCACTACTGAGTTCGGAGCACTTCTCAGTGGATGGCACCTTGCTGAGAGCCTGGGCGTCTCACAGCTCGTTGGAGCGGATCGATGGCCTTGACGACGGGCCGCCGCCACCCAGTGGTGGCAATGGTTTTGGTGGTGCTCCAACCACTGGCAAGAAGCGCGCCAAAGGCGACTTCCGCGGCCTGCTGCTCTCCAACCAAACCCACCGCTCCGCAAGCGACGACGAGGCCCGGTTGTTCAAGAAAGCCCCGGGCGTCGGCGCTTTCCTGAGCTTCATGGGCCATTGCGTCATGGAGAACCGCAACGGCCTGGTGGTCGCCAGTGAAGTCAGCCAGGCCACAGGCAGAGCGGAGCGTGAGGCAGCGCTGCGCATGGCCCGTTCGCTCGGTGGTGCGCACCAGAAAACCTTGGGTGCCGACAAGGGTTACGACACCAGGGAGTTCGTGGCCGATCTGCGCATCAACGGCATCACACCGCACGTTGCCCAGAACATCACTCGCAGCGGTGGATCGGCGATCGATGGCCGCACGTCCCGCCACCAGGGGTACGCCCAATCGATCAACTCCCGCAAGCGAATCGAGCAGGTGTTTGGCTGGATCAAACAGTCAGCAGGGTTGAGGCAACTCAAAGCTCGCGGCCGATCAAAGGTGGGAGCGGTGTTCCGGTTGCATGTCGTGGCCTACAACCTGATCCGCATCAGCAATCTGCTCAGAACCCAGACGGTGATGGCATGAGGGTGGAAACAGGAGACAAAAGGCACCGCCCACCAGTCTCCGAAACCTGACTTGATGGCTCTCCAAGCAACGGGTCAGCCCATTGCTGGCGGTCAACCTGATTGGCGCGGAGCCAACAACGGTCACGATGCGGCCAATAGGCCAGCTTTCGCTTGCTTTTTCAGCAGCCTCCTAAAAGTGATTGCGGTAGAACCGGCAGCCAGTCCTGTCTTGGCGGGTGGACCACCGGGCCCCCATCGCATTCAGGGCATTGGTGCTGGTTTTGTTCCCTCTGTCTTTGACCACAGCTTGATTGATGAAATCCTTGGGGTGAGTGATCAAGAAGCGATGGACGTGGGGCGCCGTTTGGCTCTGGAAGAAGGCCTGCTCTCCGGGGTCAGTAGTGGAGCTGCTGTGGCGGCTGCGCTCCGGCTTGGCCAAAGGCCCGAGATGGCAGGGAAAAGGATCGTTGTGATTCTTGCCAGCTTCGGTGAGCGTTATCTGTCCACACCGATGTTCAGTGCTTCGGCTGCTCCAACGGCGTGGCGGGATGGTCAGCTTTGAGCCATTCCCCCCAGCTTGAGGCCAAAGGTGGTGATCCTTATGTGGTGCTCGGGGTCAGTCGCAGCGCTACTGCGGCTGAAATCAAGGCGGCGTATCGCCAACTTGTGAAGAGGCATCATCCCGATGCGGGTGGAGATGCCGAACGAATCCTTGTTTTGAATGCCGCTTGGGAGTTGCTTGGCGATCGTGAGCGACGGCGCGCCTTCGACCAGCAACGGTCTCCTAGGGCTGCAGAGAAAGACGAAGCACGCCGCCGTGGTGTCAGAAATGCTCGAGCGAGATGATGCCCTAGCGAATTGGTTGAAGAAGGTGTACATACCGATTGATCGCATGCTCGGACAGGTGATCAATCCCTTTGCCAGCGAATTGCGTGAGTTATCGGCAGATCCCTATGACGACCGTTTGATGGAAGGTTTCTGTCATTACCTGGAGCGAAGTCGCAGCAAACTGGACAAGGTGAAAGATCTCTTCCAATCCCTCCCTACGCCCTCATCGGCAAAAGGATTCGGGCTGAGTCTTTATCACTGTCTGTCGGAGGTAGAGGATGCGATTGGCGAATTGGAGCGCTACACGATGGGCTACGTGGATGGTTATCTCCACGATGGTCGTGAGATGTTGCGAGAAGCCAGGCAAAGGCGCAAGCGTCTTCAGGAGGAACGTCGCCGCTTGGAGATCGGTTCATGAAGTCTTGGCAATTTCGGGGGTTGCTGACTTTGATTTGGCTGCTCTCAACCTTGATCGACAGGGTCTGGTGGCGCAGTGATGGAGGCCTGCCCGCTTGGGATCAGGCGGATTACCTCAACAGTGCTCTTGACCATGGTCGTGCCTTGGCCGCTCTCCCTGGTGGCAGCTGGCAAGGTTGGGGATCTTTATTAGATCTTTCTCCCAAAATCCCCCCCCTGGCCTCACTGGTGAATGGGACGGTGATGGCCTTCGCCGGTGATGGGCCTCAGCAAGCGGCCTGGAGCCTGAGCCTTTGGAATGGACTGTTGCTGTTTGTGGTGGCGTCCTGGGCCATGGAGTTGCGTCAGCCCTTGAAAGCGGCACGCGCATTTGCTCTGCTTTGCAGCGGTTTCGTCGCGATGGCTCCCCTCCTTCTGGAGCTTCGGACCGATTACGTGCTGGAGCTGCCGCTCACCGCCATGGTCGCCCTAGCCCTCTGGCGTCTTGGTTCTTGGTGGCATCCCGTGCATGGGGGGCGTTGGAGGCAGGCGCTCTGGGCTGCGCTCTCGATCGCGGCGGCGTTGCTCGTGAAGCAAAGCGCGCTGTTGATTCTGATCCCAGTGCTTCTGTTGGTCGTGGTGAGCGTTTCGCTTGGCCGTGGCAGTCGCTTTGTCGCGCGCCGTTGGCAGCTTGTGATGGGCTTGAGTCTCGTGATTGCGACGCTTTTGCCCTGGTTAAGGCACAACTGGATCACCACCTTGGGTGGCACCAACCGCGCCGTGCTCGAGTCGGCGGCTCTCGAGGGTGATCCCGGGGTGTTGAGTCTGGAGGGGTGGCTTTGGTACGTCCGTCTGCTCCCCGATCAGATTGGTTGGGGGTTGTTACTGCTTGGCGGTAGTGGGGTCATCCTTTGGTTTTGGCAGCGTCACACTCGCAACGGCGATGAGGGGCTTGCTTGGCGTTGGTTGATTCTCAGCCTTATGGCGGGATGGATTTTTACCCATCTCAGTCCCAACAAGGACGACCGCTACATCGCCCCCTTGCTGCCCATGCTCCTGATTCTGTTGACGCGTGGCGTGTGGCAGTGGGGCCTCTGGGTCAAACAGCGCTGGCCGGCGCCTTTTAGTTGGTTGTCCGGATTGGCTTTGTTGTTGGGTGGTTGCAACATGGTTTGGACGGGGTGGTCCATGCAGAGCATGCGCTTGAGCCAAGGCCATCAAGGTCCTTTGGACGCGATTGTGCGTCGGGCTGGCGGCGCAGATCCCCGATCGCAGCCCGTGACGCTGATTGTGGTGCCGAGTACGCCTGATCTCAATCAGCACAATGTGAGCTACTACGGTCGCCGAGCAGGAGGACGGCTGGTTGGCAGGCAATTGGGCAGCAGCAGGTCCGATGTGAAGCCTGTGCTCGAGCAGGCGCAATGGGTGTTGCTGGCGGAAGGAGGTCAGGGCTCGGTGCGAGGCAGTGCTGAAAAACTTGATCTCGCCGTGCGCACGAGCGGAGTGTTTGAGCAGGTTGAAACCTTTCCTAGGCCGCAGGGGGGGACGTATTCCCTGTGGCGTCGTGACGCAGGCAGCGTGGACCCTGTGTTCTTTCAGGAACGATTTCCCGCTCTCGCGGCAGGTCTGTCTCAGGGACCTGCGGGTTTAGACGCTGTCTTCAGTTCCATTGCTGTGGAGCACATGCTTGATGGTCACTTCCTTTATCGCGACCCGCTGAAGAAGGAGGCTCTAAGCCGTCTCGCTACCAATCCTTCAGACAAAGAAGCGCGCTGGACCTTGGCTCTCCTCGCTGTGTTGGCCAATCGGCCAACAGAGGCGGCCGAGCAGTTTGCTGCTCTGGAAGCTCTGCTTCCTGACAATCCTTGGCCGAGTGCCTATCGAAGTGTCGTGACCCTTGCCGGTTGGAATCCCTGGGGAGCCTCTTCTGTGGCTGCTGCTGCTCGGCAAAAGCATGGCAATCAGCCTGTTTTGGTGGGTTTGGATGCGATCTCTGCTGTGTTGGGTGGGGCGCTCTGGAGGGTGCCAGAGGCAGTGCAGTCACTCCCTGCGGCCGTGCGTGCTGTGGAGAATTCCCTCAACAGTCAGGAAAACACTTCCAATTGAGAGAGCTTCAGCCAGACGTCTGGAACAGGACGCCTCCAGCGCACTTGTCCGTACTCTCCTTTCACCAAAAGAAGTTCTCCCGGTCCCTCAAAGATGTATTCGGGTGGTCTGGGATCACTGGCTGATGCCTCGACGCTTCCCAGATAGGACGAGCGGTTGACGCGAACCAGCGCCCCCTTTTTGAGCGTTGCCGCTGGTTTGGTGGTTGGGGTGGACTCAGCGGATGGTTCAGCCATGGAGAGACGATCAATCGAAACCAGGCTAAAACCTCCCTACCAACAAGGCTGATGTTTGTCCCACCCTCTTGCCTTGTATTTAGTGGCCTTTGGAGGGCTGCTGCTCGTATCAGTCCTTCTTGACGATCTTGCCGCGCGTATCAGGGTCCCCGGCATCCTCATGGTGCTGGTTTTGGGCCTGCTGATTGAAAACCACATGGGCGTGGTGGGAGGCCAGCAAATCACTCTGCTGAACCTCAATCAAGCGCAGCAGATCAGTCAGGCCGCCCTGGTGCTCGTGCTTTTTTTTGGTGGTCTCACCACCAATTGGTCTGCGGTTCGCGGTGTGATCAAACCTGCTGCGCGTTTGGCCACGGTTGGAGTGGTCATCACAGCGGCCTTGATTGGATGGGCCGGATTCGGACTGAGCGCAGCCAGTGGTGTTGGAACGAATCCAACAACCCTGCCGCGGGTTCTATTCATTGGAGCCATGGTGGCAAGTACGGACGCCTCTGCCGTTTTGGTCCTTCTCCGTCCCTTGGCTGGGCGATTGCCAAAGCGATTGATTGATTTGATCGAGTGTGAGTCGGGTTTCAACGATCCAATGGCTGTTGTTTTGGCTGGATTGGCGTTGGCTCTAGCCGGTGGAGATGGCGTTGCTGCTGGGGTGTTGGTCACAGATGTCGTCCGCCAGTTTGTGCTCGGGATCTTGCTGGGGTTCATCGGCGGCACCCTCACCCTCCAACTGCTTGGAACGCGTCTCACCCTTAACCATGCCGCCATGCTCCCGGTCGTGAGCTTGGCGTTGCTGATGGTCTTAACCGGTGGAACCTTGTTGCTGGGTGGGAGCCCATTGCTTGCGGCCTATGTGGCGGGCTTAGTGATTGGTAATGGCCCAACCCTGGATCGAACGGCGCTTGCTGGGGCCCATTCCAGTTACGCGAAAATGGCTGAGCTTTTGCTGTTCTTGTGCATGGGGCTTGTCGTTGCCCCGCAGGATGTGGTGTACGCCTCTGGTTGGGCTTTTGTTCTCTTTCTGTTGATGCAGGCGGTGAGATTCCTGATGGTGCATGCCCTGCTTTGGCATACCACCTTCACCAGGCATGAACGAATTTTCGTGAGCTGCGCGGGATTGCGTGGAGCGGTTCCAATCGCACTGGCCATCGATGCCTGGTCGTCTGGCATTCCCTGGGGGGCGTCGATGCCTCCTCTTGCCCTTGCCGTTGTGCTTTATGGCCTGTTTTTTCAGGGCTTTGCGCTTGTTCCGTTGGCTGAACGCATGAATCTCACGCTGCCCTCTCGGCAACATGATCCGGACGCTGCTGCCTAGCCTCTCGAAGCAGACAAGATGGATCCACCATGCGACTTTTGCTGATCGGATGCACCGGACTGGTCGGTCGTGCCTTGGTTCCCATGCTTCAAAGCGCTGGGCACGAACTCACCATCGTGAGTCGTCGGTCAGCTCCGGCCGGACTTCCTCCTCGTTGCCTCACAGGCTTGTCGTGGGTGCAGTGCAATCCAGCCGATTCGAGCAGTTGGGCGCCATCGAGTCCGCTGCAGCAGGCATTGGCGCAAGCGCAAGGGGTTGTGAACTTGGCAGG
>Ga0208428_1001359_pt1 | contig 10313 bp, 21 predicted proteins | sample DEB08_DNA_11_FD_184535 | JGI IMG/M metagenome (GOLD analysis project Ga0208428, IMG submission 184535) | Aqueous microbial communities from the Delaware River and Bay under freshwater to marine salinity gradient to study organic matter... | ecosystem: Environmental > Aquatic > Marine > Coastal ...
AACGACGGAAAGTACGTAGATGCAAATTCTGATTTGGTATGACGCGGAGGCATGTTGACGATCAAACGATTGATTTCGCCTTTGGCTACCTTTTCTAGTTTTTCTGCAAAGATTGTATGATGCTTGCCGCAGATAAACTCCGGCCACATATGGTTGATGTATTCTAAAAAAGACTCTCGACATTTTTCTTGTTGCGAAAAGTTGTCAAGCTTCTCTTTTAGAAGCAGAGCTTCTTTCAACTCTGTTTCTGTAAGTTTGGATAGATCCATACTAATCTAATTTATCTAATTCCTCTAAAGCTTCGCTTATACTTTTAAATTTTGATTGTTTTCTTAAATCTGAAGCAAGAAGTCTATCAGAAAAACTTGCTCCTGGCTTTTCTAAAACTTCAGCCTTGTTTAAAGCTTTTATACTTTCAGATATATCTGATCTTTTTAAAGTCATTTCAAGCTCTTTTGTATCTAAAGATTTTGATAAATTAATATTTAATTTTTTAGGATCTTTTAACTTTATATATTCTTTTACTTCTTTAGCAACCTTTGGACTCATTTTCATACTTCCTGGTTGCTCTACAATTCTTCTAAAATAATCATCAGCTTCTTTTTCATATTTTCTTAAAGCATCTATTATTTCTTGATTTTCAGATCTTTCCTTTAATAATTTTTGTCTTTCAGCCCCAGAAGAAATATTTATTTTTTGATTCGTAACTTTGTTTTGTAGTTTTTTAATTATTTTAGGAGTTTCTTTTAATACTTCTAAAGGATTTCCTCTTAACTTTGGAAACATTTTAAAAAGCTTTGCTATTGGAAATGCCATACTCATAATACCAGCAGTTGAATCTGCCATCTGTCTTGCTTCGCCTAAATAGTCTCTCGGCAAAACTTGGCTGTACTCGCCAATCTCCATCAAATATTCTGGAGGTGCTTGAGTTGGTTGAGGGTTACTAAGAAGTATTTTTTGTATTTCTGGAAGATCCATTTTTAATAAATCATCATACCATCTCGACCTTTTCTTATTAGATTATTTTCAAAAGGCATAGCTCTTAAATTTTCCTCTCCCATAGAGCCTGGACCTTTATTAAATACAGGTCTGCCACCGCCGATATTATCTGGGCCTTGAGTTTGCATCATAGAAGCAGGTCTTCCTCTTAGACTTAGATTTTGAAAACGATTAAATCTGTCGCTGTCATTAGAATCTTTTGGAAATTCTCTTTCAAGCCTCTGTATAGGCTGAGGTACTGGTCCTCCATCTAAAGGAGGTCTTACTGGTCTAATAATATCCATTGGAGGTCTTATTGGCATCGGTTGAGGTCTTATAGGAAGAGCTGGTTGAGGCCCGAAATTATAATTACCACCACCAAATCCACCGCCGCCATACATAGGAGGTCTTTGACCATATCCGCCACCCATTCCTGGGAACATACCGCCTATACCGCCGTAAAAACTTTGTCCAAAAGGACTACCGAAACCGCCGCCGTATCCGCCGCCAAACATCGGAGGTTGCATACCGAATCCACCGCCATACATACCGCCGCCGCCATACATACCGCCACCGCCATACATACCGCCGCCACCGCCATACATACCGCCGCCGCCAAACATTGGAGGCATACCGTAGCCCATACCACCACCAAACATAGGTGGTTGCATTCCAAAACCGCCAAAGCCACCGCCGTACATAGGAGGTTGAGGTTGCATAAAGTTACCTCTGCCACCGCCCATAAATCCGCCAAACGGATTTTGGAATGAGCCTATACCTCTTTGCGGTCCAAAGTTTCTAATAGGGTTGCCATCAAATCCTGTAGCCTGTCCTCTAATAGGACCTATTTGTTGAGGAGGTCTAGCTCTCATATCTTGAATGGGACCTCTTTGAAATTGAGCATTTCCAGCTCTCATATCTTGAATGGGTTCGATACCTTGCCTTCTTCTTAAATCATCGCTGTTTACCAAATTCATTGGAGGACGAGCAATATGTTGCTCTATTTTAGGCATTTGTTGTTGTCCTCTAAAACCAGGTGAAGAAATAGTTACTGGACCAAAATCTGTATTACGCTCTTGTATGTTCATACTTGGTGGATTTAAAGTCACATTTTGAGAGGGTGGATTATATGGAGTCTGCATAGAACGGTCCGTATACATTTGCCCACCAGGGCCTTGAGTAATTGCCTGCCCATACGCCATAGGCTCTTGTTGATCTCTGTCGTCTATCCCATCAAAATTTCTATCTTGCATATCCGCAGTACGAAACATCATTACATCATACCTTGTAGTTCTTTACCGATTGGCTCTTCTGCTGGGGCTTGTTGAAGTCTTTCCATAACCATTTTAAACAATTCTTCGATATCTTCGTCGTCAAGACCTTGCTCTTTTAAAAACTCTCTAACCTCTGCTTCGCTTACACCCTGCTGAATCATTTGAACAACAGCTCCAATTAACTGTTCTACTATTTCAAAATCTGGTCCAGCCGCTTCTAGCTCAGCCATCGCTTCTTGCTCAGACATATCTGGCATCGCGGCTTCGCCGCCTTCGGCGTAATTACCTTTAACGCCTTCTAGCATTTGCATTATTTTATTTGCATAATCTGGATCGTCTTGCATCATTCCTGAGTTTTGAATCATATCCATATCTCTTATAGCAGATTTTCTTATATCTCTTTGTTCTGACCTTATAACATCAGGATCACCAGATTCTAAAGATTTTCTTAAACGGTAATTATATATATTAGGCATTGAAAGATTTGGGCTCGTCGGATCTCCATCTCTGGAAATAAATCTTCTGCGCTCCATTTTCATTTGCTCCATTTTATCAATAGCATCTGCAAGAAGCTGAGCTCTATCGGTATCTCCATCAGCTACAGCCATTTCGTAAGACTTCATCATATTTTGAATTTCAGCTTCAATAGCAAATATTTGATCTTCTGGAGATCTGCCTTCGAATCTTGGTTCGTTGTCCATCATACTAGCAAGACCTCTATCTTTATTTGATATAGTTCTGCCGGTTTCATTTAAAATTTGTTTTATATTGTCCATCATCATATCTAATTCCTTTATCTAACCATCATTCTGTTTATTCTACCACCCATACCGCCTATACCGCCAACACTCATCGGCCTTCTTGGCGGAGTTATTGCTGGAGCTTGAGGGATTGGAGTAGCTAGTCTTTGTAAGTTGTCTGGTATTCCTGGGCGAAGGCGCAAGTCTATAGCAGGTGCTACGTTGCTTGGCATTCTCTCCTCGCTAATAAACCTAGGCCTATCGTCTATAAATAATTGATCGCTTTTTTTCGGCGGCACTTGCGGAGCCTTTACAGGTCCTGCTTGGCCACCCATTCTATTGATCATATCTTGAACTTGGTCTGGCGATATAACCGGCTCACCTGTAGCTAAACTTTTTGCAACCATATCTTTAACTTCTTGCGGTTGCTCTTGGCTTAATAAATCTAAATAAGGGAACTGGTCTTGAAAACCAGGAATAGAACTAGCATCTGGAATTTGCGGCGTTCCTACCGGAGTCTCTGCAGGTGCTTGTTGCAATCCTTCTAACTGGGCTTGTAAATCTGCAATTGTTTGGTCCCTTTCGCCTAATTGGGTTTCAAACTGACTGGTTTGACCGGTTAATTGATCGAGCTGCGATTGATAATCAGCAGCTTGCGCATCTAAGGCTTGGGCTTGCTGATCGGCAGCTTCGGCTCTAATCGTATCTTGTTGCGCTATTGCGTCATCCCTTTCAGCTAAGGCAGCATCTCTAGCTCCGGTTAAGGCGTTAATCTCGCCTTGGAGATTGCCAATCTGTCCTTCAAGCTCGGCTTCTCTTGCGCCAAACTTTTGCTCAAGCGAAGCAGTTTGTTCTTGAAACTGAACAGTTAAATTTTCTTTTTGCGTTTGTAATTCGGTTAGTCTTTGCTGGTCTGCTTGCTGTCTAATAACGTCTTGTTCAGCAATAGCGTTTTGTAAATCTTCGGTTGTTCTAGCAATCTCAGCATCTAGCTGACCTATCTTATCGGCGGCACTTGCCTTAGCGGCTTCAAGTGCGTTGACGCCGTTGGCCTCAGCCTCGGCTACAGCCGATTGCAATTGAGCTTCAAGTTCGGCTCGTTGCGCATCCAAAGCTTGCATCTGCTCTTCGGCTGATTGCTGACGAATAACGTCTTGTTCGGATATAGCAGATTCTAACTCGCCGGTTAGATTAGACTTAGCGCCTTCGAGATCGCTAATATTATTTTGTAGGTCGCTGATTCTATCGCCGAAAAACTTTTCGGTCTCAGCGAGTCTTTGACCAAAAGTTGCACCTAAAGTTTGAATGTCTTCAAAGGGACGAGAAGAGGATAAAAGCTCTTGATTCTCTTCTACCGAAAACGGATCTAAAGATGGTTGAACCAATTCAGTTTCTGGTAAACGCTCTGGCGCATATTGGTTAATATTAAAAGAAAAATCTACCGGCTCAAAAGAGGGCAGGTCAATTGGACCTCTTACGTCGGAACCCATCTCCGGTAAATTTAAAAACGAATAGTCTGTATCAAATGGAGTAGCCATACGCCATATCATACCATCTCAAAGTTAAAAAAGTATAGAAAAAATTTTGGCTATATGGGTACCCAAATATTTATTTGAAAATTTCTGAAGGTAAGCGCCGAAAAGGGCACTTCGTCTGGGGGATTTTTTTGGTATGTTAATTTTTTTTATAAGGGGGTGCAGGCAAAGCAACTGTCTCTGGAGAAGATAGATTGAACGAAGTGCAAATATACTTCACCTGCAAGATCAATCATATCCGAAGGTAAAGGCAAAGGCAAACTTTAAATATATGTAATTTTGTAACTGGAATACTACCTATTTACCTGTCCGCGTGGAGTCCCGTTTCTGATTTGGGGGGGTGGGGATCCCGTTTTTTGGATCTTGGATCCTGTTTTTTGGATCCAATAGAGTCCCGGATCATATGATCTGATGGATCTTCCGCTACTGGGTATGGCGTAGGAATGCGGGTTTCCAGGCGGTTAAGCAGCATACCTATTGCCAAGAGTCCAGGGGATCCAAGGATATTATTCTCTTACTAAATAAATATTACTGGCAAAAAAAAGGGAGACTTGCGTCTCCCTGATCCCGAAGCCCGATCTATTAGTTATCGTCCTCATATCCGTCAAACCAAACTCCAGCCTCTCGCGTATCGTCACGCTGACAATGGTCTTGCGCTTCCTCTAAGGTTAGGCCAGACTTGATCACCTTATGGTGATCAGGGTTATTATTATCAAAACAAAATCTAACTATCTTATACATCTAAAATTCCTCTTTAATTAATTGAACATCTAAACGATAACCTGCTACAAGCTCTGTTAGTCTGTCGTCTATTGCTTGGACTTTTTCGAGAGCTTCTTTATACTCTTGCTTAAATTCTTTTAGCTCGTCCCTCATTGCATAATCATCTGCGTCAAAATATTCAACCTTGTCGGCCATATCGTCCCAGCGGTACTCCTTATCTTCAACAAGATACTTTAAATCCTCAAATTGAGATACTAAGCCGTCAAGGTCATATTTATTATTTAGGTCGCCAATAACAAAATTTATAACCTCATTTTTAAAAGACTTGATAGCCTCTTCTGTTTTTGCTTTGACTACCATATCTAAAAGACTTGGAATACCAAGCCATTTAATTATTAAGTTTTTCATATTACGCCACCTCCTTAAGTGATTTTTTTAATAACTCTATTTTTCCTTTTGCTATTAGTCTCCAGTTCTTGTTGATATATTTACCAAGACCCTTGGCTATTGCTCTGTCTTGTTCAGCCATCAACCCTTCAAGATAATTTAGTAATTGTCTTTTATCTTCTATATTCATATTTTCATTCTCCGTTAAATGCCAAGCTTTATTGCTTGGTCTGATAATTATACTTTATTTTGAGACAATTTGTATCTTTATTTTTTGGTTGATTTGAACTATTAAATCTAGTTTATATATATTTTTAATATTTATAATTAGTTATAACCTACCCTTATAATATGAAATCTAGAATTTTTGATTTATACATGTATGTGCAAGTGAACATGTAGGTGAATGCTTGTAATAAAATCAGAACGGACTCCCGACTCTCCCGACTCCCGACTTCATCTCGCCGACAGGCGACCTCTCCTCTCCCCTCTCGGCGGAAGAGGGCGGAACTTTTAAAAGGGAAAGGCGACAAGCAAGGGAAATGCTATTTAATTTACCCTATCACCCTATAAAAGAATTAAACCTTATTAAGGTGTTTACATTCTGTCTCTTTTTTGAGATAATTCTCTTACTACTTAATAAGTAGCATTTACGGAGAATTATATGAATATAAAAAATAAAGCAACGTGGGAACTTAAACAAATTGTTAAAGCTCTTGGAACGTATGAGCTGTTAAATACAGAAGAAGAAAACAAAAGGCTAGATGAAGCTAGAAAGGAATTAAGGTTTAGAAAAAATCCAAATTCTATAAATGAAATGTTTTCTAACGCTGTTGATACTAACGCTATCAATAACCTATCAAGTGAGCAACTTAATCAAGTTGCCGATATTTTAGCTAAGGTGAAGTAATGAATTATTCTGATATTTCAAATAAAGACTACGACCACTCATACGAGATTGAAATTTTAATAACTGATATAAACGGGGTGAATAGTATTATTCACCTTGAAATAGTTGCTAAAGAAATAATAGATTTAGAAAACTATAAAAATACAGGTGGAAAATTTGGTCTTGAGTATGATTACTTTATTAATAAAAATCATGTTGATAGTGATTTTGAGCCATGCGAAGAAGACTCATTTATGGAAGATGTATTTAGTATTCTTTGTATGAATATTATTGAAGCTAGTAGATATGGCTCAATTTATGAGGGGGTGAAGTAATGCCAATGTCAAAAAAAGATATATTAGAAGTCTATGAGACTAGAAAACAAGAAAGTGAATATAGTTTTGCAATTGATTTAAAAGTTGGAAAGCTAGAAATATTTGCTGATTGGTCAAGCCAAGATGTTGAGCTAGATTATGACTACTTTATTAATAAGACTGATTATTATGACGGTGGCAGATTTATGCGAGAAGCCTTTGAGCAACCCGAAGATTATCAATTTGAATTTCTAGTCTTTGATATTCTTGAAAGTTATTTTGCAGAAAACTGTATTCAACCAAATGAACATATTTATAAACAATTAAGTGGGGAAAAATAATGTTTCAATCAATAACTAAAAGTGATTTTACTTCTGCATTCCATAGAATGAATAGAGGAGAACAATTTTCATATAAGGGTTTAATAGCCCTTTATGATTATCTAGAGCAATACGAGGAAGATACAGGCGAACAAATAGAGCTTGATGTAATAGCAATTTGTTGCGAGTATGCCGAGTATGAGAGTCTTGAAGAGTTCCAAGAGGATTACGGGGACGATTACCAATCTATTGATGAAATAGAACAAGCAACAATAGTTATACCAGTTGATGATAGCGGATTTATCATACTGCAATTTTAACCAATTACTCCGTATTCCTGAGCAAGAATTGAAAAGGCTCATATGGAGAAGATTATGACTAATAATGAAAAACTAGTAATTGATACCTTAAAAGAATTAGGTAGAACTTATTTAAGCAAAGAAGAACTTAATTGGAGAATTGGTTTAATAGAGGAAAGATGTGCATTTTTAACTCATCAAGAAAAGGCAAAGCTAAAAGAAGCTAGAGGAAAAAAAATTACATCTAAAGAAAAAGAATTAATTAATCAAGAAGTTGAAGACTTTATTAAGACTAGAGAATTAATTGAAAGTTTAAATTAATGAACAAGACACATATCAAAGTTTACGGAACAGATATCGAGTTTACCATGCAAGGCAACCCGACCTATCCCGAAATAATTAGGTATGCCATTCAAAACGATATCCCGATTAAACCCCAACCAATATTTTCAATAACCCGACCACCTTACCCGACATTTTGGGATCAGTTTACAGGAGACAACGAAGTGATAAGAAATAAAACAATAATCAAAAAGATGATACAAGCAATAGAGGAAGACGTACTTGACGGTGAGTTTTTAGAACTTGCCCGTTTGATTGAGGTACTACTAGGCTATGAAGTGCCAAGACAATGGATTTTAGAATATATAGGAGAAGAAGAATGATTGAAGAACTACTAGACAAATACCATGTAGACGATTTTGATGATTTATTAATTGAAATTATCAAACATATGAAAGACCGAAAAGAAATTATATATGCAGAGGAGCAAGACTAATGCAAAGAGTTAGCGATAGAGAAATTGTCCAATACTATGGGCAGATATGGGCGAACGTGAAACATATGAAATCATTTATAAGAGAACTTAGAGAAAGGTATATAAAAGAAATAGGAGGTACTCAATGAAAGCAACGTACCAAGTAAAAGTATTTCAAGAAGATAGCTGTAATTACTTTATAGCTATGCAGACTAAGGACAAGGACTTAGCTGTATCTAAAATGAATAGATTAAATAAAGAAGGTCATACTGCTCATATCAACGTAATTGATGTAGAGCTACCCGACCATTTAAAAGATTTATCAAAAGATAAAATAAAAGGTTTACAACACATATTTAAAAGGAGGAACTAATGAGTGAAGTAAAAGACTACGGTAATGGTTATAACAGTAATAACTCTGTTGCTATTGTATGGGCGATAGAAGATGTTAGATACCAACTTGAATACGTTAATGAATACGAGGGAGTCAATCTAGAACTTACCGACGAACAATGTATGCAAGTATTACAAAGAATTGTAGACAACCATGACGCCGAATGGGGTGTGAATTGGGAGAATATATATTCAACCATTTTATATTGTTTTGAAGATGAAATTAACGAACTAAAGGAGAATGCAAATGTCAGTTAGAAAAACAAATAAAGACAGAACGGAGAACATATACCGTCTAATGTTAGTCTTTTTACAATACTATGATTTTGAAGAGTCAGAAGCTAAAGACGAAGATTGGTATATAAGAGATTTACTTTGCGACTTAAAACATTTTTGCGATGAGTATGGTATTGATTTTTATACCGAACTTGTAAGAGCAGAAAACTTTTACGACCAAGAGGTAGAGGAGGAATTAGAAAATGTCTGATATAGGAAACAATTGCGTATGCTGTAATGAGGACACATCTTTTGGAAGTGGCAGGTTTGTTAACCGTATTCCAGCAGACGCAGATTATGAAAGTCTTGACGATCAAGGTAATACTATTTTTGCAGACGGAGAATACAGGGACGGATATCTATGTCCTGAGTGTGCAATGCTTGAATGTGATAGGTGTGATGAACTTATTGCAGTTGATGAAGATATATGCCCGTATGATGTATATGATGAAGATGACCAAAGAGGGCAAGAAGAATTCTCTGACGGCTCTTGGAGAGTGCATTTTGAATGTCTTACTAAAGAAGAAAGACAACACTTAAAGGAGAAAGCTAATGCTAACTAAAAAGCAATTAGAAAAAAACGGGTGGACTGTAGTTCCAAATGGTGTTTGGTTTGGTGTTGATTATGCCGAGTCAAGCAAAGTAAATGTATTGGACATACTTACAGATGTTTTAGATTTAGATACAGATGTTGAAGGATATAACTTTGTTGTATGTGCATATAAAAAAGAGGAGATGTCCGAATGAGTATATTTGAGATCTTAATTCTATCAATACTTGCCTATTTTGTTATAGGCAGTATTGTTGGATTTATTTATTTGAAATCTAAAGGCTATCTAGATTAAAGTCCCGACTATCAAATACTAGTCCCGACTCCCCGACTTGTCCTCTATAACTGTTCCCGACTTTTGCTCTAAAGCCTTAGTCCCGAGCAGTTGCGCTAATCTCTTTTCAACTTCGTCCCGACTCATCTGATCAACCTTACCATGCAAGACTTCCCGACGATCTACAATTAATCCCCCGACCTTTAACAATAAGTTCTGGGCATTTATTGCCGCCGTAAAGTTTCCTTGGGCCCAAGCGTCGTCTCTAAGCTTATACAGATCTTCTACTGCCTTATCATGCGTAAGCTCAAACTTCTTCTTGGCCTCAACCATCAGCCGTTCGTATTCTCTTCTAACGTGCGCATACTTCCCGCCGGGTCGCATATACCTGCCGACAACGATTGGATTTTTAAATCCTGCTTTTTTTGCCGCCTCCGAAAAGGTAAGTCTAGGATCGTTGACTGCATTCCAGACAAGCAACCTCTGTCTCTTGGTAAGCTTCTTCTCTCCTTCGCTTAGGTATTCGATAGGCATGTCATCTGTAGGCTCCAAAACTGGCTCTACCTTAACACTTGCTCTTAATCTTAGATCTGGGGCTGGCATC
>Ga0208428_1001365_pt1 | contig 10293 bp, 8 predicted proteins | sample DEB08_DNA_11_FD_184535 | JGI IMG/M metagenome (GOLD analysis project Ga0208428, IMG submission 184535) | Aqueous microbial communities from the Delaware River and Bay under freshwater to marine salinity gradient to study organic matter... | ecosystem: Environmental > Aquatic > Marine > Coastal ...
CATTTTCGCAAGGAAAATATCGTTTTTTACCTTTTACAACTCCTATAATCCCACAAGCTTCTCTAGGGTACTCTGCTTCAAAATGCTCCTGTAATTGTTCTATCACTTAAATTTTCTCGATCCAGGGAATCCACCAAAAGGCAAAGTAATTGCAGTATTTAAAGTATCATTACTATTATTGCCTTGAAACCGTTTTTTACATCCGGTAAGAGTTTTTGAGCATACATCAAGTCTTTTCCAGTATGCTGGATGTTTAGTAGGGTCTTTATTGGCAGGAACTGAACGAACTGCTTCCCATATTTGAGTGTGCCCACCTCCTGTAGTTTTAACTTTAGCGTCTTTTGAATAAGGACCTGAGCTAGACCAAGTAGCAATACTAGTAATATTTCTAGTAATTAATTCATCTTTTTCGTTAAAAAATCTACCACTTCCGTTTAAAGCCCAGTTACATCCGCCTTCATTATTTAAAGTACCCCCTTGGTACCTCCAAACACAATATCTTCCAATTACAACTCTTCCCGGTACCTTTACGCCTTCTACGTCAATTGGACTAGCTAATTCAAATTCTACCATTATGCTATCTTCAGAAGCCACTTTATCTATAATGTAGGTTTGGCTTGGAAACTCCACAGGTGGCGCAGTTGGGTGCGAGTCTGTACTTTTAGAAGTATTTGAAAGTAAAGTTCTTCTATAGTCTATTCGAGTGTTAAGAAAGCTTTCATTTTTATAGAGCCCTTCGTCGACTAAAATAGAGTAAAGAGTCTCTTCGTCTCCGGTACCGTTTTCGTCATTTGAAATAGATCGAGTAAGAGTAGGAATATTTGCAATACGTAAAGAGGGGCGAGGACTAACTCCTGCACCATTAATCTCTACTCCTTCAATTGACACAGGAATTGCAAAGTACTCTTTTAGAGGGTACTTATTGTACGTAGGAGATTCGTCGTCGGTATCTAATGTTTTACTGGGAAAATAAATATTAGCAGTTCCATCATCTAGTCCGTTAAATATGTATACTTTTGCTCCGCTCGGTAAAGTTACATCAAATAACTCTACATAAGCGTCATCAATTTCTTGAAGTTGTACTGTATCAATTAAATCTGTCATGATTAAGGCTCGTAAACTCTTCTCAATTCGCAACTTAAGCTGTGATTAGTTGCTTGTCCGTAACTAATATTGTAGTCATCACAAACTACTTTAATTGTGCTCGTAGTAAGATTGCCCTGGCTAAACTTATCTGTAATCACAAAATCAAAATTCTTACCGGCCCTGTCATCCAAAAATCCAGCAATAAGGTTTATGTCTGCGGCATCTCTATTCTTAAAAGATATGCTAAACTGGTCTTGCTTTGTATTAATCCCGTCAAGTACTCTTTGCTCGTATCCATCGCCAAACTTTGCAGTAAGAACATTATGCTTGGATTTTCTTGAAAGCCCTCGATCTGCTACTGCTTCAAAGGCGCCAGAATTTACTCCTTTTATTGAAGTTACGTCGCTTGCAGGTATTGTAAAACTAAAAGTTGCCATTATGCTGCTCCATGCTTATTAAGGATTCCGCCTGCTCGCTTCTGATTGTGAAGCTCTTTCTGTACTGCGGCGGCAATAACTTGTCCAAGATTTTCACCCATTGCTCCGTTTGAAGAAGATTGTACCTGACCGTCAGTAGAGACATTTACAGTAACATTATTGTTTTGCATTCCTCCGTTACCTTTCATTTGTACAGGAATTGAATTCCCGTTTGGAAGAGGTACTACAGCTTCTCTACCGTGAAGCATTGCAAGGTGTCCTGAATTTGGGCCGTCTGCAATACCTCCTGTAGCATATCCGGATACCTTAGAACCATTATTCATGATTCCTCCGTTTTTGAATCCGAATAGGCTCATGGCTCCGCCAAGTATAGGACCAATTCCGGGTATCATGGAAGCAAGGCCACTAAGTAGGCCCCCTCCTCCAGCGCCGCCTCCAAAGAGATTTCCTATACTTCCGAACAAGTCTCCAAACATATTACCAAAGCTTCCGAGTAGATTATCAAAAATACCACTAAAACCTCCTTTAAAAGAATTAAATAGTTTACCTAAACTACCTCCTTCGCCAAAAAGATTTCCAAACATTTTTCCAAGGCTTCCGTCTTTTCCGAAAAGTTTCGAGAAGAATCCTTTTGTAGGCTCTGGTAAAGTTAATTTAGGTCCTGCTCCGTCCATTCCCATACCTGCAACATTACCTGGATCTGCAATACCATTTTCAATTGCTACTGCTCTACTAGTTTCAGGAATCGCTGCACGAACTTCTTCTAGTTCGGTTTCTTTCATTGCAGCATTAATTCCTTTCATAGTTTTACTGGCAAGAGTTTCTTCGGGCGACCCCGCGTCAGGTACTCCCGGCGTTGGGGGCGCAGGCGTAGGTTTTTGCTCACAGCACTCTAACTTTACTCGTGTGCTACTTAAAGCATTTTTTATTTCTTGTTTAAGTACCGCTGCTCCTGCAGTAATACCTGTTTTTGCTTGATTTTGAACGCCTGAGTTTGGATCATTTATAGCTGTTGTTATAGCATTTGCCATTTTTTGAGCATTAGTTTGCTTTCCAAAAGCTTTTGCTAAGGCATCCATTATAGGATCAACAATTAAAAACTGAGTAACTGCTTTTTGAACGGCCGTAAGAAGATCTCTACCAATTTGTCGCAACTGCTCTCCAAGACTTTCGCTCTTATCATAAAGGCTTGTAAACATTGCATTAATTGCATCGCCTAAACTCTTCTCAAAACTATCTACAGCACTTGCAAAGAGCTTATTAAAAGGCTGTTCTTGCTCTAGTTTTGCAGCAGCAAGTCGTACAGCACGCTCTAGCCCTTCTTGGGAAGCTTGAGCTTGAACATTTGCATTTTCTATCATTGCAGCTTTTTGCCCAGTTAGATCCATATTTGTCAAGCCAGAAATTGCATCATCTATTGCTGCAATATCTTGAGGGCTGAATAAACTAGGCTTCTCTCTCATTCTTGCTTTTAGCAGTTTTGCTTCTATCACGGACTGCTTATTTTTAGCTTCGAGAAGTTTAAACTCCATATCTATTTGATTAAGTTTATTTGCTAGTTCTATCTCTATGAACTCGCTTTCTATCGCTACTCTTTTTACTGCTTGGTCGTACTCAAACTGAGCTGCTGCTCTGCTTTCTCGTATAAAAGGGTTAGCTCCTGTTGTAGTATCAAAGACTTCTTTATCTTTGTCTCGGTCTAGTTGTGCTCTTGTTCTTGCGGTATCAAGCAAAGTTTTAGACGTCTTAATTGCAAAGTCTGCTGCTTGTTTTTCAAAGTTCATTATTTTGATAATGTTTTGAAGGCGCTCTTGCCCCTCAAATAAATCTTTATTTGTTTCTAAAAAGTTAAGCTCTTGCTGAATAAGTTTAAATTTAGCATCCTCTAAATCAATTCTAGCTTGCAAAAGTCCAAGCTGTCTTTGGACTTCTTCAGTTTCTAAAATTCCTTCGTTTTTCGCAAAAGAGAGCAGCCTTCCTTTTTCTCTAATTAAAAAGTTAGACTCGCTTTCTGCTTTCGCAAGCTTATCTTCCGATTTAAGTATATTTCCTTGAGCTTTAGAAATTTTAGCATAATTTCTAACACTTTCTGTCTGGAGTCTGAGACCCTCTCTCTTTTTAAGATTTTCATGGTTCGCAATTGCTAGCCCTAACTGTTGTTGATAAACTAGTCTTGCTTTTTCTTTTGCCTCTTCCTCTGTTAGATCTCTACTTCCCTGTATTGCTTTTAAAGTATCTAACTGAGCAGTAGCGGCTAGTCGTAGTTGATCTCCTTCTATTCTAGGGGCTAATTTATTTTGCATACTCGCAAAAGCCTGAGAAGTTGCGGTTGCTTGCTGCTGTAAAGTTGCTAAATTTCCTCCAAGATCTCGTGCGGCTTTTTCTCCATCAATAAGTCTTTGTGCCAAAGCTGCAAACTCTTCGTCTGTGAGTTTAATATTTCCAGCCCCGTAGTCTCTAAGAGTTGCTAAATCTTTTTCAAAATTCTGGAAAACTTCATAGTTTGCTATTCCTAGCTTTTTCATTTGGTTTGCAAAAAGATCTAACCCATCTACATTTTCTAACAATAACCTTTTGCTTGCCTCTAGCTCTTCTGATAATTTGAAGTTTGTTACTTCATTTCCTGTAAATCTTTCAATCATATTTGTGCCGTCCATTGTTAGTTTATTAAGGACTCTGGACACATTTCCCTTTACTACATCTTCACCAAAAATCATACTAGCAAAATCTAGGGCTTCTCCGGCAAAGCCTCCAAGATCATTCAAGTATTCTTTCGTTCCTTTATCTACGTCTGCAACATTCTTTTCAACTTCAGCAATTGCAGTAGGAAGTTGTTTTATATTGTTTAAAAAAGTTTCCGCAGTGCCGGGAGCAAATGTAGTAGATATTACATTTGCAAGAGCCTGTGCGCCTGTTCGAGTAGTTTCAAATTCATGTTTTGCAAAATCAAAAGAAACTTTCTGAATAGCAGTAAAATTTTCGTACTCAGCTGCTAAGCCAATAATTTTCTTTTGAGCTAAGTCGGCAGCTCTCGCAGCAACTTGAGCACGCCTTTCTTCGTCTGAAAGCTTTATATCTTCTTTAAAATACTCTGCAATAGATTTGTAGGCAACTGCTGCTATTCCTATAATTCCTACTAAACGAAACAACCCTGAGATTGCTCTTGTTACTTTAGCAAAACCAGCTTGAATACTAGACATAGTAGAAGCCCAAGTAGCTCTCATTCTAAGATTCATTCTTTCCCAGCGACTAGACTGCTGGTCCATTGCATTGTCCATTTCGTCTAAGGTTTTTTTGAAATTATTTAAAACTTCTTTATCTCTACCTGCAAATATGCCTTTTGTTATTTTTCCGCTTTTTGAATATTCTCGCTCAGCAGCCTTTAACGCTTTTCGTAGGTTAGCTTTATCTACTCCTATTAATTTTTCGCCTTTAGCTAAACGTTGTAGAATTTTACTCTTATTTTGACCTTCTGCTACCTCTTTCTTAGCTAAATCACTTAAACGACTGGCCTTAGCTTCTTTAGTATTAAGAAGTTGTTTTTCTTTCTTTTCTAAGTCTTCTAAAGAGGCGAGCTGTCTGTTTGCAGAATCTTCAGCGCTTTCAGCAATACTACCAAAACTAAGGCCCATTGCGCTCATAGGACCTGTTAGTAATAATCCGAAAGCTGCACCAGCTAGTAAAGGAGTATCTTTTAGTACTGTTGCCAAGGGCCCTGCTAAAGCAGATACTATTTCTTTTATATCATTTTGTATTTCATCAAAGGCCACTCCTAGCTGTGCAAACTCATTGGGGCTATTACCTACGACTTCTAAAATACGAGCATATTTTGACTCGGCCTGCCCTAGAACATCATTAGCAACTGCTTGGCTTTTTTGAAATTGTGTTAGAGAATTAACATCTAAATTAAGGGAACGGGCATATGCTTCTGTAGCGTCTTTTAATCTTAGAATAATGCCTAATTCGTCAAGCAATTCTGGTTCAGCTTTTGTAACGCCTCTTACTAAACGATTAAAAGAGTCTGTAACATCCCGCCCTAATATTTGAGAAGCATCTGCTGCTGCTGCGCCTAACCGCTTTAATTGATCTGCTGACAGGCCTGCGGCTGCACCGATTGCACCAGCTTGAGCAGCATCTTGAAAGGTAACTTGACTTCTAGTAGCTTCTTGAATATCCTTAGCGAGACTTCTCATTGCTATACCAGTAGAAGATGCGTAAGCCATTTGTCCTGCTTTAAGAGCTTCTAAATCCCCTGCTCTTTTTAGAAAGTTGAAAGCGGCGCTGATTGCAAATAGTTGTGCGGCTAAAGCAGCATAAACACCGACAAACCCGCCCATTCCCGCAGAAAATTTAGAAAAGTTTTTAGAGGCATTTGCAGATTGCTCGCCTACACCTTTTAGTCCTTTCTGAAATTTATCTCCAGACTTGGTAGTTTTCTTTTGAGCATCGTCAAGACCGTCTAGCTGTCCGCGCAATGCTTTAGCGTCGACAGTTGCTTTTGTCATCTTGCCGTTGACTTCAATATCTATTTGAATTTTCTTTGACATCAGCCTTGAATATTATGGGCGAGATTTTTTCCGCCGCTTTTAGCTCTACGCTCATCTGCTTTACGCTTCTCTTCTGCTTTCTTAGCACGAAAAGAAACTACTTCACCTTCATATATTTTCATTAAATATACTATTTCTTTTGGATTATCTATCTGGTATAAATTAAAAAAGTACTCTAATCCATGCCAGTGTTTTCCCATATATGTTCCGCTCATTCCCTCCCAGTAGTCTGGTAGTAAGCTGAACATAAAAAATGCCACTTGAACCTCCTCTGGAAAATCAGACGGCTCGAGCGGCATTTTGGCAGGGTCTGGCTCTTGACCTAATTGTTCACACAGAAGCAGATACTTATCTACATCTACGTTAGACTCTGACTCTTTTATGTAACGGGCTAGAAGAGTGCGTATTTCTTCTAGCTGGTCACTGTAAAATTTTCTAAGTCACCCACTGTATCGGTAACCCAAGAGTCAAATGTTGCAGAGTTTTTCATAAGAAGCTCTGCGTTTTCCTGAGTATAAGGAAGCTCATCTTCAGGGTCATAGGCCGAGACATCTACCAAAAGAAGCTCTTCTAGGTATGAAAACTTCAAGCCAGACCATGTTTTAATTACACCTTTACAGTATTCTACAAGAAATTTTTCTTCGTCTAATACCTCTTCGGGTTGTCGAGTTCGCTTATCGAATTTAGTTGTTACACATTTTTTACGTAACTTTAATAGTTCTTCTCGACCTAAGTAGCATAAGCTAACTTTCATGCCTGAGTATCCAGGAAAGTCGATAGAAACTGTTTTGCTAGGAGTCATAAGACTCGATAAAGAAATAGGTGAATCGCTCATTTTGTATCCTTTAAGAGTGTAAATTTATATCTTGTAATTATAGGTCAAAGGAGGTGAGATGTCAAGATTTATTTTTTGTAGGAGTAAAAGAAAAGGGGCCGTAGCCCCTTAGTAGATCATTATTTTTATTATGCTGGGTTGGCACCCGCGAATTTAACAGTTACTTCATCAGTTCCGCCAATTGTAGAAGGCAAGGCCTGGAAAGTAGTCTCAATTGAGATTACGTCTTCTACACTATGTGCAGGAATCTCAAAGTGAGCTGTTGGGAAGTTAAATTGGTATACAGGGACAGTAGAGCTGGTAGCAACTCCGCCTAACTTAAATGTAAGATCAAAAGAGTTTACAATCTTGTTTCGTGCCGCTGTAGATGTAAGGTCATTAAAGAAGTCTGTCGAAGTACCAGTGTTAGTACCTGAATCAAGACCTAAATAACAATTAAAGGACCCACTTACAGAACGAGCCCCTGTAACGTGGCCGATTGGAAGGTTTACTGTACCAAGAGTTTCTGGAGTAAGGAATGAAATATTATTTGAAATAGTAATATTTCCGCCTGTAAGAGTTAGTGTGTATACACCACTACCAGAACCCGGGAATGTAGTTGTGTCTCCTGCAGTAATTGCTAGCTGAGTCAATCGGTTACGAATAAAGTTATTTGAAGCAGCAATTCCCTCAAATACTGTACGAGTAGGCTTAGAAGCCTCTACAAGAGTTTTACCAAAACCAGACCATGCAATTGTAGCAATACCATCTACATCAAAGTCAATTGATGCTTCATTTACTACTGCTTCATCCAACTTGTATACAACAGGGTCAGAACCTCCGTCATCAAGCGAAAAATAAATATTGCAAGTTCCAAGAGTTGCCTTGTTTGAACCAGAGAAAGATAGCTGAGACATGCCAGTGCCTGCAGTAGTATTAGGTGAGGCTGTAGAGCTAAAAGTCATCCCTGAAAGAGCTGTAGCTTGAGAACTGCCTGGAGCAGTATAAGTTGCAGGACCTGCCATCAAAGCCCACAGAATTTCTTCTACTGCGTGATGCTTATCAGTGCCGTCTTTTTCTGCATTACCTGCTGTATTGCTACCTTCTGAAAGGTAAGGACGAGCATAAGTGCTGAAGGACCACTCAACAGGAGCCAAGGAGTCGTTAAATACTTTTCGTCCGCGCTTACTCGTACCTGCGCTGTCTTCCATTTCTGAAAGAGTAACTTCGGTTGAGTTGTTTGCTTGTGAGAAGCTAAAGCCATCCAGTACAGGAATTTCCCATACATTAGACCCGATCTCAATATACATCTTACTGTCTCTACTGAAATATAAAGTATCGACTGCCATAGTTTATCTCCTATGTAACTTGAAAAGACTTGGACGTGAACATTTGTTCGTGCCAGTATTTTCTAATAACGAACCTCTATCTCGATTTCACCGACGCCTAAAGGATCGAGTACACCTTCATCAGTGACAATACTAATGATGGTAATTTGCTGAGTATTATACTCATTATTCATTGCGTCATAGTACTTAAGTCGTGAATTATCTTCAATAACTGTTTCTATGTCTTCCATTAATAAATTTAATGCTTCTGTTGCATCTGTATCATCAGATACGTAACAGCGAATGGTTATTGCAAGAAATCTATCTTTAAACCCTCCGCCTTGGTACTCCCTTGTTTCCGTGCCTGCATTTAAGTGAATAGCAGGAAAATCTTGAACTTCGTCCCAAAATTTTAACCTAGGCTCTACATTGTTTGCAACATCAGTTAAAAAAGCCCCTGACCCGTCAATATCCTTAAGTTTTGTTACAAGAGCATTTAAAATATTAGAACGCCTTGATGTATAAGCTCTGCTAGACATTATACTCTCCTAGTATAGAAGCGCCCGATAGCAAATTCGGCTGCAATTTCTCTAATTGAAGCATTAATTAACTTTCTTGGGTCAAGCTCTGGGCTGCCTTGCCTAAACCCTGGTTCAAATGTTTGATATGGATTTTTCATATACCTATAGCCTATACTAGGGTATCCTTGAGGAGTTTTTGAAATATCTGTAATTTTTACAGAAGATGCAAATCTTCCACTTTGATTTTCTAGTGCAGGATTTCCCATATTTTTTACAATTGTGTCTGGAAGCTTTTGATTTAACATAGCCATTAGTCGCAAAGGCTTAGACGCAGGAGATTCCGGCTGTCTCGATGTTCTAATAGAAGAACTAATAGGCACTCCTCGAGTGCCTCCATAAGCAACAAATCTTTCATTTTGCTGTTTTTTAGAAACAGACCCTTCTGAGGCTTCTTTAATTTTTTTGCGGCCTTTGCCCCCAGACACTTTTGATTTTTTAGGCGCTATAGTTGCGGTAAAAACTTCTTCTAGCCCTTTTATAGGTTTAGTACTTGTTTCTTGTTCTAATATCTCAAAATCTGCAATAGTATCTTCGAATGCTTTTCTTTCTAGGATGGCGTCGCGTTTATTTTTATCGAAGTACTGAGAGCTTAATACAAAAGTAAACTTTTTGTTAAACTTATTTGAAGAAATAAACTGCGTATGACTAGCATCTACTTTTAAATTATAAGTATCTCTTTGTTTAAATACTATAGTTTTTAATTGAGATACTTCTGCATCAGATAAATCATACTTTTCTTTAGCTTCATCAATTGCTCTGTCTAACCCGAATTGAGAGGTAGCAATGCCTCTTTCTCCATGCCCTAGTTGAGATCCTAAAGACAGCTCTTTAGCAGTTACATTTTTTCTAACTCTTTCTAAACTATTTAAGAAATTTGCTTGTATTTGAGAAATATCTGTTGTATTTTTTGCTTTAAACTTAATTCTTTTTGCTGCGTCAAAATTTGAAACGATAAAAACAGCGTCCCCTGATTTTTCTTTAAATTTTGGTTTTTGAGAAACAAGAAATCTTTTAAGCTCCGGGTCTATCCGAATACGTTTTTCTTTGCTTCGTAAAAAAACTAAAAGTTTTGCAAAAAGTTTTCGTCTTTCTTTTTTAGTTAAGCGAATACCTGTAATTTTGTAAATTTTTGCCGCTTCGTTTTCTTTATTAATAACAAAAAACTGCCCCGGCTCTTTTTCTGCGTCTCTACGAGCTTGAGAGTCTTTTTGCTTTTTAGTACTCTTCTTTCTTTGTTGAGCTCTTTGAATAGCAAATCGAGTTGCTTCTTTAAGCTTTGAGTTGCTCATTAAAAGTTTTTGTACATATCAAGCACTCGCTTAATATGGTCTGGGAACGCAACGCTATCTCGTACACTTGATGTACTTTGATTTTGAATACTCGCTCCGCCAAGAGTTCGACGTTCCTTATGCTCATCTTTTAAGTAGTATGTAATTAAATCAACTATTGCTAGCCTTAAGTCCATAGGACAAACTTCATAACCCGCCTTGTATGTAACTT
>Ga0208428_1001366_pt1 | contig 10292 bp, 7 predicted proteins | sample DEB08_DNA_11_FD_184535 | JGI IMG/M metagenome (GOLD analysis project Ga0208428, IMG submission 184535) | Aqueous microbial communities from the Delaware River and Bay under freshwater to marine salinity gradient to study organic matter... | ecosystem: Environmental > Aquatic > Marine > Coastal ...
TGGGTCACCATTGGGTTAAGAAAATGTTTATTGACCCATCTCCTGCAGGAAAGGCTTTTAATGCAACTGATATTGAAACAGGTGAAGAACTTAAATATCCTGCAGGACACGCAAAGGCAGGAAAGCCTTTGTTCAAACGTAGGTTTATACCTGCACGTCTTTCAGACAATCCTTACCTAAGTGAACAAGGTGACTACGAGGCAATGCTACTATCGTTGCCTGAACAGCAACGTAGGCAGCTACTAGAAGGTGATTGGGATATTAAAGAAGGTGCAGCCTTCACAGAGTTTGATCGTAACGTCCATGTTATTGATCCATTTAAGATACCAAACAATTGGGTTAAGTTTAGGGCTTGCGATTATGGATATGGTTCTCATAGTGCTGTTGTGTGGTTTGCCGTTGCGCCTGATGAGCAACTTATCGTATATAGAGAATTGTACGTCAGTAAAGTACTCGCAACAGACCTTGCCGATATGGTCTTAGACCTAGAGGCAGAAGATGGAAACATTAAGTATGGAGTTCTTGACTCTTCTTTGTGGCATAAGCGTGGTGATACTGGCCCTAGTCTTGCTGAACAGATGATTAGTCGTGGGTGCCGTTGGAGGCCATCAGATCGTTCTAAAGGTTCACGTGTTGCAGGTAAGAACGAAATACATAGACGTTTACAAGTAGACGAGTTTACAGAAAACCCCAGACTAGTATTCTTTAACACTTGTACAAATATGGTAGCACAGTTACCTGCTATACCACTGGATAAGAAAAACCCTGAAGACATTGATACACATTCTGAAGATCACTTGTATGATGCATTACGATATGGTATAATGTCAAGACCACGGTTTAGTATATTTGACTACGATCCTAACAGTACACGTTCAATGGGTATGAGAGTAGCAGATTCAACATTTGGCTATTAAGGAAAAATAAATGGCAGAAGAAAATGACATCTTTATTGAAGACGATTCAATCGCACTAGAGGATACAGATAACTCTACTGAGTTTGATGCAGATACTTCAAAAATCATACCTTATGTTATGGAACGGTTTCATCGTTCTGAAGACTATCGTCGTCAAGATGAAGAACGTTGGCTAAGATCGTATAGGAACTATCGTGGTATTTATGGTCCTGATGTACAATTTACTGAAGCAGAAAAGTCTCGTGTCTTTATCAAAGTTACAAAAACTAAAACGCTTGCTGCCTACGGGCAGATTGTTGATGTTCTATTTGCTAACAATCGTTTTCCTCTTTCTATAGAACCTACTGAACTACCAGAGGGTGTAGTTGCAGATGTACACTTTGATCCTGCTGAACCAGAACAAATGCGTGAGAACGGACTAAACGAAAGTAGTCCTTATGGTTTTAAAGGTGATGGTAAAGAGTTTCCTGCAGGTGCTACACTAAAAACACTAAACGAAATGCTTGGTCCTATCAAAGATAAGTTTGAAGGAATTGACAATGTACAAGCAGGTGTAGGTAAAACCCCTACAGCAATTACGTTTAGCCCTGCAATGATTGCAGCAAAGAAAATGCAAAAGAAAATCCAAGATCAGTTGGAAGAATCATCTGCATCTAAACACCTACGCAGTACAGCATTTGAAATGGCACTGTTTGGTACTGGTGTTATGAAAGGCCCATTTGCTGTAGATAAAGAATATCCTAACTGGGATGAAGACGGTAACTACGATCCTATGTTTAAAACAGTACCACAGGTATCTCATGTATCTGTGTGGAACTTTTATCCTGATCCAGATGCCAACAGCATGGATGAAGCACAGTATGTAATTGAACGTCACAAGCTTTCTCGTACACAGATGAGAGCATTGAAGAAACGTCCATACTTCCGTAGTCAAGTTATTGATGAAGCAATTATGCTTGGTGAAAACTATGACAAACAATATTGGGAAGATGATCTATCTGACTATGCACCAGAGCATGGCATTGAACGTTACGAAGTCCTAGAGTACTGGGGTATGGTTGACACTGAGATGCTTGAAGAGCAAGGTGTAGATATTCCAGATGAACTAACAGCCTTTGATGAATTACAAGCAAACGTGTGGATTTGTAACGGCAAACTAATTCGCATGGTCCTCAATCCATTCAAACCTGCACGTATTCCATATCAAGCTGTACCTTATGAACTAAATCCATACTCATTCTTTGGTGTTGGTATTGCAGAAAATATGGACGATACGCAAACCTTGATGAATGGTTTCATGCGAATGGCTGTTGACAATGCTGTATTATCTGGTAACCTATTGATTGAGGTTGATGAAACTAACCTAGTTCCAGGCCAAGACTTATCAGTATATCCAGGGAAAGTATTCCGTAGACAAGGTGGTGCACCAGGACAAGCTATCTTCGGTACTAAGTTCCCGAATGTTGCAGGTGAAAACTTACAACTGTTTGACAAGGCACGAGTACTAGCTGATGAATCCACAGGCTTTCCATCATTTGCACATGGACAAACTGGTGTGTCAGGTGTAGGCCGTACAGCTAGTGGTATCAGTATGCTAATGGGTGCTGCCAGTGGCGGTATCAAAAACGTAATCAAAAACATTGACGACTACTTACTACGTCCAATGGGCGAAGGTCTATTCCGCTTTAATATGCAGTTTGACTTTGATCCAGAGATGCGTGGTGACTTAGAAGTTAAAGCACGTGGAACGGAAAGTCTAATGGCTAACGAAGTACGTAGCCAACGACTAATGCAATTCTTGCAAGTATCATCCAACCCTGCACTTGCACCGTTTGCTAAGTTCCAATACATTATTCGTGAGATTGCAAAATCTCTTGATCTTGACCCCGACAAGGTAACTAACAATATGGACGAGGCTGCACTGCAAGCAGAACTTATGAAAGGTATGCAAGCACAACAGCCAACACCAGAGGGTGCTCCTGCAGGGGCAAACCCAATGGATACATCGGGAGCAGGTGGCGGTAACATTGGCGTAGGCCAAGCACCAACACCGCAAGAACAAGGATTTAGTGGTAATGCAGGACAAGGAGCACCTCAACAAGCTCAAGGCAATGGTCAGCAACCAAGCCCAATGGTCTAAGTTTGAAGACTACTTAGATTTTATAATAGCACAACAGCATCGTGTGATGGAACAAACAAATGAAGTTGTTGCAATGCATAGAGCACAAGGTGCTATATATCAATTACGTAGACTTAAACTATTACGTGACGAAGTACTTAAATCAGGATAAATAAATGGCAGGATTAGGCAAAGGACTTAAAGCATTAGCAGGGTCCGTTACCCCACCTAAAAAAGATATAAATCCATTGCTAAAGCAAATGGATCAAATGCTTACTTTAGATCAGCCAGATAAAGTTGCGGAGTTTTATAGTCCTGTAATATCTGCTATTGATAAAATGCCTATTGCCGTTGAGGGTACTAAAGGCGAAAACATTATGGGATACTTAAATAAACGTGCTCCTAATGTAAGTAAAGCAGAACTTGAATCTTTTAGTTTACAATTAGACCCACAACAAAAATATACAAGAGAGCAAATAAAAGAACTTGCTAAACAACAAGGTTCTGAAAAATATGTTGTAGAAGTAATAGACCCTAAAAAAGTACCTTATTTTGATGAAATAGAGTTTGATGAAGTTGAGGGTACTGAGTTAGAAGATATATATAACTTTAGTGAATTTCGGGGCATTCAAAGACAAAACCCTATAGATAAAGAAATAGGATTTATAGGTTTAAAATTACAAGGCGAAAAAAATTATTATAAAAATGATACTAGTCATTTTGGAGGAGTAGAAAATATAGGACATTCTCGTAGCTCTATACGAGAAGTAATGCCTGAAGGTGGCCCCTTACAACAAAAAATAAAAGATCGTGAAACTTATCTTTTGATTGAAGAAGCACAATCTGATATTGTTAAATCACAACAAGATGTATTATTAAATAGAGAAAAATTTAGGCAAGATGGCAGGTATTCAGAAACAAGAACTATATATCCAAATACTCCTGAAGATTTAATTGAATTAGACATGGTTGTATCAAGAGATACAATTGGTGATTTACAATATGAAGCTGAACAATCAAATATTTCTATTGATCCTGCAGTATTAAAAACTATTACCGATTTTCTTAAAGCAGCTTATAAAGATGTATATTTTTATGATAACTTTAAAGAGATACAAAGAAAAAATACAGAGTTAGCAGAAGAGTTAAGAGATAAATTAAAAGAAGAACATAATCTTACTATTTATACGGGTAAAACTCCACAAAAAGTAGCAGAGCTTGCAACTTTAGAAAGTCTTAGTGAGTTGGATACAGGCAACCGTATTGAACCAGGAACACATTCATTTGAAGGTGAGGTTACAGAAATATGGGAAACCTTTCCTGAAACTTTAGAAGGTGAAGCTAAGTACAACAGTAGTTTAGAGTTAGACCCTAAAGAAGTATCTTATGAATTGGGCTATAAAGGAACATTAAAATCAATACGAAAACTTTCGCCTGTTCAAACAAGAAGTGAATATTTAAAAAAATTATTGCTTGCAAATATTGCGTATGCAAAACAACAAGGAATTAATAAAGTAGTTATTCCTGATTATAAAGAAATAGCAAGAGCACGTATTCCTAATTTTATAGATGAAGTAGAATGGGGAGAAAATAGTAGAGAACTATACAGAAAATATTATGAGGCTGTAGAAAAAGGTACAGGAGATCAGTTTATAAAAAATTATTATGAAACTATGTTTAAACCTTTATATAAAGATGCTCTTAAAAAAGTTACAAACGAACTTAAATCAGAAACTAAAGGCGCAATTAAAGTTAAACCACGTAATATTAAATATAAAGATTTAACAGAAAAAAAAGGTTATCGTAATAGTGATGCTACTGAGTTAGATATTACAGACTTTGAGTTTGATCCCAGTACACAACAAATACGATTTGCAGAAGGTGGAGCAGTTCCTATGGAAGAACAAATGAAACTCTTTGAAGAGGGTGGCCTCAGAGATGAAGGTGGCATGGTAGATGAAGAATCAGGAAACGATGTTCCAATTGGAAGCACTCGTAAAGAAGTACGAGATGATATACCTGCAATGCTAAGTGAGGGTGAGTTTGTATTTCCTGCAGACGTAGTACGTTATCTTGGATTAGAACGATTAATGAACCTTAGACAAGAAGCTAAGATGGGCTTGAAACAAATGGAAGCTATGGGGCAAATGGGCAACAGTGATGAAGCTACAATACCTGATGACTTACCATTTGGTATGGCTGATTTAGTTATTGTTGAAGGTGAAATGGAACCACAGGAAAAAGCACAAGGCGGTGTTATCCATGCAAATCAAGGAACATTTGTAACTCCTATCTTTGACCCACAAAATCAAGATGTACGTCCATACACAAACGATGGTGGGCAAACAGTTCGTTATATTCCATTCTTAGGTGGAAATCCTGTCTATCCAATTCCTGAAGGATATGTGCCATTAGATCAGGCTACTGCACCAGAAGCAGAAGAAACATCTGAAGCTATTCCAACAGGTGGTGACGATGATAGAACACCACCACCAGAACCATCAGAGTTCCAGAAAGCAGGTGGATGGAACATGGATACATCTGCTACTGATGGTAAAGCACTAGACATGTGGATCAAAGAGGCAGAGAAAGTAAGTACGTTTGGTAACGTAGCTTCAGGTATTGGTGCTGCAATTAATCCAATGTTGGGTGGTATGATTGCTCTTGCTAACAAGCAACAAAAGAAACAAATTGTAGAAATGCTTGATGAAAAAATTGCGCAAGCACGTAAGACACCTATTCAAGGACAAGTAGCTGCACTGCAAGAAGTAAAAGATCGTTTGACAAACCCAGAACGTAAAGGTATACTTGCTAAAGCAATTAGTGAAATTACAGAAACAATTGGTGATGCACTTGGTTTAACTGAAGAAGAAAAGAAAAAATCTAAAGTGGGTAGTGCCGTTAACGCAACACAAAATCCAGAAGAAAATGACGATAAAACAGATGCAGATGCAAATGCTGCAGTAAATCAAACTGATTCAGTAGCTGATCAATTAATTGATAATGGCATATTAGGTCCAGAAGACTTTGCTCCTAAACCACCAGAAATTACTGAACCAGAAGTAGAACTAGAAGTTGGTCCTGCTACACCAGTTGCACCTGTAGCACCAGAAACTCCTGAAGCTATACCAACTGCACCAGAAACACCTACTATTGCAGGTGCGCCAGAAATACCTACATTACAAACACCAGATAAAATACCTACAGGAATGGGGATACAAGGATTTGAACCTTCTGTAACAGTACCAGAAGAAGGTGAAACACCATCTACATTACCTTTACGTACTGAACAAGCAGTAGTAGGTGCAGGTATGACAAAAATACAAACAGCATTAGATGAAATACGTGCGTCTATGCCCTATCGTGGTCCTGTATCAGGTATGACTTTAGAAGAAAAGTTAGCTGACCCAATTGCACCATTTAAAAAAGGTTGGGAAAAATTAACAGAAGCTATTAGTCAAGTATCAACTACAGATTATACCACACCTACTCAACCCACAGCTACTACAGTAAGTACTGGTGGTGGCGATGATGATGGTCCAAGCTTTGCAGACGAAATGCGACAACAACAACAAGCTGAACGTCAAGAAAGACAAGAATCTGCAAAACAAGCTGCAAAAGATATTGCACAGGAAGCAAAAGACACAGGTAAATCTATTGCAGAAGTTGGTCGTGAACGTGCACCTTCAAGTGAATCTAAAACTGCTGCCGAAAAAGCAAAAGAAGAAGGTGACCCAAGAAACATGAAGTCTGGTGGATTGGCTTCACGTAGAAAGAAAAAGAAATAATCCACAATTAGACTAGCTACCCATCCCCCTACCAACAGGCTACGGTGGCCCTAGTAAAAAGGACAGATAATGTCAGATACAATTATGGCTGAAGAAATGCAGCCTCAAAAGAAAGTGGCATTCGCCAATCGTAAATACACAAATGAAGAACGAATCAAAAAAGAAGAAGAAGAACTTGAACAGCTAATAGCTGAACAAAAAGGTGAAGCAGTGGAACAAGAACCACAAGAAGCTGAACCTGCAAATGCTGAAGAACGTAGCTTTAAGAAACGTTATGGTGATCTACGCCGACATCAGCAAACAAAAGAAAAAGAATACGAAGATCGTATTAAGGCACTTGAGCAACAGCTTAACCAAGCAACAAAACAAGAAATGCGCCTACCTAAATCTGATGAAGACTTAGAAAAGTGGGCAGCAAAGTATCCAGATGTTGCAGCTATTGTTGAAACTATTGCAATTAAAAAGGCAAAAGAACAATCAGCAGATTTGGAAGATCGTGTAAGAGCAGTAGACGAAATGCGTGAGACTGCAGCACGTGAAAAAGCTGAAGCAGAGTTAATGCGTTTGCACCCAGACTTTGACAGTATTCGTGATAGTGATGACTTTCATGAATGGGCAGAGGAACAACCTAAATGGGTACAAGATGCATTGTATGAAAACGACAATGACGCACGTTCTGCTGCTCGTGCAATTGATCTGTACAAATCTGATCGTGGTATTAAGAAAACTAAAGCCACATCAAAAGATGCTGCACGTTCTGTGGGAACACGGAATCAACGCAGTAAACCTCAGTCAGATACTTCGGGAATGGCTATCAAAGAGTCTGAGGTACAAAGAATGTCTCCACAAGAATACGAGAAACGATCCGATGAGATCATGGAATCTATTCGCACTGGAAACTTTATTTACGATTTATCTGGTTCAGCTAGGTAAAAAGTATTGACATTATAGTTATTTATGATATAACTATATGTATCATATGTTAGTGTGGCCCCAATAGGACACCCGTACTGACGTATATTCCCCACGCAAACAACAGACCTTACGGACTTACCTAATACGTATGGCCCGTAGTTGTAGCACAAAGGCCAAGTGTTATATTCTACGCACCCATAAACGATTAGCCTCCTATATAGTACTCTGTGTGTTTAGCATCTGTTTATGCTTTAAGGAGAAAATGTTATGGCATTTCCATCAGCATCAGGTTACGGCAATTTACCCAATGGTAATTTTAGTCCAGTAATCTATTCCAAACAGGTGCAGCTTGCATTCCGCAAGGCATCTGTTGTTGAAGCAATCACAAACTCTGATTATTTCGGAGAGATTGCAAACATGGGTGATTCAGTTAAAATCATTAAAGAACCTGAGATCACCGTGAAACAATATGACCGTGGTACACAGATCACACCACAAGATTTGGATGATGAGGATTTCTCATTGACCATTGACAAAGCTAACTACTTTGCGTTCAAAGTGGACGACATTGAGGAAGCTCATAGTCACGTCAATTTCCAAAGCTTGGCATCTGATCGTGCGGCATATCGTTTGGCAGACCAAATGGACCAAGAAGTTCTTGGATACCTATCTGGTTTTGCACAAGCTGCGCTTCATGCAAATGCAAGCACAGTTAACACTACTGTAAACGGCACAAAGGCTATTGATACTGCTTCTGATGGTGCTAACCTAGTTGGTGCGGAACTATTGGCATCTATGTCACTAGACGCATCTGACTTCACAAACACATCAGGTACTGCAGGTTCAGCCAACAACTCAATTGGTATTGAGCCTCGTGCAGGTGGTGCTACTGCTGCGAAATCTGCAACTGCAGGTAACGCATTCCCGTTGCAAATTCTTGCACGTATGTCTCGTTTGATGGACCAACAGAATGTTGATACACAAGGTCGTTGGATCGTTGTGGACCCAGTATTCATGGAAGTCTTGAAAGATGAAGACTCACGTCTATTGCAAGCTGATTGGGGTGGTTCAGGTCTACAAAATGGCTTGGCAGTAACTAACCTACACGGTTTCCGTGTTTACACTTCAAACAACCTACCTTCACTAGGTACAGGTGCATCAACTGTTGGTGGCTCAAACGCTTCTAACTTTGGTGTTATTGTAGCAGGACATGATTCAGCCGTTGCAACTGCAGAGCAGATCAACAAAACTGAAACATATCGTGACCCTGACTCATTTGCAGATATTGTTCGTGGTATGCACCTATACGGTCGCAAGATTCTTCGCCCAGAAGCAATCGTTACTGCAGCATACAACTTGGCGTAAGGGAGGATTGAACAATGGGTAAATCTACTTCTTTGTTGTCAAAAGCATACATGGTTGAGAAGGAAGTTGAACTTCCAACAACAACTGGTACAGTGACAGGTCCAACTGTTGGAGCAGGTACTCTTGTTCTAGCAGCAGGTGTTGAGTTGATTGATGCAATGGACTCAGCAGACTATGACGTTACAGTTACAGATGGCACAACTACATTTATGGCTGCTACAGCCGTAGATAGTGGTTCTGCAGGTGACTTCGCATTCGGTACTCAAACACAGGGTATCGTTGCATCAGAAGACACAATTGATGTGACAGGTACTGCAGGTGCTTCTCCTGCAGCAACAGTGACTGCTCGTGTATGGGCAATTGTTGCAGACGTTAACGAGGCAACTCGTGCGGCTGCAGAAGTTGACCGTGACACACTTGCATAATTAAAATACTCTGAGGGGCTGTTATTTAATGGCCCCTCTAAGCTTATCTAACGGAAGGACTCCAAAAAATGGCTATCACAACAGCAATGTGTACGAGCTTTAAATCAGAACTTTTGGGTGGTACTCATGATTTGGATACCCATAATATTTATTTGGCCCTGATTAAAGCCTCTCCTACAGGCACATATGACGCAACTACTACTAACTACTCTGATGTAACAGGTAACTCTGACGAAGCTACAGGTACAGGTTATTCAGCAGGTGGACAATTACTAGACAACGTTACTATATCAGTAGATGGCACAACAGCTATCGTTGATATTGACGATGAGGTATTTACCTCTTCAACTATTTCTGCAGACGGTTGTATTCTTTACAACGCATCTGCTTCAAACAGAGCAATCGCAGTGATTGATTTTGGTGGAACACAAACATCTACAAACGGTGACTATACAATTCAGTTCCCAACTGCAGACGCATCAAACGCTATCATTCGTATCGCTTAATAGGAGCATAGACTATGGCTCTCGTAATTAAAGACAGAGTAAAACAAACAACTACCACTACAGGTACAGGTACGCTTACCCTGAATGGTACAGTAGATGGCTTCCAGACTTTTGCTGCTGCTTTGTCTGACGGTGATACTACTTACTATAGTATCTTTGAGCCTAGCACTAATAACTGGGAAGTCGGGCTAGGAACGTGGACAGAAGGTTCATCTCTCCTAGCTCGTACTACTATATTAGCAAGTTCTAACTCAGGA
>Ga0208428_1001375_pt1 | contig 10251 bp, 3 predicted proteins | sample DEB08_DNA_11_FD_184535 | JGI IMG/M metagenome (GOLD analysis project Ga0208428, IMG submission 184535) | Aqueous microbial communities from the Delaware River and Bay under freshwater to marine salinity gradient to study organic matter... | ecosystem: Environmental > Aquatic > Marine > Coastal ...
GGCGGAGCTTCTGGTTCTGTTACTTTAAATGTTTCCGGACTAACTACTTCAGAAATAGCTACGGGCTCATTGCTTACCGGTGGGGCAACTTTTGAAAATGACGACGTTCATTTAATGACTGCGGCCGCTGTTGAGGATAAGATTTTATCGTATAGCTACACTACTAATACTGGTGATATTACAAATGTAAGCGCAGGTACTGGACTTACTGGAGGAGGAACCTCCGGCTCCGTTAGTTTAAGTGTAAATACCGGGGCTGTTACTGATGGAGCTACTACAATACCTACAGGCGATCATGTATACGACTTTGTAACAGGTTTTGGGTACACTACAAATGTGGGAGATATTACAGGAGTCACTGTTACTGCGGGTACTGGACTTACTGGAGGAGGTAGCGCTACAAGTGGTAACTACAATAAGACTTTAAATGTTATTGGCGGAGATGGAATTACCGCAAACGCCGATGATATTCAAGTAGATAACACTGTAGTTCGTACTTCTGGTGCTCAAACAATCGCAGGAAACAAGACGTTTTCGAACAATGTTACTGTTACCGGTAATTTTACTGTAAATGGTACAAGTACGACTATTAATACTGCTACTTTAACCGTTGAGGATAACATAATTGTTGTAAATAGTGGCCAAACAGGAACTCCTGCTAATACTGTTACAGCAGGACTAGAAGTAGAGCGAGGAGACTCAGATAACGTAAGATTAGTATATGCAGAGACGGGTCTTGGACCAAATAGTAATTTAGCAGGTTGGAATTTTGGAAATACAAATGTAACCGCAGATACTTTTTACGGTGATTTTATAGGAGATATCGTAGGTTCTCCTTCTAGCTTTGGAACTCTAACAACTGACGACTTAACAGAAGGGGATGATAATCTTTACTACTTAGACTCTCGTGTTATAGCGGCTTTGTCTGGAGGATCCGGCATTGATAAAAGTGCGGCAGGTGAATTCGCGGTAGATAGCACTGTTATTCGTACAACTGGAACGCAAACTGTTGGAGGAATAAAAACTTTTACAAGTGCTGTCAAAATACACAACGGCGGACCAACTCTTGAGCTAAAAGACACTACTGATGACGATGACCATCACATTTATTTCAAAAACAGTAGTGATGCTGTAGTTTATTCTATAGATACTCAAAACGCTACAAGTGGAGACGCTTTAACACTCAGCTCTTCTTCTCAAGAAATTGTTCATCGTATTGGAACGGAAAATATTTTTGAGAGTCACGCAAACATCGTAAAGAGTTTGAAAAACTTTGATGTTACGGGAACTATTACAGCGTCAAGTACAATAACAGCTACAGGGGGCAACTCAACTAATTGGAACACTGCTTATGGTTGGGGTAACCACGCAAGTGCTGGGTATCTAACTGCTGTTCCTGCAAAAGCTTCTCCGGTTACATCAACCGAACTAGGGGCTGTTGACCTTGATGACTACGCTCAAGCCGATGATGCAGGATTTTACCACCAGTTGGCAAACGCAGATGCTACAAACGGAAGTAACTGGCCAAATAATAGAGCCGGATCTTTACTCGTACAGAAAGGTGCGAATAGTGGCGGCTATGGTACAACTCAACTATTTATTGACTATAGCAGTAGCGATGTATATGTACGAAGCATGTATGGTTCTGGCGCTGCGAATACGAGCTGGGTAAAATTATATGATACTAGCGACTTTACAAACAATTCTTCCAACTGGAATACTGCTTATGCTAATAGTATAGCATCAGCCTCTTTTAATACTGGTAATGGAATTATAACTCTTAATCAAGTTGACGGGGGAACCGTAACTGTCGATATTGATGGAAGATTCTTGACTTCAGAAACTTCTCATGCAGACGTAGTTGTGGATGGTGATTTTACTTCTACAGGCTTAATGAAGAGAGGTGCTTCTGCAGGCTCTTATAGTATTATTGCTGATAACTCTTCCAACTGGAATACTGCTTATGGTTGGGGAGACCATTCTACTCAGGGGTATTTAACTTCTCTAGGAACTGCAATTCTAGATGGAGACTTTGGCTCTGCGGGTCTCATGACGACAAACGGCTCAGGAACGTATAGTGTTACTGCTAATAACTCTGCTAATTGGAACACTGCTCATGGTTGGGGGAATCACGCAAGTGCTGGATACATTACTAGCGTTACAGCAGGAACAGGGTTAAGTGGAGGAGCAACTTCAGGTGCTGCTACAGTAAATATCGCAGACGAAACCCTACAAGCACTCGCAAGAGGATTTGGATGGGAACCAACTTATGCAGCAACAAACACTACTATAGCAGAAGATTCAGTTTACTGGGATCTTACGGAAAAATGCCTAGTAATTACTGGAGATTATGATTCTAGTATCGGCGCTGCTTTCCGTGCAGTACGCGTAAAATCTGGAGAGACAATTCGATTTACTGTTACGTTGAAAGCAAGTGCCGCTGATTCAGATGGAGTATACTTACGGTTGTATCAACATAATGGAAACATGCCTGACGGTAAGACTCATGTTTCAAACTCTTCGGCAAATGGATCTCCTTTCGTACAAGAACATGACTCGGGCGATACTGGCTGGTATGAAAATGGAGCGGCTCCTGCTGCTTGGACTACTTTTGAAAGAGACTATACACCTTCAGCAGACGGATACGTATCTTTAGTTATTCTTAATTGGGGCGGTATGGGCAATAAAGAACTCTATGTTCGTCAGCCTGATATTACAAAGATTGGTCTAACTTTAGGCACTAGCTCTACAACAGCTCTTGCAGGTAATACTTCATTACTTCAATTAGGTACTACTTCTACAACAGCTCTTGCAGGTAATACTTCATTACTTCAATTAGGTACTACTTCTACAACAGCTCTTGCTGGTAATACTCCTTTACTACAGCTAGGCACTACGGCTACAACAGCTCTTGCAGGTAATACAGCTCTCTTTGATGGTAACTATAACTCTTTAACTAATAAACCAGCTCTCTTTGATGGTAACTATAACTCTTTAACTAATAAGCCTACTTTACTTCAATTAGGTACTACTTCTACAACAGCTCTTGCAGGTAATACTCCGCTACTACAAATAGGTACTACTGCAGGAACAGCTCTTGCTGGTAATACAGCTCTCTTTGATGGTAACTATAACTCTTTAACTAATAAGCCTACTCTACTTCAATTAGGTACTACTTCTACAACAGCTCTTGCTGGTAATACAGCTCTCTTTGATGGTAACTATAACTCTTTAACTAATAAGCCTACTTTATTACAGTTAGGTACCACTTCTACAACAGCTCTTGCAGGTAATACAGCTCTCTTTGATGGAGACTATAATTCTTTAACTAATAAGCCAACTTTGTTTGATGGCACGTTTAACTCTTTAAGCTCCAAAACAAGCGGCACCGGAGACTATTCTACCAGTGGAAAACTTATTGCTGGCAGAGGAAGCGGTGCTGTCGCACTTACAGTAAACGACGGGTATGGCAATGCTAGTGTAACTTTCAATCACACTGGGGGTAATCCAGAACAGGCAGGACAGGCTGCTCGTATTGAAACAAATGTAGATGCTACAAGTAGCGCAGGAATATTTTCTTTTGAAGTTAGTTCTTCTGACGTTGTGGCAGGAACAGCAGTATCATTAACTCAGGGTATGGTACTTAGACATAATTCAGTAGACATACCAAGACGTTTGACCCATTTAGGAGATGATGATACCTACCTGCACTTTGACGATGATCGTATTCGTTTATTTGCTGGAGGTATAAATTTCCTTGATATTACTGAGAGTACAGCAGACACTATTAACTTTAATAATGCTCCTTTACAAATGGGAGGAACAACTTTTGTTGATACTTCTCGACAAGGTTTCTTAGCAAAATTAAATGTAGGAGGAACACGAACAGATAATGTATTTGCAGTAACTTCAGGAGACGCGGGTGGATTTGAAATTAATCCAAAAGCAGGAACAGACAATGAAGTACGAGTAAATGCTTATGACAGAAGTGCAAGTGCCTATAGACCTTTAGTTATACAAGCTACTAAGCTTAAGTTAAATATAGGCAGCGATACATACACGTTCCCTACAACAGACGGTTCGAATGGTCAAGTAATAACTACAGACGGCAATGGTACTTTAACTTTTGCGGATGCTTCTGGAGGAACTGATTTAACTGCTCTTACAGACATGACTCAAACTACTGTTGTACTTCAAGATGAGTTCGTATTATTAGATAATGGTAGCCCAAAAAGAAAATTAATTGATGAAGTTATCTCTGACGCAAGTATTGTAACTGGCAATGTAACAGGTACTTTGTTCGCAGACGTAATTGTAGCCAACAGCATTGAAACAGATATGTTGAAAGCAAACACAATTACAGCAGATAAGATAGCAGCTAACTTAATTACAGCAGATAAGATAGCAGCGGCCTCTATCACTGCGGAGCAACTGCAAATCTCTAATAACAGCTCTGGAAGTGCAGGAATATTTATGGACTATAATAGCGGAAACTCAAGAATTGATATACGAGACTCAAGCGCTCTGCGAGTGCGGATTGGGTACCTCGCATAATACCTCGAAAAAAATAAATCTTGACATAATATGTCCTGTGGGCTATAATTCCACAATAGGAGAAAAATAAATGGCCGCAGCTAACTATGACCTGACAATCGACCAAGGAACGACTTTCGCGATTGATATAACAATCAACGAGGGAGGGTCCATCAAAGACTTGAGTGGCTACTCTGCCAGGGCTCAAATGCGGTCAACTAAAACAGCTACAAGTGTTGCGGCTTCTTTTACCTGTACGGTACTTAGTCCTGCTACACAAGGCAAAGTAAAAATGGAATTAGCTCCCGCCACAACTTCTGGTATGACAGCAGGAGTTTATTTCTATGACTTAGAAATCCATACAGCAAGCGATGGAATTGTAAAACGCCTTATTGAAGGAAAAGTAACTTTAAATCAAGAAGTCACGAGATAAAGGATGTCGGACAACACCGTAGTACAAATTGTAGAAGAAGTAACTCAACTATCGGTGGCAAGCGGTACGGATATAGCTGTAACTTTATCCGACGACTCTACTACTCTTACTGTAAATAATTTTGCACTTCCTACAGCATATGTAGATGCTGTAGATGTTACTTTCGATGCTCACGGCACAGTTACAGCAAATAATGTACGAGATGCAATTCAGCAACTCGCAGACCAACAATTTCGGGGCACTACGGCCCCTACATCAGATACCGCAAACTTAGAAGAGGGAGACCTCTTTTACGATACTGATGATAATCAAATAAAAGTATACCGCGAAACTAGTTCAGGAGTCTTTGAGTTTGTGCCTATAATAGTAGGCGACGCTTCAGGTGATTCAGATACGCTAGATGCAGGAGCCTTTTAAGGCTAATTCGGAGTTTTAAATGGCTCAAACAATTCAAATCAAACGCAGTGATAGTACTTCTGCACCCTCCTCCCTTTCGGCAGGTGAATTAGCCTATTCATCCGCCTCAGGCAAGCTCTATATAGGTAGCCCCGCTACTGGTAACGCTGTTTTAACAATCGCGGGTACCGAGTATACTGATCTTTTTCCTACAACTGCTGGAACTCTACAAGCTAGTAAATTAGTAATAGTTGATGGTAGTAAAAAGATTAATGAGTGGCTTGTATCAGATATTACAATCGCTGCAGGAACAAATACCGATACGATTGCCACAACTAGTGGAGATCTAGTTCTTGCACCTGATGCAGATTTAGATATTAATGCAGGTACTATTAAATTAGATACGCAAGCAACAGAATTCAAACTTATTGATAACTCTGCAACTGCGGGTACATTTGCTACTGCTGACCATACATATCTTACTTTTGACTCCACAAACTCTGCGGAACTAGTAAAGTTTGGTCGTCAGGTAGAGTTTTCTGGCAATTATACACTTCCAACTACAGACGGTACAAACGGACAGGCTCTTGTTACTAATGGTTCTGGTACTGTTACTTTCACGGATGTTGCTGCAACTCTTACAGTTGATGTAGTAGACTCTACTTCAAGTATTGACAAGTCAGAAAATGTAGCGCTTCTTACTGACGATCTACGATATATAGCAGGGGAAGGAATTTCTTTAGACCTTTCTAAATCAGGCACAGATGTAACAGTTACAATTGAGGGAGAACTTGCAAGCGATTCAAATAAAGGTGTTGCTTCGTTCTCGCCTTCTTACTTTACAATAACTTCTGGCGATGTAGCAATTGATAATGCTACTGCGAGTACAAAAGGTATCGCGTCATTCTCGCCTTCGTATTTTACTCTAAGTTCTGGCGATGTATCAATTGATGATGCTACTGCGAGTGCAAAAGGTATTGCATCATTTTCTAGCTCAGACTTTTCCGTTACCAACGGTGCTGTAAGTATTAAAACTGACGGTGTTTCTAACGATCAAATTTTAAATCCTTCAATCACTATCGGTAATAGTACTATTGCTCTGGGAGAGACAGACACTACTCTTGGTGGGCTTACAGAACTACAAGTAGATAATATTAATATCAACGGAAATGAAATTAGCTCCACTACGGGTGACATTTCACTTAATCCGAACGGCTCCAATGCAATTGATGCAAATAGTTCCGTAATTAAAAACGTAGCTACTCCTACTGCTAGTCATCACGCTGCTAACAAAGGCTATGTAGATGGCATAAAGCAAGCCCTAGATATCAAAGATTCCGTACGGGCGGCAACTATTGAAAACATTACTATTTCTTCTGCACTTAACAATGGCAGTACTCTTGATGGAGTCACTCTCGCAGACGGCGATCGAGTTCTTGTTAAGAATCAAAGTACCGCAAGTGAAAATGGTATTTATGTTGTAGCGGCTACTCCCGCTCGCTCAGATGATGCAAATACTTCAGCCGAAGTTACCGCAGGTATGTTCTGCTTTGTTGAAGAAGGTACGGTAAACGGAGACAATGGTTTTGTACTCACTACAAACGATACAATTACTCTTGATACTACAAGTCTTACTTTTGTACAGTTCTCAGGTGCAGGGCAAATTACAGCAGGGGATGCTCTCTCTAAGTCTGGAAACACTCTACATGTAAATGATGATAATATTACATTACAAGTAAGCAACGATAACTTACGAATCAAAGGCATTACCGCTACAGCAGCAGGTGATTTACTCATCGGTGCAGCAACAAATGGTGGGTATACTCGACTTGTAAAGCCTTCTTCAGACACTGCACTTCTCACAATGGGCACAGGAGGAACAGCTTCCTGGACAACTACCCTGGACGGCGGCACATTCTAATTAAGTAGGGGCTCTACATAGGGCCCTTTAACCCTGCTTTCATAAGCGATTTACGGGGACCAATATGGCACAAACGATTAAGATTAAACGGTCGGCGAGTTCCGGCAACAAACTTACGGCTAGCAATAGTGTTACTGGCGAGTTTGGCTTAAATACCGCCGACAAATCTCTCTATATTCAAACAGGTTCGACAGACGCATCCGTTGTAACAGTTTACGACGATAGCATTCTGCACCTTGACGATGCTAACAATCGTGTTGGTATTGGTACTACTTCTCCTTCTTATCCTTTAGATGTTCATGTAGGCGGTGGAAACACAGTAAACTTTAGGTCTACTGATAACAGAATGCAAATACGACTTGTAGATAATGATACTACAGGGTATGTAGGTGTAGAAAATAGCACATTTTACCTAGGTTTAAATGCGGGAATTGGAACCAATAATTTATCAGTAAAATCAGACGGTGGTGTTGGTATTGGTACAACTGCACCAAATCGACAGCTTCATATTTCTGGTTCCGGATCAACCGTTGCAGCCAAAGTAGAAGCAACTGATGGTAGCCAATCTTCTATTGATCTTAAAAATAACGAAGGAGAGTTTCGTATCATTAATGATAGCGGAGTACTTACCTTCTATGACCAGACAGATACTGCTGAAAGACTGCGTATAGATACTGACGGTCGCCTTCTTATTAATACTACCTCTTCTATTGATAACTTATCTCAATTACATATTCGTGGATTTAGTTCTGGCCGTGCCGGAATAACTATGCAGGACGCAGATTCAGCGAGTCAAAAAACATTTTTTACTCAATCTGCGGGACAAACACGGATAAGTACTCAAAGCGGCACTAACTATGGCAACTTAGTTATAAGCGGCTGGAATGGTACTGCCAGTTCCGATTTTGCAACCTTTACATCAAGCGGTAGGCTAGGTATCGGCACCACTTCTCCAGCAGGTAATCTCCACATTAAATCTGTTGCTGATGCAGGAGATGCTCTATTAATTATAGAAGCTGATGCAGATAATGATAATGAAGCAGATAATCCTCGAATAGAGCTGAGACAAGACAATAATTTAGTTGCTGGCTATATGTATATGGAAGGCAACGCGGGGCAAACAGCTACGAATACAATTGCTAATTCATTCGTTATTGAAGGCAAGGCAGCAGGTAGCGGTAATGGCTCACCAATTCATTTTGTAACGGGCGGTTTAGCTCCTAATCAAAGTGGTGGACCTACTGCTGGTACTGTTAGAATGACGGTGCGTCCGGAAGGAAATGTTGGTATTGGAAAAAATAATCCTTCTCAAAAGTTAGATATCGTTGGTAATATTGGTATCAGTGGCACCGAAATTATTGACTCTTCAGGTAATTGGGTAGGTCCAAGCACAGGACTAAAAGGAGAGCCCGGCACGAACGGTGAAGCAGGCGTAAAAGGTCAAAAAGGCGAAGTCGGTGCTGCTGGCGGCGACGGAGCTGCCGGAGGTGATGGTGCTAAAGGTCAGAAAGGTGAAGCAGGTACTAACGGTACTGATGGTGCAAAAGGTCAGAAAGGTGAAGTAGGCGCTAAAGGCGAAACGGGAGCTAAAGGTCAGAAAGGTGAACAAGCAGGTATTACCGCTATTTCAGGTTTTGCAGACAATAGAGTTCTTACTGCTTCTTCCGCCACGGCAATTAACGCAGAAACAAATTTAACCTTTGATGGAACAACTCTTTCTTCCCCAGTTCTATACGCTAGTGGCGGAACATACAACTTTACGAACGAAAACCCAGATCCTACAACTGCTGCACTTGTTATAAATAAGGGCGACTGGATTTATGCAAATAATGATGGTTATGCTCGAAGAATAATAGGCTTGACTTCCGGACAAGACATAGAAATCGGACAAAGCGGCACAGCTCTTATTCGAGATATTAGTTTTTATACTGGAACTTCTGGTAATATTTTCTTTAAAACAAATAATGGCACTACAAAAGCAAAAATTGATAACTCTGGTAAAGTATACGGAGAAATGTTTGTAGCAAATATTAATAATGATACTGTAAATACCGGCCATGCTGCTTTCCGTCGTGGAAGCACAGGTGAAGCGCATATTGACGCTCCCGGCCACGTACACATTAATATTGATTCAAATAATAATAATACTGATAGATATTTTTCGGTAAGAAAAGACGCAACAACTACTGATCTGTTTAAAGTAAAAGAGAACGGTAATGTAGAAATTACAGGCGCTATAAATGAAGGAACGAATGGCTGGCTTCAGCTCAACGATGATCAAGACAGTCATTGGCCTACAGATACCGATAATTTAACAGTACTTGGATCAATTACTGATATAATTTTTGCAGGTGATTCTAATGCAAATGGTACCGGAGGTTCTTTTTACTGGGGCTATGGACAGAGCCAATCTTCCGGCTCACAAACTTGGACACATTCTGCAAAGCTTGATCGAAGTGGAGTATTCGACGCAAAAGGCGGATTAAAGATAAATGGCTCTAGTGTTATCAACTCAAGCGGCGAATGGACGGGCTCTAGCTCTGGTCTCAAAGGAGAGCCGGGTACTGCAGGTTCTGATGGATCTGATGGTAATGATGGAGCAAAAGGAGATACCGGAGCTAAAGGCTTAAAAGGCGACGGAGGAGACGCCGGCGCGAAAGGAGACACAGGAGCTAAGGGTCAAAAAGGTGAAGCCGGTGCAAACGGTACTAATGGTACTAATGGTACTAATGGTGACGATGGAGCAAAAGGTCAAAAAGGTGAAGCTGGAGCCAAGGGAAATACAGGCGCGAAAGGAGACACAGGGGCCAAAGGAGACACTGGTGCAAAAGGTCAGAAAGGTGAAGTAGGTGCGAAAGGTCAAAAAGGCGAAGTAGGTTCTAAAGGTCAGAAGGGCGAAGTCGGTCAGAAAGGTCAGAAAGGTGAGCAGGCCGGCATCACTGGTATTTCAAACTTTGCAAACGATCGA
>Ga0208428_1001381_pt1 | contig 10227 bp, 4 predicted proteins | sample DEB08_DNA_11_FD_184535 | JGI IMG/M metagenome (GOLD analysis project Ga0208428, IMG submission 184535) | Aqueous microbial communities from the Delaware River and Bay under freshwater to marine salinity gradient to study organic matter... | ecosystem: Environmental > Aquatic > Marine > Coastal ...
GGAAATGGCAACAACGGAAAATATTCCGCTACCGAATCAGCCGATATCACTCGACTCAAAGGTGACTATGTGGTTGAAATTGATCCGGGCGTCGCTTATATCTCGGGTGAAAGAGTTGAAATTTCCAATCGATTCAGTCTTATCTCGGATAAAGCTCGTGATGCAAAAACCGGAGAGACAGTTACAGTTTCAACCGGACTGGGAACATATATCGAAGGCAAATTTTCCGAAGCATACTTACCCGACATCGATGGCGATAATGCGAGTCCTCTTACCGGAACTTACGAAGTGGGAACAATTGGAAAAAGCATCTCCGTAACAAATATCGAAAAGGTTCGAGGATCGGGATTGGATACGGTTTTTAGGTTTTACTATGATCTTGGTACTGCATCACACGCGGAGATCAATTCAGCTACTTACATCAAAGACACCGTTGTATCACCAAACGTACAGTTTAACTCTATCGAACCAACTTTCAAAGTACATGGAAATAAGTTCGCAAAGAAACTTATAAAACTTCCAAGAAAGGCAATCAAGGCAGTAACCACCGCTTCGACCAGTTACGAGTTTAGAAGAGAATTTGCCGGAGCTGGTAGTTATGGAATTAATGTTTCAAGTATTGCTTCGGGAATCATAGTTCTCAATACACTTGGCTCTGGAGAAACATTTCAGAGCACAAATCCAAATGATTATCTCGTTACTATTCCGGGCGTAGATTCTCCGGTATCAAGAGCATTTGGTACTGTAACAAATGTTAGTTTGAATGGTGCAAAGACCGAAGCTACTCTAACAATGAGTAACATCACGGTTATTCCGGGCGGAGCAAACATTGCCGCGATTGCAACTCTTACGAAAGCTCTTTCTCTCGCGACAAAAACTCTTAATACCGGATACACTGTAAGCGCTCGTCCTTCGCCCGGCGGAATCAGTACCGGAGAAATTATTGATCTTGGTGTGATTGATGTTGTGGAAGTTACCACAATCACCTCAAACAATAGTCCTTTACAAGATTCAATTATAGACCTCAATGATTTTGTTTTGGATAACGGACAACGGGATAATTCTTATCAAAACGCAACATTGACTTATGTTGGTGAAACAACAATTGAGGGCGATGTCGATATCACTTTGAATTACTTTAGTCATGGTGCTGGAGATTACTTTTCTCTTGAGTCTTATCCTGCCGCATTCCAAGATGGCGAAGATTCTTATCATAAGTTTCCAATCTACGATGGTACACGTCTTTCTGATGTGTTCGATTTTCGCGGGTCGGGTGCTGTCTCGTTGACACCGAACACTAAAATTAAAACGGTTATTGATTACTATTTACCTCGTATTGATCAAATCGTATTAACACGAAGAGGTGAATATCGCTTAAAGAACGGTGTTTCTTCACAAAATCCAGTTCCACCAAAAACTGAAATTGGATCCATGGCTCTTTACAATCTCTATGTAAATCCATACACCTATGATGCCACCAAGATTCGAAAAATATCTGTTCACAATGAGAGATATACAATGGGCGATATCGGAGATCTCGAAAAGAGAATTGAAAATCTTGAATACTACACTTCTTTATCTCTTCTCGAAAAAAGAACATCCGATAAACAAATCTTTGACTCAGCCGGTGAAAGATTCAAAAATGGTTTCTTTGTTGATAATTTCAATGGTCATAGTCGTGCTGAAGTGGATGATCCAAAACATGTCTGCTCAATTGATAGAAGTTTGGGTCAATTGTTTCCGAGTATCGATAGAAACTTGGTTGAAGTTCGCCTGGCGGATAATAGTCCTCAAGAAGAAGATAACTTAGTCAGACTTCCTTCACTTGGAACAAAGGAAATTATTAAACAAAGATTTGCTTCAGTCTATGAATCGGTTATTCCATACTCAGCGACTAATTACAAAGGCTTGGTAGAAATTTCTCCTTCATCCGATGATTGGATTGAACATAGGAATAGACCACTTCTGAATACGGATAATGCTGATGGATCTTATGATAATTTTGAATTTTCTTCAAGTGGAACAACAACGCTTAATAGTGAAGAAGTAGGAAATCGTGGTCAATTTTTCGAAAGGGGGAATTTTTCGAATCTCGCCATTTCCGCTGTATTAGCAACTGCCCGGACATTAGACTCTTCGCAAGACACAACCTCAACTCGGACGTATGGGAATAGAGGTACATATGTTGGAGGAAGTCTAATGGAAGATGTCCACCAAAGTCGATTGAATCAAGTACAGGGGCCTGCTATTTCGGGACTAAGGTCGGTAGAAATTATTCCATTCATGCGTTCGCGAAGAATATATTTCAAAGCGACTGGTCTTAAACCAAACACTCGCCATTTTGCCTACTTCGATAATCATAACATCACAGCCTATGCCACAACATTGAATGGTGACGATTCTCCAAATGCCAATAGTTTTGCGGATTTTCGTTACCGAAACTTGAATAGTGAAAATAGAATTGACTTCTTTAATCAGAATGCATCTCAGGTTTTTTCAACACTTAGTGATACTCGAAGAAATTTGAAAACGGATAATGCCGGAACTCTCGAAGGGTATTTTATTATCCCAAACAATAATACTCTTAAGTTCTCAACTGGTTCGATTGATTTTACTCTTACCGATACGGATGGAGGAATAGAAGATCTAAATCGTCTTTCAGAAGCCAAGGCTGTTTATCGTACAACGGGTACTCAATACGAATACTACGATGCAGTGATTGGTACAGTACACACTTCCAACAATGAAGGTGGAGGAGATGACATAGGAAACGATGGCGGAGGTACCACCATTCCCGGCAATGGAGGAACTGGAGGAACTGTATCAGTAATTGATGATCCAATAGTCGAGGTCGATGCGTTGCCGAAGTATGTATTAAGCACAAGTGACGGTTTTCGTGAGAATGGCGAAAGTTTTACGATAACTCTTACAAACAATGGAGGATCTGTTCCCGATGGAACAACTGTACCATTTCTTATTAGGGGTGTTACGACATCGGAATTCTCGGGGGCACAATTAATTGGTACATTTACACTCACAAATAATACTGGCTCGGTAACATACTCTGTTACAACTTCAGAAGTACATACATTTGAGTTGAAACTATATGATCCCTCACAACCTTCGCTTTATGATGATGTTTATCCAATCTATGTTGACTTCACTGAAGGCGAAACTTATGTAGATGAAGAATATAATTGTGAAGGCAATTACAATTATTATGAAATGATCTACATGGATCCATTGGCGCAATCCTTTAACGTTGGTCAATTTGGCATTGATGATAGTCCACAGGTTCCGGAAGGAATTGATAGTGTGTTCATTAAATCTCTTGATTTATACTTTAAGGGAAAAGATTCTGCCAAACCTGTTTCTGTACAAATCGTAGAGGTTCTTAATGGATATCCATATTCTTCAAAAATCATAAAGAACGGTGTGGTTTCACTTGAGTCTAGTCAAGTAAGCATTAGTGATGATGCAACATCTGCCACTACATTCACATTTCCAAGTGCGGTTCATTTGGAAACGAATAGAGAATACGCATTCATTGTACGATCAACTTCTCCCGATTACACCGTTTGGATGGCGGAACTTGGAGGTGAAGACATATCCAGTAGTGAACGAATAGATAAGGATCCGTATCTTGGAGTTGCATTCCGAAGTGCAAACGCTTCAACTTGGACGCCGGATCAAACAAGAGATATTAAGTTTACTCTCAATGCTCACACATTCCTCGCAGCCGGTGAAACTACTCGCACAAAGACAGTTGGACCGGCCGGTACTCTCACAGGAGCTTTTGAAACGATACCAAAGAATACTCCATTTACCGTAAGTTCTATTCAGTTTAGTCCTGCTCAGATTCTTCCACCCAAGACAGAAATCAATTATACTCTTTCTATCGGAGGAAATTCATACAGTTTAACACCGGACGGAGCTCATTTGTACTTACCTTCGGCAGTCACAGTTTCATCCGCAAGTGATATCACATTAGAAGCAACTCTTACTTCATCCAATCAATACGCAACACCTGTCGTTGATTTGGATAAGATTTCTCTTCTTTGCAATGGATATATTATTAATTCAGAAGAATCTACTCCCCCCTTTGATCCAACAAGTGAAACTGCTGCGGCCAGTGGAAACGCTACTGCTCGTTACATATCAAAGAAAGTCTTCTTAAACGATCCTGCTGATAAGTTGAATGTCTATCTTGGAGTAAGTCAACCCGAAGGATCAAGAGTTCGTCTTTACGCTCGATTCGATGATGAAATCGCAAGTCCTCAAGTATTGGATCTAAGAGATGCAACTTGGACAGAACTCTCATCCAGTCGAATCTCCGAGGTTTCTTCTCTGGGTGATAATACACCTTTCCAAGAAGTGGAATACGAAATCGATCCGACGAACGACTTCACTCAGTTTCAATTGAAAATCGTTATGACTTCTACTGATGCAGCTCAAGTTCCGGCTGTCACGGATCTCAGAGCAATCGCAACAATATAATGTTAGAAAAAGTTGAAGGGAAACACAATCTAAGACGAGATACCGCATCCGGAGCAATCATCAATGTGAGCTCCGATGCGTATCACGCCGCAAAGATGCGAAGACAGAAGATGGCGGAAATGGAAGATCTTAAAGGAGAAGTAAAGGAACTGAAAGATCTTGTATTGGAATTGTTGAAAAAACTGGATTGAAGATAGTATTATTATAAATAGAGAAGTATGGCCGTATTTGCAAATCTATATATTGATCAAGGATCTACATTTACCTCGACAGTGACAGTTGAAGATGCCAACGATAATTTGGTAAACATCACAGATTATACTGCTCGGGGTCAAATACGTAAATCCTATACTGCATCAACTGCGACCAACTTTACAACGTTGATCACCGACGCAACGAATGGTAAATTTACTATTTCCTTAACGCGAACACAAACTGGAGCGTTAAAGGCCGGTCGTTATGTTTATGATGTCGAAGTCATAAGCCCGACCGGAGTAGTAACACGAGTTGTTGAAGGTCAAGTAACCATCAATCCAAGAGTAACACAACCAGACGATTATAGCCCAGGCTATGGTTAATAATTATGGCGCTAAAAGGAAAGATTAGTTCTGTCGCAACGAAGTCAAAGATGACTTCGAGTATTCCTGTTCGAGCTCAGGTCATCGATGTGGGTTCGACTAATTCATTGGGAAACCTTACTGATGTTGATATAAGTGGAGCGAGTGATGGAGCGGTGTTACAATACAACGGATCAATAAACAAATTTGAAGCAACGAATTCGATGAATAACGAAAACTTATCTATACTAGGTGGAGGATTTTAAGAGATGCCCGGAACAATTATCAGAATAAAACATAGTGACAGCAATAACGCGCCCGCAACAGACGATTTAGCAAAGAGCGAGTTAGCGTATTCTTTTACTAGTCACAACCTTTTTGTTGGGGAGGAAACCGGAGGATCCGTTGTCGCTCGACCAGTTGCCGCGTATCCTGCCGGTGCAACTGCCGCAACTCCGGCCGATGCAGATCTCTTTACCTTCTACGATGATACTGACAATCGAATTAAGAAAGTCACGGGTGCGAATCTAAAGAGTTACATTTCACCGGAGGGATCAGGAGCTCAAACTCTTAACGATCTTACAGATGTAACGATCACTGGTACACCTTCGGTTGGTCAAATTCTTGTATATGGTGGCAGTAGTCCGGAAGATTTCGAAAACGTATCGGTAAGTGGCGACATTACTTTAAGTGGTACTGGAGTCGCAACATTGATTGGTTCAGCCGTTAAGTCGGTAACAACCGATTCCGGTGCATTGACACCATCTGGTAATTCTTTTTCGATCCTTGGTGGAGAAGGAGTTGATGTTACACATACCGGAACTACGATTACGGTTGCCGGTGAAGATGCTTCGGACACAAACAAAGGTATTGCCACATTTAACTCGGCGGACTTCAGTGTTTCAAGTGGAGATGTAACGATCAGTGATGTAACACTTGGAACACAAACAAGTGGTAATTACGTTGCTTCTTTGGCAGATGCTGGAAATAGTTTCTTTACGATTGTCAATGGTGCCACTGAAGGTGGTGCTGCAACAATTGATTTGGTTTCGGGTAGTATTACTCTTGGAACACACACCAGCGGAGACTTTGTTGGAACAATTACGGCCGGTGATGGTTTGGCTTCAACCGGAGCAACAAGTGGAGAAGACACGGATCATACTCTTTCGGTTAATGTTGGAGAAGGTATCGCAATTGTAAGCGATGCGGTTGTTCTAAAGAACTCGGCGAATCTTACCGACACATATATTCCACGATGGGATGACGGTAACACTCAGTTGACAAACGGATCGATTAGTGATGATGGTACTGGAACGATCACAATCAACTCGACGGATTCTCCTCAAACCGCTACGATTCGTGCCAATGGTGATCTCATATTGGATCCCGCTCCATTTGATTCTCCTTATACGGATTCCAGCCCCGAAGCAGGTGGTAATGTATACATCACAGGTAATCTGATTGTAAACGGATCGACCACAACTGTCAACTCAAATGTTGTCAATGTTGGTGACTCGATCATTACTCTCAACAGTGATGAAACCGGAGCTCCTTCACAGAACGCTGGTATTGAAGTAGAACGAGGAAGTTCTACTAACAAAACTCTCATCTGGGATGAGTCCGCTGATAAGTGGACTGTTGGATCGGAAACATTTGTTGCCGCTACTTTCGAAGGTAATCTTACCGGAAACGTAACAGGTAATGCCGACACCTCTACCGAATCAACGAATGTTACGGTTACGGCAAACAACTCTACCGACGAAACAACATACATCACCTTTGTTGATGGCGCAACTGGTACACAGGGAATTGAGAGTGACACGGGTCTTACCTACAATCCAAGCACCAATACTCTTACGACTACGATCTTTTCGGGTAGAGCGACAAACATCGATGGTGGCGCCTCCAATCAACTTGTTTATCAAACTGCCGCAAATACTACTGGATTTGTTGCGACGACCGATAACGCCGATGGATCTCCGGCGGATAACCTTACCGGAACTGTTCTCGTACAGGTAACGGGAGGAGCTCCAGCGTGGTCAAGCGTAATTGACGGCGGAACTTTCTAGTATAAATAAAGACAGAAAGGTCATCTATATGACCTATAACTCGGTCTCTATAGACCATAAGAGGAAGATTTTTATCTAATATGTCTACATCTATACGTTTAAAGAAGTCATCCGTTTCATCTAACGCTCCAACGACCGGAGATATCGACTATGGAGAGTTGGCGATCAACTATGCGGATGGTAAACTCTATTATAAGACATCATCGGACACGATAGATTACTTTGGGGCGTCCTCAATAGGTGGAGGAGGATACTGGACACAAAATGGTAGTGATGTATACTATAACACCGGAAACGTAGGCATAGGAGTCACAAGTCCGGGCGAGGCGCTTGAAGTCGATGGAAACATAGAGATTACCGGAGAATTCATTGGTGATCTACGAGGCCCAGTCACATTTAAAGCGGAAGCCGGAGAGAACTTAACACTCGGAGATGCCGTTTATATCTCGGGTGTAACTGGTCAAACACCAATCGTTTCGAAAGCGGATGCCGACGATGCAACAAAGATGCCTTGTTTTGGTTTGGTAGAGGCGACAACCACAAGTGGAGGTCCTTGTACGGTTATTACCTTTGGTAGTTTTATTGGATATGATACGGTTAATACTAGCGATTCTCCAACTTGGGATCTAGGTGACACGCTCTACGTATCAACTGTTGCCGGTGAAATTACCAATGTTCCGCCGACTGGAGAGTCTGCGCTTATTCAGAATATCGGTAAAGTTCAAAAGGTTGATGCCTCCGCCGGAAGAATCAAAGTTGGAGGCGCAGGTCGAGCAAATGCTACTCCCAACTTGAACGAAGGTCGCCTCTTTGTTGGTAACTCAAGTAATCGGGCTGTTGCGGATGGTACGATTCATGTCGATATCGCAAATACACGAGTTGGTATCAATGACACAACACCTTCGTACACTTTAGATGTCAATGGAACATTTCGTACAACAGGCAATTCTATCATAGGTGATGGAGTTGGAGATACTCTTACGATCAATGCCGGAACAATCGATGTTCCAAGTATTTCGGCGGGAACAGATAATACCGTCTTAGTATATAATGGAACAAGTATTGTCACGGATGAGATTGATCCACGGGTTTGGGGATCCACACTAGTCGATGGATCCGGAACTGCAAATAAGATCGCAAAATGGAGTGATTCGAATACTGTTACGGATAGTACAATCACTGATGATGGTTCAACAGTATCAACTTCTAGTGATATCAGTTTAACTACCGCAAATTCAACCATTAGTGGAGCAACGGGTTTAACACTAGAAGAAACGGGAGATACTTACGGAACAGTAAGATTAAAACTTCAAAATCGCTTTGGTGTCGCAGGCGCGATGTTTGAACAAGCTGGGAGTGTAGATTTAGTTGATTTTGTTTTTAAGAGTTTAAATAATCAAGCTAATATTAGATTCGAGGATCGATCATCTGCTGTTGATATCGGAGATCCCGAATTTCAAATTGGTGAGGCGGACGATCCAACGTTTATTATTAATGCGGCAAGTACCGTTACTTATGGGGCGTACTTAAGGCGAGGACGAATGGGTATAGCCACCGCAACTCCCGCATACGACTTAGATGTCAATGGAACATTTCGCGTAACCGGAAATTCTATTTTGGGTGATGCCTCGGGTGATTCAGTAACGATCAATGCCGCGACTATTGCATTGGCGAACGTCGCAGCCGGAACCGATAATACTGTATTAGTATACAATGGTTCTTCAATTGTTACCGACGAAATCGATAGTCGAGTATGGGGATCAACATTGGTTGATGGATCCGGTACAACGAATTACATTGCAAAATGGAGTGATTCCAACACAGTAACCGACAGTGTAATCACTGATGACGGAACAACAGTTACGATAGGTGGAAACCTTACGGTCAACGGAACAACCACAACACTCAATGCAACTAATTCAGTTGTTACGGATAATCTTTTTGAGTTGAATTCGGGTGTTACGAGCAATGCAAACGATTCTGGTATTATCATTGAAAGAGGATCGACCGGAGATAATGCATTGTTTATTTGGGATGAATCAGCAGATAAGTTCGCCCTTGGTACAACTACCGCAACCGCAGATTCGACCGGAAATATTACTTACACCGACGCTGGACTCAGAGTGAGTACGCTTGAAACATCAGGTAATGTCACACTTGGAGACGCTAGTGGCGATTCTGTAACGATCAATGCCGCGACTATTGCATTGGCAAATGTCGCAGCCGGAACCGATAACACGGTTTTGGTATACAATGGAACAAGTATTGTCACGGATGAGATTGATTCGCGAGTATGGGGATCAACACTGGTTGATGGTTCGGGAACTGCAAATAAGATCACAAAGTGGTCGGATTCCAACACAATAACTGATAGTTTGATCACCGACGATGGTACTACAGTTACCATAGGAGCTAACGATTTTGTTGTTGATACAGATACACTCTTTGTGGATGTATCAACAGATCGAGTAGGCATTGGAACTTCGACTCCAGCCAACACTTTGGATATTAATGGTTCGTTGAAAATCAATGGAGAGGTTGTAGAAAAAACTGTCAATACAACCGGAGTTACCGGCACAACCGCATTAGATCCAGCAAATGGTACAGTTCAAAGATTGGTCTTCTCGGGCGATGTCACTTTTACGGATTCACTTGCGGATGGTGAATCAATCACTCTACATATCGATGATGGAGCGGGTAATGTAGTCACGGCGTGGCCTACTATCACTTGGGCGACAGGTTCTGCTCCAACTCTTAATACTTCTACTGATACTATCGTTGCCGTTTGGAAAGTCAATAGTACACTTTATGGTGCAACAGTAGGAACATCACAAGATGTTGTATCGGATACTACTCCTCAACTTGGAGGTGATTTAGATGTCAACGGAAAGGATATAGTTTCGGTAAGTAATGGAGATATTGAACTAGCACCCGATGGCACAGGTGTGGTTGTCTTTAAGGGAGATGCAACAAAGGGGTCCGGTCAGTTCAAACTAAACTGCGAACAGAACACTCATGCTATAACGATTAAGGGCCCACCGCATAGTGCCGCTGCTTCATACACACTTGTTTTACCAAACGATGATGGTACGTCAAATCAAGTT
>Ga0208428_1001384_pt1 | contig 10214 bp, 9 predicted proteins | sample DEB08_DNA_11_FD_184535 | JGI IMG/M metagenome (GOLD analysis project Ga0208428, IMG submission 184535) | Aqueous microbial communities from the Delaware River and Bay under freshwater to marine salinity gradient to study organic matter... | ecosystem: Environmental > Aquatic > Marine > Coastal ...
CTGGCATTACAACCATAACATTTAATGAATTTGTTCCTTATGAGTTATTCTCTGGAGATCCATTTGTTCTTAAGAGAATTAGTCGTATCCTTACAAGTTCACACTCTTTTGAGTATGTCGGCACGGGTACAAGTATAAATACTGCGTTACCCTTTAGAGGTGCTCTTCCAATTAAAGCGAATGAAGTTGTTGCTCTTGACGGAGCACAAATTCCATTCACATCAACAGATCAAAAAGGAAATTTTGATATTGGTGTTGGAATTCAAGTTGATCAAACAACATCAACAGTCCGAGGAAGAGATTTTAGTAAAGCAATCCAAGCAGAAGTCACACCACTCATACTAGCGTTGAGATAATATGGCAGTAGCACCACTTAATAAATTTATTACGATTGCAGTTCCAGTAGCTCCAGGAGAACAAACAGTTTATACTGCTCCTACTGGCGTTTCTTCTATTGTTCTTTATGCATCTGTTGCAAATGTTGGAGTTAATACATATCCAACAGTAACGTTTACACATAGAAGAAAAAGTACTGCATCTAGGACATCTGGAAATACGAGAAATATAAGAGTTATTAAAGACGCAGAAATACCACCAAATGATTCTTTAGTAATTATTGACGGCAGATTGGTATTGGAAAGATCTGCACTCATCCAAGATTCTGTTATTATCGAAGGAACACAGAGTGGAATTGTTGCAGTAAGTACAGCACAATATGACAATGTTACCGGTATCACAACTATAGAAACAGCATCACCTCATGGATTTGATGTTGGTGATGAGGTAACTATGAGTGGATTAGCATTCACTTGTGGATCTGGGTATGTTGGCGGTCTAACAACGTCCATCTTCCCATCTCCACAGCAATCATTTATTGTTGATAGTATTGATGGTCCAGTGGGAACTTCTCTCACATTTACCACAAATTCTGGGGTCGTTGCTGGAATAGCACATACATATGTGAGTGGTGGTCAAGTTGCTCCACTGCAAATGGAATTGATTATGAGTATCCTGGAAAATAGCACAACCTAATTAATATGCCAAAGTACATTTCTGGTCGTTCTAAAACAGTACCCTTATCTCAATTAAGAGAAGATAGGTACAGATATTTAAGTGTAGGAGAGTCGGAACCAAATCTTGGTGATCCTCTTGTAGGACCTTCATCTATCGGTGCAAAACCAGTTGCTGCTGGTCAACAATATATAATGGTTAGTGTTCAGGGTCAACCTGGAGAAAGATACTGGATTCCTAACCAGGGTGGAATTATTCCTGGTTCTATTAGCGTATTTGATGAAGATTTTCTTGTTGGTGGATTAAGTAAAACAACGCAACTAAACATTGTAGGTGTAGCAGTTACTGCCGAACAACCAGCTGGAGAATTTGTTGGTGTTCCAGTAACTACGACTGGTAATATCGCAATCGGAACAGATGTAATTACTGGAATTACTACTACTGATATTGAATTAGGATATATTGTTGTAAATGAATTTGTTTCTACAGGATCTACTGTAACATCATTAGGAACAAATACAGTAGGCATTAGTTCTACCACATCAAATAGCAGTCCGGAAACAGGAATTAGTTTTACTTTCAACCCAGAATATAACCCTAGGGTTGATATTAGAGTATTTTCTCCTGGAAATGATAGTGAGGTATTGTTCAATACGAGTGGAGATTTTTCAACAGACTCAACATTTACCTTTGATTCTACAGAAAACTTACTTGCCGCAGGAGATAGAATCACCGTAGGTACTGGTGGTACAGTTATTACAACTCTTGGCATTGGTTCGGTTGGTATAGGCACCACAGATCCGATATCAAGGCTTCATGTTGATGGTGACCTAAAACTTTCAGGCACTATTATTGACCGTCTTGGTAGTAGTGGAGAATCTGGTTATCTTCTAGTAAAAGAGTCAGATGTTTTTGGTGGACTTAAATGGACAAATCCAAATGCAGTGCAGTCTGGTGCTGGTGGAACATATGGGCAGATTCAATATCATGGTTCAACACAACTTGTAGAAGGAGCAGCAAACTTTTATTATGATGAAGTAAATCAAAGAGTAGGTATTGGAAGCACACAACCCACACAACTATTAGATGTTCTTGGTATCTCTACATTCAGTGGTGGTGTTTTCATTGATAACTTAAGTGTAAGTGGAGTTTCTACTTTCACTGGAACAATAGACGCTAATGGTAACTTAGATGTTGATGGACACACAGAACTCGACAATCTAAACGTATCAGGACTTTCTACATTTACGAGTAATGTAGATATGAATGCTGGTCTTGATGTTGATGGACAAACAGATCTTGATGTTCTGAATGTTTCCGAGACGGCAAGTTTTACTGCTACAACTGACAATACATTAGGTAATGTAGACACTGGCGCAGTACAACTTGATGGTGGTGCTGGTATTGCCAAGAACTTAACTGTAGGACAAACAATCCAAGCAACCAATCTCAATATTACTGGTATTGGAACCATAGAAACATTTGATTTTGGCACTGGTTTATTTGATAATATAAAAGTAACTGGTATTTCTACTCTTGGAAATGTTGTAGTTGATACGAATACAATTTCTACAAAAAGTGGAAATTTAACCTTAGATAGTTTTGCAGGTTCTGTCCAAATTGCTGCTTCCGATACTTTAGTTATTAATAATACTACTGATTCTAATAGTACAATTACAGGTTCTTTCCAAGTTTCTGGTGGTGCTGGAATTGTTGGAAATTTATATGTTGGTGGAAGTATTGTTGGTACTGTAAGCACGGCAATTAATCTTGATGGTGGTGCCGCAGGAAGTCTTCCATATCAAAGTGATACTGGAACTACCACATTCTTAGCAGATCCTAATCAGGATGGATTTGTTCTTACTTATAACGATACAACTGAAGCACCAGAATGGGTAGATATCGCAACTCTAACAGGAGTTGGTTATACACTTTTAGCAGTAGATAGTGGTGATAATGTAATTCTAAGACTTAATGATACTACCAAATCTGTTAATGCTGATGTTTTAATCACTGCCGGAACTAACATCACCATAGATCCAGTAGCAGACAGTGGATTTACTATTAATGCTTCTGACAGTGTTTCAAATGCCGATAATTTAAACGGTGGTAGTGCTGGTGATATTGTTTATCAGGATAATGAAAATAGCACCACATTCCTTGCAGATCCTGGTTCTCCTGGTAACGGTTATGTTCTCACTTGGGATAATCCAAATCTTAAACCGAAATGGAGCGATTTAACTACTTTATCTGGTGCTGGATATACATTCTTTGCAGTAGATAGTGGAGATAATGTAATTCTAAGACTTAGTGATGGATCTACTAATGATGACGTAACAATCACTGCTGGAAATAATATTACTATAGATCCAGTAGCAGAAGGTGGATTTACTATTTCTGCTTCTAATAATGTTGGAGCAGCAGATACTGCTACTGATCTTGCAGGTGGTGCCAAAGGAAGTCTTCCATATCAAGATGATCCAGGAAGCACTGTATTCCTAGCAGAACCTAATGGTGATGGTTATGTTCTCACATACAATAATGGGTCTGATGCTCCACAATGGAGTGAATTAAACAGCTTATCCGGTGCTGGATATACCTTCTTTGCAGTAGATAGTGGAAATAATGTAATTCTAAGACTTAGTGATGGATCTACTGATGATGATGTAACAATCACTGCTGGAAATAATATTACTATAGATCCAGTAGCAGAAGGTGGATTTACTATTTCTGCTACTGCTGGTGCTGGAGCAGATTTTAGTGGACTAGAAGTTTATGAAGAAAATACTTCTGTAGGAACAGGTTTTACTGCACTTAAATTTATCGGTAGTTCTATAACAGCATTAAATGGTGGAGGTGGTATTGCAAATGTATCCATAGCAGTTACTTATGGTGATGTAGGAAATACTCCAACCATTCCTACTGATATAAGTGAGTTAAACAATGATGTTGGGTTCATTACTTCTGGTTCCTTAGTTGGATATGCAACAGAAGGTTATGTTGATTCCGCCGTTGCTGGAGTATCAACATTCTCTGGTGACTATAATGATCTCAGTAATAAACCAACGATTCCTACTGATACAAGTGATCTTACCAATAATGCAGGATTCATTACTGGTATTACTGTAAAGAATGAAAGTGGTAATCCAGTTGGATTTGCCGGAAGTATAAAAGAATTTGATTTTAATGGGTCTAGTGGAGTTACTATTGTAGAAAAAACTCCTAATAGTGGAATTGCTTCTATTCTTATTTCCGGTGGTTCTGGTGGTTCTTCTACATTCTTAGGATTAACTGATACACCAGGAAGTTTTACTCCTAGTAAGTTTCTTGCCGTAAATTCTGGAGGTACTGCTGTTGAATTTGTTGATGCTCCTTCTGGTGGTGATGTTGGTATTGTAACCGTAAAACAAGAAAATTATACTTGCACAAATCCAATAACTTCAGAAACAGTTGGTTCTGCAACGACAATTACTATTACTGAAAATAGTAATGCCTATGGAAAACGATACATTCAAACTACTGACCCTGCAAGTGGTGGAGATGTTTGTGACGGTGATATTTGGTATGATACAACACCCTCTAGTGGTTCACCCTCTAGTCCCTCTAGTAATATAGTACTAGCAACTCCCCAAACGGCAACAGGAACTGAAGTTGCATTTACAGGAATTCCATCTTGGGCAAAAAGAATAACAATAATGTTTAATTTAGTATCTCTTGATAGTGGTGCTGATTTTCAAATTCAGTTAGGCACTTCTAGTGCTTATATAAACAGTGGATATACTGCTAGAACTCAAGAGGAAGATGGTGTTCCAGCAGTGACTATTAATACTACTGCATTTATTATCTATAATGGTGGTTCTAGTAGCTCCCATTGTGGTAAATTTGAAATAGATAAATTTTCCGATACTGCTTATACATTTATTGGACAAACGACAGCCACAGACAGTTCTGCAACCCAAGCATATGGAGTTTTGAATAGTATAAGTGGAACTATAGATAGATTAAGGATACTTCCTACCTCAGGAAATTTTGATGGTGGTTCAATCAATATTTCATACGAATAATTATTATGTCAGGTACTTATATTAAAGTCAACGGAGAATGGAGACTTCTTCCGTTAACCTCCACAGATAAATATCAGTAACACATGTAGAATTATGCCATTAAAATTTAGACAAAACGGACAATGGGTAGATGTTGCATCCTCTAATACATCCAGTAACGTTGTTGTAAACCAAGATAATTATAATTGCACAAATCCTATAACAGTAAATGGAAGCACAATAGGCATCGGCACCACAAGTAATGCCTATGGAACTAGATATGTAGAAGACCACTTACCATTACCCTCTGATGGTTGTGATGGTGACCTTTGGTATTATACTGCTGGTTCTGTGGGAGATATTATTATAGGAGCTGCAACTACTGCAATTAATGTTGAAATAACATCTGTTTCCACTAATTCCACTCATTATCTTCATTTTGGTGATAAGACTTCAGGAAATGATGATGTAAACGTTAATACTAATATTTTATGTAATCCATTCGGAGGAACTATTAGTGCTCAAAATATAACATCAAATTCTCAAGTTGGTGTTTATCTGGGTTCATCCATTGATGCGGCTTATGGAGTATTGCAATATGATGGTAATATTGTTTCAAATAGATTATCTAGTGCTACTGGAGACCAGTACTCATTTGCAATAAGACGTGGTTCAAATTCCCTTGGAGTATTTAATATAATTGAAAATAAAGAAGATGCATATGTAAGGATAGAAACTACAAACATCGCAGGAACAGACGAAATAGCAAGAGATTTAATAATTAGTTCATCAAAAACCATAAAATGTGAAGGTGAAACTATTCCATTTGCAAATAATACCTATAGATTAGGTAATAGTGGAACTAGGTGGAGTGAAATTTGGACCAATAGTGCGACCATTAACACTTCAGATTATAGAGAAAAAACTGGTATTACTACATCAGTATTAGGATTAGATTTTATTAATAGATTAAATCCAGTATCTTATAAATGGATTGTTGGTCAAAATGAACTTCAATGGGATGAAAATGGTGTTATTGTTACCGATGAAAATGGTGACAGAGTTACTATACCAAAACCAGGAATAAGAAAGCATTATGGTCTAATATCTCAGGAAGTTAAACAAGTTCTTGATGATATTGGATTGGAAGGTGAAGATTTTGCGGGTTGGGTATTGAATGATAAAAATGATCCAAATTCTTTCCAATCATTAAGATACACTGAATTCATTGCTCCAATGATAAAAGCAATTCAGGAACAACAAAGAATGATTGAAGAATTGAAAAATCAAATTGATCAATTAAAGAAAAATATTCAATAAAATGACCAAAATATTGCTTCAAAACATATTCATAAATAGTTAAGACAAATGGCAGTTTCTGAAATCTCAAATATAGTTATTGAAAAAGGAACTGATTTTGAAGTAATTTATCAAACTCAAGTGACAGATCGTGTTTATATTATCATTGAAAAACTTAGAGGTCTTTTAGGATTGTAGAATAATATGTCAGGTACTTATATTAAAGTCAACGGACAATGGAGACTTCTTCCCCAAGACATAAAGAAAAATGGATCGTGGGAAGATGTTACTAATGCCTGGATAAAAGAAAATGGAGCATGGACACTCTACCGTACAGAAAATGTACCAGTAGAATATCTTGTAGTTGCTGGTGGTGGTGGTGGTTCATCAAATGATGCTGGATATGACCCTGCCGGTGGTGGCGGTGGTGCTGGTGGTTATCTAACAAATGTTTATGGTGAAGATAAACCAGGAACCAGTACCGATGGTGGAACCACGGTAACGGCAGACACCAACTGGGTTCCATTCACATTGACTACAGGTGAATTTTATCCAATATCAGTTGGTGGTGGTGGTGCCAAAGGTAACAGTGGTGCAAAAGGTGGTTATGGTGGAAATAGCACATTTGTCTCAATAGTCTCTACAGGAGGCGGTGGAGGCGGTGGAGTGGGAGCAAATGGAAATCCAGGTGGTTCTGGTGGAGGAAAAGGATCCCTCTCAGGAACGGGAACTGGATCTGCGACTGGTGTTTCCGGACAGGGAAGAAGAGGTGGAAGATATTCTGGATCTGATAACCAAGGTGCTGGTGGTGGCGGTGCAGGGCAATATCCAAATACATCATCAAAAGGAGGAGATGGTCTTTATAACAATATAACTGGAACATCTACTCCTTATGCTGGTGGTGGTGGTTCTTATGCAGGCTCTGGTGGAGTTGGTGGTGGGGGAAATGGTGGAACAAGTGGAGTGGGTGGAAATGCAACCGCAAATACTGGCGGTGGAGGAGGTGGATCTGGTAATGAGAAAGCAACAGGTGGTGGAGGTAAAACAGGTGGTCTAGGAGGATCTGGTGTTGTTATTTTTAGAATACCAATTAATTACTTCGCAGTATTTGATGCTGGAATATCGTATACAGAAGACATATCATCTGTTTTAAACTATAGAGTATACACAGTAACTGGAGGAACAGGTAATTTTATAATTAATGGTTCTTTTGCAGGCCCATATCTTAATAACTTATCATTATTAGTATTTGCAGATGAAGCAAATGGTAGCACATCTACCACTGATTATAGTCCAAATACAAAAACATTTACTTTTACTGGAAACGCTCAAGTAAGTTCAACTCAAAGTAAATTTGGTGGATCGAGTTTATATACGGGTTCAAGTTATCCTGGAGGTAATGATATAGCAACAAATCCAAGTAATGATTTTGCATTTGGTACAGATCCATTCACAATCGAGTTTTGGTATTGGCACGGTAGAAGATATGTAGGTACAATTGAGGTTTCTAACGTTGGTGCAATACTACTTAGAGGAAATGCAACTCCAGGGGGAGGATATTATCCTGGAGGAACATTAATGGAACTTGATGATTTAGATTATTATATATTAGTCAGCGCCGACCCTTCCGATCCTCTTAATGTTTATAATTTGGGATTTTATCTATCAAATGGAAATGGGTCCAACGAGATTGTTGCTGCATATACATCATCTAGTGGTACAACATTTGCTCGTGAGACGTGGAATCATATAGTATTAACGAGAGAATCTGATGGACATTTTTATTTTTACATAAATGGTGTAAAAACTAGCAAAATATACCAGGATGATGATCCAAGAGCGACAAGATCAACAGAATTAACAACAACAGCAAAACCGTTGTTTATTGGTGGATATGATTGGTATGGATCTCCTACACAAAATACACATCTCACAACTTCTCCCACAGCCAACTCTTTCATTGATGACATCAGAATCACCAAAGGTATTGCTATATATACAGAAGATTTTACACCACCAGTTTTTGGTCTTAAAACCTTTTATTCTGGAGAAAAAGGTGGATGAAAATGTGTCTACAATGCGAACACTTTTTCAAACTTACTAAACAATGTAAAAAATGTGGTTGCTTTATGCCAATTAAAGTCAGACTTAAAAATTCATCTTGTCCCGTTAAAAAATGGTAATCTTATGGCACACTACGCATTTTTAGATGAAAATAATATTGTGGTAAATGTCATCGTAGGAAATGATGAAGGTGACTACGATTGGGAACAGCATTATGGTAATGTAGAAGGAAAGAGGTGTAAAAGAACAAGTTACAATACTTATTCCAACACACATCCTTCCGGAACACCTTTCAGAAAAAATTATGCCTCAATTGGTGGAACTTATGATGAAGAAAGAGATGCCTTTATTCCACCAAAAGAATATCAATCTTGGGTATTAAATGAAGAAACTTGTTGTTGGGATCCTCCAATACCATATCCTCCCGAAACTGAGGTTGGAGAATATTATTTGAATACAGAAACTGGTGAAACTATCAGAGCTTGTTCTGTTATTTGGGACGAGGAAACACTAAACTGGATAAAAATTGATACTACAGGACAACAACTTCCTCCAAATTGGCAAAGAATTGACAGTGGAGTGTAAAGAGATTATACTGTAAGGACATATTATAGAATTGATGTCCAAACATGTTCTTCCACTTTTTCCATCACCAGTATCTTTTTCTAGATTAGATATTAGTGATGTAGAAATATTAAACGAGAATAATTTTGAGTTTATTAAAACTGGAGATGATAGTGAGCAGTCTTATATAACAAAAGACATCAGAGTGTTAGAACAATATCCTAGACTTAAAAAGTTAATTTTAGACAACTTTACGGAATATATGAGAGAATATTTTACATATGAGCAAGAGTTTTTGATAACAACGTCTTGGATGACTAAAATTGGAACTGGGTGTCGCTCATCTCTTCACAATCATAAAAACTCATTTTATAGTGGAGTCTACTATTTCGGAGAATGTGATGAACATACTGGAAGATTAGAGTTTAACAATCCACTAACAGACTTATCATCTTACCAACTCATACCAAAAGAATATAGTATACAGTCTTCAGATTCCTGGAAGATTCGCCCACAAAAAAATCTTGTGGTATTTTTTCCAAGTTATCTCTATCACAGAATTGGAGAACATTCTGGTGAGAAAACCAGATTTTCTTTGGCATTTAATATAGTTCCAATAGGTTCTTATGGACACCGAGACTCGTTCCACAACACCAACTGGCACACTTGACACCACCCCCTAGATGCCCTATAATACTAAGGTAATCAACGGAACACCCAATGGGCACCGCACAAGAATCTGTTCTCGGCATCGTTATTGACGTTTGCACTCGCTCCTTCCTTCTGCTCAGCGATGAGGGTAATGAAAAGATGGTAAACTGTGATACCGTCCAAGAGTTTATGAATGTCCTGGAAGTTGTGACTGCTAACCTTAATGAAGACCAGATTGAGTATGCTGACCTTGCTATTCAGGGAGAAGAGTATTGATGGAAGTATTTACTGTTAAGGAATGGGAAGAGAACTTTGATTCTCTTCTCGTAAGGGTAGAAAATGGAGAGCATATAGGTATTATGGGAGATGATGGTAAGGCAGCAGTTATGATACCAGCAGATGATGAACTTTTCCGAATATACACGGAGAATAATAACGAAGCTCAGTAGTTCATTATCTGGGTTCTGTCGCCTATTGGTTAAGGCCGACACCTTATAAGTGTCTGAACGGAGTTCAATTCTCCGCAGAACCACCTTGCTGGTTTACCCATCTGGTGATAGGAGCGTCCTCATAAGACGACAC
>Ga0208428_1001385_pt1 | contig 10209 bp, 4 predicted proteins | sample DEB08_DNA_11_FD_184535 | JGI IMG/M metagenome (GOLD analysis project Ga0208428, IMG submission 184535) | Aqueous microbial communities from the Delaware River and Bay under freshwater to marine salinity gradient to study organic matter... | ecosystem: Environmental > Aquatic > Marine > Coastal ...
CGTAGTGACAATCAAGTTTCCATTACTGTCTTTGTTAAAACCATATACTTCTGCTGAAGAAGCATTTGCAAATTCTAAAGAAGTACCTGCTGAATTAACAACAAGTGCTTGTCCTGCTGTTCCCAAAGGTGGAACATCAGTTGCATCTGTAATACTAAAGTTTGCTAAAGCAAAAGTTCCAAAAGCAACTATTTCAAGTATATCATCTAAGTTTGCACCTGTAGTTAATACGATTGAATTACCTGTAGTTGCTGTAAAGTCTGTTCCATTTACAAGTCTAATACCATTTAAATAAACATCTAAGAAACCTGCGTCATACGAAAGTGTTGCAGAATTGTCATCTAATCCTGTAAATGTTGTCTGTCCTGAGGTTGCGGTGTATTTAAACCTACTAGCAGTCCCGTTAACGCTAGAGCCCGCCGCAGTCCACCCCGCAGAACCATAGACTTTCATGGTATCTGAGGCTGTATCAAAATAAAGGTCACCCAAATCTAAACTTGAACCATCTGGGTCTTGTGTTGGTGGTGTTGCTGAAGCACCTAGATATGTATTAGCAAAACTGTTTATTGATGTTAAATTTGTAGCCGCCGTATTAATACTTGCTATAGAACCTGCTACTGAATTAACATTAGAAATATTTGTTCCAACAGTAGATACGTTAGCATTGTTAGACGCTACAGTAGATACAGCAGAAGATACTCCCGCAACTGTTGTAACATCTGAGCTAATACCTGCTACTGTTGACACATTTGCATTGTTACTTGCAACTGTAGATACTTGAGAAGATACTCCTGCAACAGAAGTTACATCTGCATTAATACCTGCAACAGTGTTTATGTTAGCTGAATTAGCATTAACAGCATTAATGTTTGTGCTATTTGAGTTAACATTAGATACAGCAGTTGATATACCTGCTACTGAAGTTACATCAGCGCTTATTCCTGCAACTGTAGTAACGTCTGTATCTATTCCCGCTACTGTGTTTACATTAGCTATGTCAGTACCAACTGTATTAACATTTGCTATATTATTAGCAACAACTTCTATTTCAGAAGTCGCTTCATTTAAATCATTTGCAACAGTCTCTACTTCAGAGATTGCTTCGTTTAAATCATCAGCAACTTTAATTACATCATTGATGTTTGTAGCTACTGTGTTTACTGACGCTATGTTTGTAGCAACAGTACCTATATCTGTAGCATCACTAGCTACCGCAGTAACATCTGAACTAATGCCTGCAACCGTAGTTACATCAGAGCTTATACCTGCTACTGTTGTAATGTTAGGTAAATTAGTTGATATAAATTGTTTATTAACAGCATCTGTATTATCTACAGGGTCTGCTACATTTTTTAATCTTTTATTTTGTACATCCCAGTTAAAGTCTACGTTATCTAATGATATTACGTCACCCGCTTTATCAATAGCTTCTTGAGACATATAGAAAGCTTGGTCACTATCAGTGTCTAAGTCGCTTTCAGTTAAGACTGAACCTGAAACATAATCTACTAATTTTGTTGATTGACTTGTTGTTCTTCTTATTTCAATAGCCGCACCATTAGCCGGTGCTGTAGTAAATGTAAGATTAGTACCTGCGGCATCTAAAGTATATGCTGTAACACTAACACCCGCTACTGTAGCAGATAAGTCATCTGTACTACGGTAACTAAAAGGAATAGCGTATGTAGTAGTTGTACCGTTTCCGGTATATCTTACGAATGAATTAGCCATATTTGTGTTTTATCTCTTCTAAAAGGGGTACTTTATTCATAAAGAGCTTCTATCCCTTTTTCAACTTCTTGTTTAAAGCTTTCAATAGTTGTTGGTTTTCCTTGTAATTCAATTAAAGCATACCCTTTAATCCATTCTCTAGCTTCTGCTTCATGCTCTCTAATAATTGACAATAAATAATCATCAGCTTCATATTTACCTGCTATTAATCTATTTTCTGCATATCTAGTGTTAAATAATGAATTAGGATTTTCTAACTCATCTTTAAATCTTTCATTTAAAGTTTGGTCATTAATTTTAATTTTACCTGCCACTTGTAACATTGCTTCATATAGTGTAGTTCCATCTTTTAATTCCATGTTAACACCGGTTACAGGGTCTTTAACAGAAAGCACTTCTGTTTTTCTCATGTTTAAAGATTTAGCCATTCCAACATCTATTAATGAAGCGGGTCTTTCCCATTTTATATTAGATGTTGCTAATTTTTCTTTAGCTAATTTAGATAATACAATTGGTTTACCATTACTATCCACCATGTTAGCACTCCAATGTTTAGTAGTTGGAAACACATCTTGAGCTTTACCTAATAATAAACCTTCAGTTTTAGGGTAAACATTTTTTAATGGGTCTCTTCTAGGTGATAAATCATCTCCCCAATTTTCAAAATTAAATTTATTTCCTAAATATTTTTCATCTATAATTTTTGCTAATCCATAAGGTGTTGAATATTCTATGTGGTCAAGCATTGTAACTAATTCTGCTTCTGCTTCAGCAAACACTTTGTTTGTCCAACGCCAAGCTGTTGCCGCAGGTATTAATTTACTTGTGCTTCTTCCTAAATAACTTTGTATTTTACTAATATTAGACATACCTTCTTCAGTTGTTACATTAGTTTGACTAAACATTTCAGTTAATTTAAAGAAATCTTGTGTCATTAAATTACTTGCAAATATATTAGACCACAATGACATTGAACTACCACCTATAAAAGAACCAAATTCTATTATTTTAGCTTGTGCAGGAGAATGGTATTTATCTGTCCAAATATCACCTGCTTTGTTAACCATATCTCTAATAGAAGCCGCTACCATAAAAGGTACACTTAAAGGAAAAAATCTTTTAAGTGAAACATATTCAAAAGTTCCATCATCATTTTCCATTTTATATGCAAATTTATGTTTAGGGTCTTTTGGTTCTGAACCAGTTAATCTGTCTGTAAAAAATGCTAAATACATTGCATAACCATAAACAACACCACCAAGACCTGCTATTGCTTGTGCTTTGTTTCTTACTACAGGGTCAGAAGCATTTTGCATTGCTCTGTATTCTAAATTTAATTTATTTAAAGCCGGTGTCATTTGCCAAGCAGTTTTAAATAAGTTTACAGGTGTTTTAACAAAATGAATACTTGTTAAAATTCTAGTAGCAGGATGTCTGTTTGCAAAATCTAAAACTCCTTGTCCAATATTAAATTTACTTTGTTGTTGGTCTGGGTAAAATTTGTTAGCGTCTAATAATTTACTTTTTAAATTTTGTGTAAATGAAGCACTTTGTGCAATGTATGCAGGGTCATTAGCAACTGATTTACTTAAATCATCTAATGAGTTCATTTCAACAGCATTAAAAGTTTTTGTTTCTCTAAAATTACCAAAATCATCTTCGTATTGATAATATAGTTCAGACCACTTTTGTTCAAATGGTGTTTGTTTAACTTTTTGTTGTTCTAAAGTTTTTAATTCGTTGTGTAATTTATCTATTTTTTTAGTATTAGGTTTATCTAAAGATTGTTCAAATTTAATATTTTCTCTAACATCATTAATTTTATCTTGTAAAGCAACAATGCTTCCTTTATTAAATCTTTTTCTTTTTTTCCATAACTCAGGATAAAAAGTTCTCATTCTTTGATTTACAACCGCTACTCTAGCGGCTCTATTTAACATGTTTTTAGTAAGTGTATCTCCTGCTCCTAAAAGTCTTAAACTGGTATAAGCAAGCTTACTAATAGGTGACATTATTTTACTTAAAGCTTTAGTAAAAATGTTATCACTTTCTTGTAATTGCAATAAATAAGTTTCCATGTTTCTTTGTTGTCTACCATCAAATCTATGCTCTAAATTATCGCCAATAGCTCTATTAGCTTTCCATGAAAGTTTTGCTTTTCTTAATGCAATTTGAAAAAATCTTAATTGAGACGTAAACAAATCTGTAGCCATAGAAATTTGATTTAAACCTTGTCGTCTATTGCCTTTAATAAAATTAATCAATCCACCTGCGTATTGTTCTAATACTATTTTTTGGTAATTTACCCCTGTTGATAAAATGTTTACTTCGTGTGTTGTAGGGTCAAATAAAAGATTAGCTGTTGTATATTCATTCAATGCTTCTGCAAATGAAACATTTTTTTCTTTAGATTTTCTATCAACTTGTTTAATTAATTTACTAGCTAAAAATGGGTTATTACTTATCTCTGCTAAGTTTTCTATAATTTTAATTTTTTCATTAGGGTTCAATTTATTAACATTATTTAATAAGTCACCTTCTTGTTCAGCCAATATTTTATCTACCATCATTCTTGTTTTATCAGCTTCATCAATTTCAACAATTAATTTTTGTTGGTTCATTACATCTGAAGAAGCTTGGACAGTTTCAACATGATTTTTAATTAAAACATTTCTTTCTTTCATAGCTTTAATTAACTCTTGGCTAACAACTAATTTTTCATTAACATCAACAGCTTCATCCATAAGCTTTTTTAATTCTGATATTTCTCTACTTTTTAATAACCAATTTATTCTGCCTGCATATACAATTGATGCTAAGTTAGGTGCCATTTTAGAAGCTAGTTTTAATTCTTTATCTAATAATTTAGCATTTTCTTTACCTAATAATGCTTCACCTTTTTCTTTTATTTTTTGTAATAAATTAACTCTTTGAGTAGTTCTTACTTTTCCTTCTTTAACTAAAGTATCAATACCTTCTTTAACTTCTTTTACAATTATGTTGTGTGGTTCATCTGCTTTTATTTTATCTAAATTAATAATAGGTGTTTGTCTTTTAATTTCATTTATTTTAGTATTAATAGTTTTAATTTGATTAGGTTTATCTGTAGCTTGTTTAGGAGCTTCTTTTTTATTTATTTTATTTTTAACTGTTTTAACTTTTCCTGATTTACCTGTGAATGTTGTATCAGCTTCACTACCTGCTAATCCAAAATCTCTATCATAATCACCTTTAAAACCATCCCCTTTATCATAGAATTTACCTGCTTTTCCTTTAGCAGACCATGCAGACATACTAGCACCTATAGTTCCTTGAGCAACACCACCTGCTCCACTTGCTATTAATGTTCTAGTTACATTATAATCAGACATTAATCCTGCATCTATTTCAGCAGTTTGACGTAGTAAATCAGCACCACCACCAATAGTAGCTCCGATAGTACCTTCTTTTATACCTATATTTATTGCGGCTTGTTTAGCGGCATTTAATTGAAATTGTTTTTTAGTAAGTTCATTAATCGCTACTTTACTAGCTTCTCTTGCTACAACTTTTCCAGTTCCAAGTGTGTATAAGTTAACAGGGTCAACAATTAAAGCAGGAATAAAATCTTTAGCCCATTTTGTAAAACCAATTGTTTGAGAACCAAAATAAGGAAGGTCTGCGTATACTTGAGTTATTTCTGCCCAATCACCTTTGTATTGTTCGTCTCTAGCTAATACTTGTCCTACATCATTTACAATACCTATTGTATTATATTCACTCCAAATTCTATCTTGATAAAACTTTTCTATTAATTCTTCTTTAGTAAAATCATTAATGTTTTTACCACCAGTCACAGAATTATTTATATCTGTTATTCCACCTGAGTAATATCTTTTTAATGTTTCTTGAAACTCATCAGATTGTAATTTTTCTAAAGCTAATTTTTGACGTTCAGCTCTTTGCATCCTGTCATAGTTAGCTCTTTCTATTTTATTTCTTCTGTTTCTTTTACGAGCTTCAACACCAATTTTTGTGGATGAAGTTGCTTCTTCTTCCTGTTCTAAAAATGAAAAATCAAATGCCATAAATTATTTTAAATATTGTTTTACTAACTCGTCTAGTTGTAAAGTATCTATATTAAATGCTCCTGCTAATGCAATTTTAGCATCTTCATTTAGTACTCTGTTATATAATTCCATATTAAATGGAACACCGGTAATTTGTTCTAGTGCATCAATAAAATAATTTTGTTGTTGCTGAACACTTTCACCTTTTTTAATTAATCCTAACGAAGTATATGTTTGGATTTGAGGTAGTGCGAATTTTTGTATATTAGAAGAAATACTGTCTATTAACTGTTGTCTTTCATCAGTAAAATCTTTTATCTCAACACCTGCTTCAGTTAATATTTTAGTTGCTAAAGCTCTTCTTTTTACTCCATCAGCTTTAACATCTGCCCATTCAGGTTTATTTAAAATTTCTTGAAATTGGGGACTTTCCATAAAACCATCTACAGGATTAGTTAATGTTCTTTCTGCTTCTTGTTCTATAGCTGTCACTTGTTCTTTAGTAAACTTTTTAGCCGCATTAGAAACTACACTTTCTTCAAACTGAATTGCTAAATCAGCACCTGTTGTTGTAAGTACATTTCCACTATTTATTAAATCAGCACTAGCTTTTAACCACAATGCATTATCATATTTTTTAATTGTATCATTATAAACTTTATTTAAAAATTCATTTTGTTTTTCAAACCAAGCATTTTTTATATCTGGAGCATCTAACTTATCAAACTTTTCATTATTTTTTAACCAATTTAAATATTGTTTACCAACATCTTGTTTAATTAAATTACTAACAAAAAATGCTTTTTGACTTTCATATTTCTTTTGGACACCTGTTAATTTTGTAACTAATAATTCTTCTATATCGTTGACAATAGATAAATATTCAGGTGATTGTAAAGGCGGTTGATAACCACTAGCTTCATATTTTTTAGCAGTTAACTGGTCAGACATTAAACTTTTATATGTATCTTCACTGTTAGTAAATTTTAATATTTCTACTCTTAATTCATCATCTCTGTTAGTCCATTTACCATTCATAATTTCATCTCTTAATGAACGGATAGCGCCAGTATCTTCAAGTGTTTCAGCCATGTTTTTAGTTACGTTATTAAAAACAATAGATAACTCTGGGTATTTTTCTACAGCTTCTTTTTTTAAAAGAGATTTTTCTAAAGCACCATCAACAGTATTTTCATCTATAGAAAAATATTGTGTAGTAAACATATCTTTTTCTTCTTTTTCTTTTCTATTTTGCTCTCTTTCTTCAAAATTAGAAAGTATTCTAAATTTATCATTTAATTTTTTAATTAGTTCTGCGTTTTTAGGATTGTTTTTATTATCAAAAATAGAACCTAATGGATTACCACCTTTTCCAATACCTCTATCTGCTCTCATAATACCTTCAATTCTGCTTAACTCAGAAGTGGTAGAAGCGGTATCAATTCCTTTGTCTAAATTAAATAAAACTATTTCATTAACTTCTAAAGGTGAATTTAAATAACGCATTTCTTTTTTACCTTCTTCAGGTGGTAAAGGTTCTATAAAAGAATTTGCTTGTTTAAAATATTCAGTTCCTGATTTAGTGTCTAATACTTTAGATATATTTTCAAATCTGTTTTTCTTTTGTAATTTACTTCTTTCACTTGCATCTTTAATAGCATCTTTTGCTTTAAACTCATTAAATATTGAAGCAAAACCTAAAGCATATGAACCATCTTTATCTGCAAAACTAGGTAAATAATTTTTATAAAAAGCAGGTAAATTACTTTCTTCTATATTATATTTATCTCTATTTTCTTCTATTTTAGTAATAGCGTCTATTGCTTCAAATTTACCTGTGTGATAAGAAACAGTTCTATCTATATATTTACCTGTTAAATTAGGGTGTTTTCCTTGTAATATTTCTTGATTAACTGTCTTAATATCTTTAGTTAATAACAATTGATTTAGTTCTTGAACAGCTTTATCTTTTTTGTGTTCTACTTCATTAACCATTATTTTACTAATTGCAGGGTTAACATCTTTTTGTAAAATATTTATTAAATCTGTTGTATCTGATTTATTTGATGAATTTACAGTTCCTGCAAATGTAGAACCCATATATTTGTTTGTAACTCTTGATTTATATGCCATGTTTATTTATACCCATTATCCTGTTGTTTTTGGTTTAGTTAACGCTTTATGCATTGCATAACCTTCCGCTCCTGCTGTAGCAACTTGAAGCATTAAACCTGTTTTACTAGGCATTACTACAGGTGGAATACTGTTGTATCTTCTTGCTTGAGCCGCATAAGCTTCTCTTTCTTGGCTCATTAATTTTATAACATCAGTTTCATAATCTCTTGTTGTATCTAAAAAAGCCATATCATATGTACCTGCAATGTCTTGTATAATTTTATCGCCATTGCCTGCGTTTAAATTTAAAGCTTGTGATTGTTTTTTAATTTTTTCTTGACTTGTTTTAAAATCTGCTACTTTTCTTTCTCTACTAGCTAATACATATTCATTGTCTATTTTTGATAAATCATTAAGATATGCTTGGTCAGAATTTTTTCTTGTTTGTGCGTTTGCTAATTCTTTACCTTTTGCTACTGCTCGTTCACTTCTGTAATTTTGTACTGCTGTAGCTATCTTTAAGCCGGCAGTTATTGCCGATACTGCATCACACATAGTTAATTATTTGTCTCCTTCATCATTAATAAAAATGGCATCTTACCAAAACCATAATCTCCTATTTCAGTTTTTGGTTCAAAGCCTAAATACTGAAGCCATTTAAGCGACTTCCAATTTCTTTTGTCTACAAAGTTATAAAGATATTTATAACCTTGACCCATCTCATTTATCCAGTGTGGACATTCTTTAATAAATTGTTTTGTATGTTTAAACAATGTTTCACTAGACAACATCCATGCTACACCATAATCAGGCTCAGCACATTTAGCCACTCCAAACATACCTATAACACCTTCTGACTGTGTTCCTATAATACTATAAATTTTACCATTAGGTTCCGTAAATGGAAACACTAATGCTTCTAAAGGTGATGAATTATTAGAAGCTCTAATTTCTGCTCTATCATCTTTACGTATTCTAGGTGCTAACTCTAAAGCATCTTTTAGTATAGCGGGTCTAACGTAATTTTCTCTGGTCATTTAAATCCTTTGTGAACGATTGTGATAATAACCTTCTACTTCTGCACTAGCAATATACATTGGCAGATGTGAAGAGCTTTTAATATCTAATGTAAAATCTGTGTTTCTACATGAAACGGGTACTTTAATAGTTCCTGAGTTAATTGCAGGCACACCTACTTTACTTGTAGCTGTTCCTATTATATATCCGTTCATAAATGAATAACTTGTTGTTCTACCGTTAGGCGTTACTTCAACTTGAAAATATCCTGAGTTTTCATAATTAAAAGATATGTTTCTAATTTGATAACGACCTGAAGTAATAGCTACTAAACCTCTACCTGAGCTTTCTCTAACATATTGTTGAGACATAGTGTACTTACTTTCAAAAGGTATTCCAATGTATAAATTAGTGTGATTACCTTCTAAAGTATAAGTTGCACCGCTAGTATTGGTTACAGCATAATTATTACCGTTAGTAGCATCAATTGCTATTAAACCTGTTTTTGCACCATAAGGCGCTGTAAATGTAGTTAAATTAGTATTACTGTCATATGTACCAGTAACGTTTGTTTTCAAATCTAAATATACACCAAAACCTATAGTTGTATCTTTTAAATTTCTTAAATCTATTTTAATTAATTTTGTGTTAGTTCCTTCTACAACCATTAAATAAATAAAACTTTCAAAAGACATACCACCTAATATCTTAGCATTATTAAATATCCATTTAGACCATGCCGTTTGTACTTTTTCACCTCTATCAAAAAAGTATTTATAGATAAACATAGTACCACCATTAGTAGATGTTATATCAGTACCTGTTGTATAAGGTGCTGTTTGTGTATCTGCTGTGTCTGAAGCTAATGCTATTAATGTATCTTCTGTAGTGTTACTAATTAATTGATATGCATTAGTTGGTATTAAATTTTGTACTGATACAGTAATGTCTAATCCATCATTTGTTAATGTATCATCATCTGCAAAATATTCTCTTATTGCTGTGTTATTATTTCTTGCCTGACAAAAATATGCAAACTTACCTGCTGATACAGGTTTTACATTGTTGTCATATTCAAATGCAGATACTTCATTAAGTACAGCACTTGTAGGTGATATAGTTTCACCAACACTTCCTAATTTGTATTGTGCTTTTTCTGAAAACAATAACAAACTTTCATTAAATGCAACACTATCAAACAATGTGTTAACTTCAGAACCTGAAGCCGCTATATCAATAGGGTCAGTATCTAAAACTTGTGTTACAGTTTTTGAAAAGAAATTAAAAAATTCTGCAT
>Ga0208428_1001387_pt1 | contig 10204 bp, 12 predicted proteins | sample DEB08_DNA_11_FD_184535 | JGI IMG/M metagenome (GOLD analysis project Ga0208428, IMG submission 184535) | Aqueous microbial communities from the Delaware River and Bay under freshwater to marine salinity gradient to study organic matter... | ecosystem: Environmental > Aquatic > Marine > Coastal ...
CAATACAAAGACACAAATCAAATATTTGTTCAACCAATATCAGCAAATGGTGAAGAAGTTGATTTTGAAATAAGAGAATTTGATGCTGATAGTTGGGCAGAAACTATTGCTGGATTGATAAGAATAAAGATGAATACACAATGAAAAAACTACTAACCACAGGATGCTCATTTACTCATGCTCCAACTAGTTGGGCAAACTATTTGTCTAAAGACTATGATGTAGCCAATGTTGCTGAAGGTGGTGCTGGTAATGAAATGAACATTAGAAATGCTATGATTAACATTCATAAACATAATTATACTCATTGCATTATACAGATATCAGGTATTAACAGATTTGAATTATCCATTGACGAACGTGTCACTAGCGAAAATACTTTTTTAATTCCAAACGAAAATTATACTTGGATTAAAAGCACAGGAGATCAAGAATGGTGGCATTCTTGGGCAAAAGAAAATGTAACAACACAACAAACAAAGTTGGTAAGCAACGCACTGAACAATTATATACAACACTGTTATTCTGAACATCAACAAATTTTAAATACACTTATATCAATTGTTAACTGTCAAACATTGTGTAAACAAAAACAAATCAAACAACTTTACTTTTTTTGGAAAAATGAACTACTACAATATATAGATACAATTAAAAAATCAAAAGAACTTACTGCTTGGTGGAATGAAATTGATTGGGAAACATTTTGGCTGTATAACCAATACGATGGATTGTGTGAGTGGGGTATAGACCAAGGATACACTGGAGACTTAAATGAAGATCATACTAACAAACCAGCACAAGGTTGGTTAATGATTAATGGTAAAAAAACTATGATTGGTCATCCTTCAACAGAATGTCATCAAGCATTTGCTAACCAAATAGTTAAAAAATGGATTACACAAGATGATTAATTTATTATATCAAACTTGGATTAACAATGTACCTATATCAAATAGTGTGCCACCGCATAAACGTAAAATAAACCCAAATGGGTATGGCAATGTTAAATCATACTATTTAGAAAAAATGTTAGAAGTAGTTGGCATCGAGTGGCGTCAATTAAATGTTGATAATGTTAATCCTGATGAGATAACATATTATCATATACAACCAGAATGGATTGACTTGGCGTTCTTTTATGAAAATGTTTTCCATCACATTGATGATAAAGTATTAAACTTATTGCGTGATCCAAATAACAAAGTAAGATTATTAATTTGGTTTCCAAGCGAAGGTTTCCATTTAAATATGCCAAGATTTTTAGACGACATAACATGGAGTATCAATGACAAGGGCATACCGTTTGATAAAGTAAGAATGGTTTATGGTGATTTAAAAATTGAAAAAAACTACGATAAGTATTTGTTTTATAAACATCTAGGTGAAGATCAAAAAATTACAATGTATCCTTTTAATGTGTTTGAAACAAATTACAAACACGAATGTGATCTACGATACTTTATGGAACACAAGAGAAAAGGCGTAGATGCTAACAAAGAATTAATTGATCCAAAAGAACTTGATCGCAATCATATACGTTCACACAAATTTTTATGTAAGAATGCTAATCCTAGAGAACATAGAATTTATATCATGAGTGAAATATATAGACGTGGTTGGCAAGATCAAACCATACACAGTTTTTTAAACAGATACTTTACACCAGACAGTATTGGTAATCTTGATAGTTATATCACTGAAACACAACAACACTATAGAGATGAAATTGATTCTTACAGCCAAGAATGGTTAAAAACAAAAACACCTATCATACTAGATTATGATGCTAGTAATATTGGCGATGATATGAATCAACGTATGCTAGTTAAAGAGCATTTTACAGAAACATATTTTAGTTTTGTAACTGAAACGGTATTTGAATCACAACCTGGAGCACCATTGTTTGTTACAGAAAAAACATATATGCCTTTTGTAAACTATCATCCATTTATAATCACTAGTGGGCCTGGTTGTTTAAGTTATCTAAAAGAACAAGGATATGAAACTTTTCCTGAATTATTTGACGAGTCGTATGATGGACTAACTGATAGATCAAAACGTTTATCAGTTATAATGAACAACATAGAAAAATGGTGTGAAAAAGATATAAAAGAATTACACCAAGCATATTGGAGTGTGTGGGACAAACTTGAACACAATCACAAACACTTTTTTGCAAGGAAACATAGATCACAATGGCAAGATCTGTTAGATAAATTGAATGATAAGTAATAGTATATGTTAAATGATGTACAACCACATGTGGATAAAACTAGAGGAAAGATGTTGATATCAATGCCACATCTTGCTGATCCAAGATTTTATCATAGTACGTTAGCAATGTATAAACATGACGACGAAGGGGCAGGAGGCGTCATATTTAACAAACCAGCGAGAACAATTATCCTAAGTGATCTATTTGGCGATATGGGAATATCGTTGCTACCAGACATGCATGAAACACCAGTGTACTATGGCGGCCCAGTTAACACTAATCAAGTTTTTGTATTACACTCACACGATTATTTAGATAGAGATACTGCACCTATTTGTGCAGGTGTGTCTATGACAACAAACCGTCATATACTTACAGCCATTGCAAACAAAACAGGACCAAGCAAGTATAAAATTTGTTTAGGTCATGCTGTTTGGGGACCTAAACAATTAGAAAGCGAATTGTCAGGTACTTGGCAACACAACGAATTAAGCAGTTGGTTATACAATGAACTTAAACCTGAAGATATATTTTCAACTGTTAACATATGGCCTGTGTCTGTAGAAAGATACAGTAAAGGTATTGCAGGAAATATTTTAAATTATATGGAAAAGAAACATGCCCCAACAAGTAAATCATAATAATAAAACATATATAGTTTACGATTTTGATTGTGGACGTGAACGTGGAGCCGCAGATCTAAAGAATACTATAAAGCAATATGCGGACCAAAAAGACAAGCCATATATTATTATTTCAAATGCATTTGAAGGCGAAATACATTTTAAGCAACCAGACACATTTTTAGAACAACTACACAGCATACTCAAAAACTATGACAGTAAAAAAGTTATATTAGTAATGTGTGATGCTAACTTAGAACAAAACTACAAACGTTGGTGCAAAAATCACAAAGAAAAACCAGTGATAGGTCACTGTGTGTATTTTCCTTACACACTGTTGCAAAGAACAATTGATCATTACAACAAATACAGAATTAGAAAAAAACATCTAGCAAACAAATATCGTCATTACATTTGTATGAATGGTGCGGCCAAACCACATAGATTTAGAATGGTTGAAAAACTATTTTCAAATGGCTGGGACGCAAAAGGTTACATAACATATCTAAACAGGTACGGTGCGAACACCAAACACCTTGCTAATGAAAACTTCCAAGGACAAGAGCTGTTGTTAGACTTTAATGCTAAAACCATAGACGAACAAAGCAATCAAGAAATACTACCAGAACAATATAGACAAGCAGTATTTGATATTGTCAATGAAAGTATAGTAAGTGATACCAGTGTGTTTGTTACAGAAAAAACCTGGAAACCAATATTATATAAAAGTCCTTTTATGATCTTAGGATCAAAAGGAACTTGTAAACATTTGGAAAAATTCTTTGGCATTAAGATGTTTCCTGATATGATCAACTATAGTTTTGATTATGTTGATTATCCAAAAAGGTTTGATAGATTAGTTAATGATAATCTAAGACGTATTATGGAAATGCCGTTGGAAGATGTAAACAAATGGTTGAATTCTAGCAAAGTTCAAAGTATACTATCATATAACCAAACAAAATTATTAAACACACAGATACCAAATCAAATAGATTACGTAGACAAACAAATACATGGATAAAGATACTGCATTAAAAAAATCAAAACGTTTTTGTATGTTGCCTTGGACACATTTGCATTCATGGCCTGATGGCAGGGTATTGCCATGTTGTATGGCACCAATGGATGAGATACTTGGCAATCTAAAAGATCAATCGTTTGAAGAAATATGGAATTCAGAAAAACTTAGAAAAATGCGTGTGGCTATGATTAACGACAAGCCAACCAAAGAATGTACTCGTTGCTACTCTATGGAAGCAAGTGGATTGAACACAACAAGAACTTGGGCCAACGAAGCATTTGAAAATCATTTTGACAAAGTAGGAACCACACAAGATGATGGCACAGTTGAAAAAATTAACTTGCCATATATTGATTTTAGATTTTCAAACTTGTGTAACTTCAAATGTAGAACTTGCGGACCGGATCTATCATCAAGTTGGTATGATGACAACGTTAAACTATACGGACCATTACCACATAAAAAAATCATAAGACCTTACAAAGACGAGGAAACATTTTGGAAAAAAGTTGAACCATATATGGACGGACTTGAAGAAATATATTTTGCAGGTGGCGAGCCACTCATCATGGAAGAGCATTATAGAATTCTTAAAAAACTCGATGAACGCAAAATGTATCATGTAAGATTAAAATACAACACAAACTTTTCACAAATGGTTTACAAAGGTCTTGATGTTATGGAAATATGGAATCGTTTTGATTCTGTTAAGATTGGTGCATCATTAGATGGTATGGGTAAACGTGGTGAATACTTGCGTAAAGGACAGTCCTGGGAACAAGTTGAAGAAAATAGAAAACGTATGTTTGAAGTATGTCCAAATGTATATGTATTCCTAGCAACTTGTTTAAATGTATACAATAGTTTTCATGTACCAGACTTTCATCATGAATGGATACAAAAAGGTTGGATCGATCCAATGGGTGGCAGTTTGATCAATCCATTATTTGTTCCAGAAGAACTTTCTATACAAGTGCTACCAACGGAAATTAAAAAACGTTTAGAAGAAAGATATCGCAAAGAACAAGAATGGTTTGACACTTATACAAATAATAAAGAAAAACGTTATGATAAACTAATTCACTTTATGTATGAAAAAGATCATTCACACCTATTGCCAAAGTTTTGGGAAAGAACTAATGCTGTTGATAAATTACGTGGCGAAGATTTTATTGCATTGTTTCCAGAACTTGCGGACCTAAAAATTCCTGAACAAGTTTAGTGTTACCTTGTTTGCCAAAATGATATCCATCATCTATTTGCAATTCTTTAAAAGTTTTATCGTCAAATAAATTTTCAATACTTGGAAACTGTCTAACAGAAAAAACAGATGTTTCTAACTTTGGTTTATAGTTTAACCAATAAAATGGAATTACCTTTTTACCTAATGCTTGTAATTGATCTATTAACGCATAAGTTTGTTGATAGTAGTAATAGTTTTGATAATGTGAATCTTTTGATTGTTCCCACCACGTGGCCACATAACTTTTAAATGCTTCATATGTTAATTCTGGTGCTACCCTATTTTTTATTCGTGTATTCCATAAGTGTTCGACAAAATTGCTCCATTCATTTATATCGCTGTGTTCACTGGCACTTGCACCAATGCCGGGACTTAGATGCACAAGGTTTGTGTTGTTATCCCATATCTTGTAATAGTTGTCTGCGTCTTGATCCCAACCAAATGTCATTTGCTTTTCGTTGTCAAGCACTGGATCTAACATCAGTATTCCTCGATCATGTGTTGTGATTTGTATTACAAATACATCAGGATTAAATTCTTTTAACAAGTAGTCAGCCATAAAAGGATAGAATGCCACACTACAAGCGGCTCTGCCTGCATTGTAGACTGTGTTGTTTATGTTCTTGTTGTTCAACCAAACACCAAGGGCATATGGATATGTTTGTTCTTTGTTGATAGATTTACCGTCATGTTCTACGCCTTCTGTCCATGAGCAACCTATACATGCTATCTTCATTTTATTTTCTCCGCAATCCAGTCAGCGACAACAGTATTACCACTAGTGGTCAAGTGTCTTTGCTTGTCAATCGAATGTTCGCTCATATGTTTTCCTTGCTCAATAAAAACATCTTCCATGCTTGTTCCGTTAAACGTTTGTCTGTTATTGTGCTTCATATAATTGTTGTAATCTTCTAGTGTTTCTTTTTCCCAAAAAAAAGATACTAATTTTGTTTTACAATATTTATGGATGTAATCTATGTCTGAAACATAATCTAACCAGTTAACTGGAGACGGTGCTTCATAATGATATTTGTACAAACACATTGATAAAAACTGTTCGTAGGTTAATATAGATTTTGATTTGATATATTTTTTATAAAAATCTTTTATGGCTTCATCGTCTTCGTTTTGATTTTTAAGATCTATCGACTTGGGTAAGATGGTTCCTAGGTAAGCATACAGAGGTAGACATGCCCAGTTGTCTTTTGATATATCTATCTGATAATAATTTTCATGTTTGTTATTGATTTCAAATGCTGTTGATATGTCGCTGTCATGTATTATTTGTGTTCGGCAGTCGTTGGTTATTTGGTACACAATTAAATCTGGTTTAATTTTTTCTTCAACATATTCAAAGACTGCTTTGTGTATTTTAGAACTCGAGCCTCCAATACCACAATTGTATACTTTAACATTTGACGTTGTTTCTTTTAAACGATCATATAATATCTTTGGGTAAGGAGTATTTGTTTTTGTTTTTAAACCTTGAGTATATGAACAACCTATACAAGCAATTTTAAATTCTTGTTGCATATTCTTTTACTTTACCAAACATGTTGTAGGCACCATTTCGTCTATTCGGCGACAGTATAGAAGTTAGTTGTAATCCATTTATCAGTTCATCCATATCTACTTCTCTAATTTCTTCTTTGGTTGAATTAGAAAATATATCAGCAACCATTGATGCAACTCCTTTGGTTATCATTGCGTCCGAGTCTGCCATAAATGTTATGACGTTGTTTTCGTATTTTGGCACTAGCCATACTTGACTCATACACCCATGTATTTTAAATGTATCAATTTTAAGTTCATTTGGTACACTATTTTTAGATCCTAGATCAATCAGGTACTGATACTTGTCCATGTTATCAGTTAGTATTTCTAAATTTTCTTTGTATTTTTTATAGTTTTCTTTTATAGACATTTGACCAATTATGTGTTATGTTAAATACAGTTATGCAAGTTCCAAAATCATTTTGTATATTACCTTGGATTTCACTAGAGTCTGGCGCCGCCGGTCTCGTAAAACCTTGTTGTATGTATAATACTAACACGACTGACAACAATAATCAAGAGTTTAATTTAAAGACAAACACGTTAGATGATGTTTGGAATAGTGAATATTATAGAAACCTAAGACAAGAATTCCTAGATGGCAAGATGCCAAAAGGATGTTCAAGATGTTGGAAAGAGGAAGCCAGTGGTAAAACTTCTAAACGTGTCAGAGATAATGCTAGATTCAAACATCACATCACACAGGATATAATTGAAAATCCACAGATAAAATATTTGGATCTCAAACTTGGAAATATTTGTAATCTAAAATGTCGCATATGTGGCACACACTCTAGTTCAAAATGGATTGCCGAACAACAACATTATGATCGTGAAGACAACAAAGACCATGAGCATATTAGACACAATTGGCCTGAAACAAATAAAACATTTTGGCAAGAGCTAGAACAACTGTTACCAACATTAGAGTTTATCGACTTTACTGGTGGAGAACCATTTATGATCAAAGAACAATTTGAGTTGCTGAGGTTCTGTGTTGAAAAGGGTTATTCAAAAAATATAGGCATACACTATAACACTAATGGAACACAGTTACCAAACGATGCACTAGAAAATATATGGCCACACTTTAAATCTGTTGACGTGCAGTTTTCAATAGATGGTATCGGTGACCATTTTGAATATCAAAGGCATCCTGCTAAATGGAAAACTGCCACAGAAATATTGCAAAAATTCAAAGACAAACAAAACAAACAATTCACTGTGGGGATATGTCATACCATTAATGTGTTTAATGTTTATTACATACCAGAGTTTTTAAAATGGGCAGAAAGTTTTGGCATAGGTGTTTATCTAAATAATTTACACTATCCAGATCATTACAACGTGCAGTGCTTACCCCAGATTGCCAAAAGAAGAATATCAGAAAAATTAAAAGACCATAGCAATCAAAATGTAAAAACTTTTATAGATTACATGAATCAAGATGTTGACGGATACAACGATTGGATGAAGTTTGTAAGTTGGACACAACGCAAAGACAAGTTTAGAAATGAAAAGTTTACAAATACATTCCCAGAACTAGCAGAGGCAACAGAATATCGTTTTTACATTAAAAATAAATAACACTAAAGGAAAACAATATGTTTATAATCAATTGGGTTAAAAATAAATGGATGGATTTTAAGATCTGGAGAGCTTATCGCAAGAAAATAAAAAAATTGCGTAAACAAGATCCTTTCATCTATAGATAAAATGGACAAAGATACTTTTTGCATTTTGCCTTGGATTCACTTTTATATCCGTCCTAGTGGTCGGGTTGTCGCTTGTTGCGAACAACCTGAAGGCATGGATTATGGAAAATTTCAATCTAATATTCATGAAACAGCAAATTTAGATGGATTAAAAAAATTAAGAAAAGATTTGTATAACGGCAAAAAAAACAAGCATTGTAGTAATTGCTGGACTGCTGAAAATAAAAATTTAAATAGTTTTAGAAAAAATTACAATAACGTATACTGCAAATATACCAATAAACAATTTGTAGATTCATTAACAGACTACAATGATTTTTCTGTAAATAAAAATTTTAAACTTAGGTATTTAGATATAAGAAGTAGCAATCTTTGTAATTATAAATGTAGAATGTGCGGTATAGGATCTAGCAATAGTTGGTGGCAATTTATAAAAGACAATCCAAAAAGAGAAGATGTAAAAGAACTCAAATCATATGATCATTTTAATGATAAGACCGGAGTTATTGAATTTGATCTAAGTCTATTAGAATTAAAAGAACACATTCCGTATATTGAAGTAGTTAATCTAGCAGGCGGGGAACCTTTGATGCTACCAGGTACATACAAATTAATAGAAGAATTTATAAAACAAAATAAAAAAGACACAACATGGAATCTCATTAGTAACACTAGTAGATTATCATATGGCAAAAAAAATATTATAGATTTACTTTCTTATTTTGATAAATTTAGATGGAAGATGAGTTTAGATGCAATTGGAGAAGCACACGAATATCTACGAAGTGATACCAGCGATTGGAACATAGTTTATGAAAATTCTCAAAAACTTATAGACTATAGAAGTAAAAATACAAACATGGATTTAGATGTACACTCATCTGTTTCTTGGGTAGGCCTATATAGATTTTATGACGTTTGGAAGATGTATCACCAAACAACTGACTATTTTAAAATGAATCCTGTTATTGTTCCTAAACATATGTCAATTGATATTTTGCCTCGCGATGATCTGTGTGAGGCGTTGGAATTTTATCAAAAAAAAGTTATCGACCATAAAGGGGAAAGAAACATAGGAACTCTTGAGGATATGGTTGAATATTTAAGATCTACAAGCAGTCAAAAAATTAATGCTAGTACAATGACTACTAAAGCGGCTGTAAAACAACAAGTGCTTTTCGATAAACAACGAGGTACAGATTTATTTAAGACGTTTCCGGAATGGGGTCATTTTAAAAAACTGTTAGATGATTAATAAAAATGTTCTTATCAATCATATTAAAAAGGTGATAAAAGGTAGTATTATGGATATCGATTGGGCATTTGATGATTGTCGTTTAGAAAACAATGGTCTTATTCGTAAGGGATGTGGCTATAATCAATCTTTTAGATACAAAGCAGAACTAAACAAGGACATTAACATGAACATCATTTCGTGGTGTGATAAAAACTGCGAAGGAAAGTTTGGTTGGTATTTTAAGATTAAACAACCCACACATCGTTGGCCAACTAGAGAACAAGCAGTGTTTACATTCCAAAAGAAGATTGACTGCGTTAATTTTAAATTAAAACAATTATAGTTGACAAATATAATTTTTGTAGTATAGTGTAAGTATGAATATTGGTAAACAAGAAACAGAATTAGTTAAGATTACGTGTACAGATACCGGCATAACATCAGAAGCGGAGATATGGAAAAAACATCCTAACGGTGATATTTCTATGTTATTAGAAAACACTATCAAAATGCATTTTAAAAAATACAATGGTAATGTTTGGACTTGCGAAATGATTGGCAAGGAATTTGTATATGATATCAGAGAACAA
>Ga0208428_1001392_pt1 | contig 10173 bp, 17 predicted proteins | sample DEB08_DNA_11_FD_184535 | JGI IMG/M metagenome (GOLD analysis project Ga0208428, IMG submission 184535) | Aqueous microbial communities from the Delaware River and Bay under freshwater to marine salinity gradient to study organic matter... | ecosystem: Environmental > Aquatic > Marine > Coastal ...
TGAATACAATTAGTTTTTTCGGCTCAATGCCTTCTTCTTTCATATACAGCCAGTTAGCTTCAAAGTCAGTGCCACCGCCACCGGCAGCTTCGTATTCAGCAATGTCGCCATCATGAGCCGAAAACTCTTCCATGTTGTATACTTTAGTATCAAAACACCAAACCTTAACATTATAGTCATTGTATTGACTCATAATGCCGTTGATTTCACTTAAGAAGTCTTTAAGCATATCGTCGCCGATACTACCACTTGTGTCAAGTGCAACACAAACATCAATTGTATCTTCGTTTACAGTGCCGGGGATAATTGCACCGTAGTGTGATTTACGTGACGGACGAGCAAAGCTGTAGTCATTCTTAACAGTACTTTGAATTTGCTGTTGCAAAATTTCACGCCAGTTCATTTTAGGTTCAGTAAACTGTTTAATAATGCGTGCAATTTCGCCTGGTACTTTACCAGCACCAGCGGCTTGTGCAGCTGACAGCATGCTTTCTTTAATACTGTCGCGAATTTCTTTCATTTCTGCTTCAGTGTATTTAGGCTGACCGTCTTTACCGTCACCGTCGAGATCCAAGTGCTCGTCAAGCATTTCGCCTAGTTGATCTAAGTCAATATGTTCAACAACATTTTCCATTAGATCATCGTAAACTTCTTCACTAGACCAGCCTTCGTATTTGAAGTCTTGGTAACAGTCAACAAGCTTAGGCTTTGAACCAATTTTATCGCGAACAAGAAGATTGTTTACAATGTAATCAGCAGCAACGTTATAAATTTTAGGATCACGGTCGTTACGACGTCCAAGGTGATCGAATACACAGTGCAAAATTTCGTGTGCAACTACAAACTCAATCTCAGAATTTTCCATTGCATTAAAAAATTGTGCATTGAAGTACAAGTTACGACCATCAACAGCGGCAGTCGGAAGCCAATCGTTAGCAGGTTTTACTCTAAGACGAGTAGCCATGTTGCCAAAGAACGGATGTTTCAGCAGCAAACCAACTCGGGCAACAGTAATACGATCCATTACTTCTGTAGTCATGCGATCAAGTTCTTCTGGAGTAATATCAGGATCGGGTTGCCAGTGTTTTTTACCTTCTACAGACATGATGTCACCTTTGTTGTTCAATATATGTATATAATACAACAAAGCGCCTGACTTGTCAAGCGCTTTGTTTAATTTTACTCTTGTGCAGCCTTAATGTATTTTCCATATCTTTCGTGGAATTCATCAAAGCTAGGAACTTTATCAGGATCAATCGGCAAACGGTACTGAGTAAGGGCAAGTTTCATACCCATTACAACCAACTCAGTATCAAAGTTCTTCATTGAGAACTTCAAGAAGTTTTCAACTTGTCCGTAAAAGTTACTGTTATCGTCGTTAACTGACTGACTAAGTTCGTAACACATTGCAACAATCAAGCTGTACATTGCACTAATTTCGTTAGTATCAAGATCTGTTACCTTACCAGCCAAAATATCGCTTGGATTAGGCATGTCAGCAGCAACTTTACGATGTGCAACAAACTTTACAGCAAGGCCTTCGCCAATCGAACCTGACACAAGATCCATGAGTGTCTCTGAATCATAGTTATCAGTAAGGAAGTCACTTACAAACGACCACGAACGGGGCGTTGCAAACGAACGACTTGGTGACTTAGGGTCGAAGTCATACAAGTCACCTTTGCTAAACTGCAAATAACCAACTACATCAGGGTGAATTTTGTTGGTCACAGCCCACTCAAACCAGTCATCAAACGATACTGACATCTCTAAGTGCACAAAACGGTTAGCCAACGGAGCTGGCATACGGTACGTAACACCTTTGTCGCTGTCACGGTTACCAGCAGCAACAATAAGAACATTATCAGGTAGCTTGTATTGACCAACACGACGGTTAAGAATCAGCTGATATGCAGCAGCTTGCACAGCTGGAGCAGCTGAGTTCATTTCGTCCAAGAACAAAATTACATGTTCGTACTGACTTGCAAGTTCTTCATCAGGCAATTCGCTAGGTTGTGCCCAAACCATTTTGCTTTGCGTTGAATCAAAGTACGGAATACCTTTAATGTCAGTTGGCTCCCAAAGACTAAGACGAATGTCAATTACATGAGCATTCTTACTAGCACCAATTTGGTGAACAATGTCTGACTTACCGATACCTGGAGGACCCCAAATAAAGATTGGACGTTGCTGATCGAATGCAGCTGAAATAACTTTCTTTGCATTGTTTGGAGAAGTAGTACGAATATTGTCCATTGTGTGTTACCTACGTATTTGTTTATTAACTATGTATATAATACGACAAAACACACTAGATGTCAAATGTTTTTTTGCTTTTCTATTGCTTTTATTAAGCCGTATCTTTCTATATCACCAGAAAGCAAACTTAATTCCATGGCTTTACGGTCATCTGTGACTTCTATATACTTTTTTGTAAGAAAATACGGACATGTGATAAAGTTATCTAAGTGTATCAGAATGTTCGTTTTCATAATATTAAGATCAGGAGGAAAATTAATTTGGTAAAATGTTAAAGATAACTCGTTTTTTAGAAAATCACGCCCTGTTTCGGTGAGCCGCAACCCACCAGACTGCTTATCACGAATGTTGTACCACCATTCGGATGAATATTTTTTTAGATTAACTTCATCAACACTGATTTTTGCAGTGTTTAAAAAAATTTTTGTGTATGTTGCTCTATTCATTCAGTAAGTTATCTGAAGAAAACTTAATTACCTTAAAATCTTCAGTGTTCCACATACTATTTAAGCGTTGAGCTAAATTATGTGCATGACCAGGATTAGAAAAGCTTGTTTTCTTATATTTTGGTCCTGGATAGTTTGTTAGACTATTAAAACTTTTTAAATTAAAAGGTTTATTTTGATAAAATACAGCCCAAATTGCTTCTGCTTGTAAAACTTGCTCAGTACGATAAGTTTTTTTGTCAGTGTATTCTTTCAATACATTAGGCTTTGGCCTACTCATTCTTTTCGTTCCTTTAACTACGTATATTTATCATTTACCAGCCACTACCGCCGTCCATTTGAACGTTTATTACTGGATTTTCTTGTGCTTCTTTTCTGTCAAGTAACAGTTTTTCTAAGTCTTCTACATGACGTGCAAGTAGTAAAGTTAAACAATGATTTAACTTTTTAGCTTTTTCAATATCTAGCCTGATTTCTTTTTGTCTACTAGATTCTGCACTTTTAACTAGATTTACGAAGTCTTTTATTGGTGTAGTATTAATTGGTTGATCTTGCATTTTCTTTACTTAGTTGTGAACGCATTTCAAAGTCAGTTTTAAACGGTCCTTTATGATGATAGCGTTCGATTGTAATAAGTTTAGGACAAAAACTTTTAACCCAGCCCTTGTTAAACTTAATAATATAGTATCCTGCACAATATACACTTTTTGATTTTTCACTTTTTGTAAACAATGGCAGTTTCTTTTTAATGTCAAACATGCTGTTAAAAGGTTCACAGTTTGTAGGAAATTCGTGTACATGATACTGTGTAGTTTCTTTAATAGATAAATCTGACCATGTCATTTTGCCAAGTTGATTTGTAATTGACGATTTATTTTTACAAACTTTAAAATTACCAGATTTATTTACAATGTAATGATCATTATCATAGGCAATTGTTCCTACATTTTCGCCGTTGTCAGTAACAATCCAAAATTTGTTTTTTAAAATTTCTTTTGCATTAATCATGCTGGATACCTCGCTTGGAATGGTGTAGAGTACAATGAAATTTGATCAGCAATGCGCTGCATATCCCACTTATTGCAAAATTTAAGAAGTCGCACACCCACTTGTGATAAATCTTTAGGTGAGTGTGTTTGTTCACTAATTGTATTGTTTATTTCATCACGAATATTTTCGGGCTGTGCAGACAAATCACACAGCAACACATTACGATTGTAATCGTCAATGACTCTGTGTTCATCACCATTGTGATCAGTCCAGCGCTGAAGCATCATATTATTCCAGTTATACCCTTTACTGGTCATATCTGCATAAGCTTCGGTAAGACCTACTTTGTTCTTAGTGCCTTTCTTACGCACGCCAGGGTAAGCACTAAAGATGTTGTCACTAGTGTCACCACGCATACACTTTTCAAACAGTAACCATTGTGGATCTGGCGCAGGCTTTGCTTCGCCAGTCTTTTTATCAACAATTGGCTTGCCTTTGTCGTCAAAATAACCTTCGTGTGTAATTGTGGTGTTGCTAACACCGTTGTATTGTTTTACGTTAGGTGCAATAAGTTGTGCAAAGTCACTATCTGTACTAAGAATAACATGATTATCGTTAGGATGAGATTGTACCCAACCAGCAATAAGGTCATCTGCTTCTAGCACAGGGTTGTGTAGTACAGTGCTGTTTGTTTTTTCACGTACAAATGATTTAAATTCGTCGAAGATTTCAAAGAATACACGATCTTCTTCTGCTTCGCGAGCAGTCATTTTATCACGAGTCTCTTTACGATTGCGCTTGTAAGGTTCGTAAGCATCTTTGCGCCAACTGCGGCCTTCTAAGCAAAAGACCACATGATCTGCATCAAAGTCGGTCCATGCTTTCTTAATACTGTTAAAAGTTACATGCAAAGCCATACCGACTTTGTCGTCGAGACTTCCTCGAACTACATGTCGAGCTCGAAAGAAAGTGTTCATAGTGTCTACAAGAATATAAGTGCTCATATAATTATATTAGTATATAACTCATACAGTGTCAAGAAGTTTTTTTTAAGAAACTTCGGATTTTCCGTTATCGATTGGAATTACATTAATATAACCCATATCACGATCTGTACTTTGCCCTTCTTCTTGTAGCATTTGCGACACAACAGTTTTAAACCATTGATCTACAATAGCTTCGGGTGTTTCGCCTTTATAACCGGCATCTAATAGTTGCTCAATAAATTCGTTATTCCAATCGAGTTCAAAAAATCCGTTTCTAATATTATCAGGATTAACTTGTGTATCTATTACTGCAATGTATGCTTCACCTTTAGCGGTTGCAGCAGCTTTTGGGTCAGTTTGCTCAAGAAGCTTAATTTTTTCTTGTTCTAGCTTGTCAATACCCATAATACGTCTTAAAAATTTTTTCATTTCTTTTTATCCTTTGTAATAATGTTACCAGCAATGATTACTCGTTCAGTTTGTCTAGTATGCTTAGGTACACCGTGAAATAAATGAGCCGGAAACACAGTAAATGTGCCAGTAATTGCAGGAATAGAAAAATTGTTTTGAGAATCGGCAAATATCAACGGAGCAGAATTTGTATCGCCTTTTAAGTAATATACAAACGAAAAAGCAGACGGATAATGAGCATGCACATCAGCGTAATCGTTTTGTTTATATGTTGCACCCCACATTTCGTCTACTATAGCATCTTGTTTTTCGGGATCATACAGCTCATGTAGATCCAAAAGACCTACGGCAAAGTTTTTTAATGATTCATAATTAGGATTGTGTAACAAATCAGTATAGTTGGTCATATCACACTTTAAATTAGTACCTCTTTGCATTTTGTCACCGATATCTTGAATTTCCTGTATCCATTTATCGGCATGATGCATATGACCCGGAAATACAGTTTTAAGAATTGTATTTCGAACATACACGTTATGTTTTTCTACTGGTAATAATGCTGTCATTATGTTCCCCATGCATTTCCAAATAATGAAATATGCAACCTTGGAGTAAATCTCCAACCTCGCTGCATACAAATTTCTGCTACTTCTTTTACATTCATGTTATATTCTTCTGAACGTCCGCCGAGTGGCATGAGGTATACAGGACACTCAACTCCTGCTTTTCGGTACGCTTCCACGGCTTTACCAACTTCGTCAACGTCGTCTTTATCAGCAACAACAAATTTAAGATAAAGATCGCTACTAGCAACAGAGGCATACTGACTAGCAACCTCAGGCTTAATAGCATCATTCCAAGACTCGCCTGAAACGGAGAGCTTGGGTGAACAGCTGAAAGTGACTTGAATTCTTCTGTTATTCTCGAGATAATCGAGTAAATCTTTGTGTAACATTTGTGTAGTGTTGGTTTCAAACGTAACATTTTTTAAGTCCTTCATTTTAGGGTGTTCAAATAAATCAACGTAAAGTCGTTGCCAAGCAAGAAGAGGTTCGCCACCTGTCATAATTAAGTGGATATCTTGTCCGTTATCCATAGTCCATTTGCCTTCGGGTAACAAACTAATTAAATGATCAACTACTTCGTCGACTTCTGCTAGTTTGTTAAAATGCTTAAATTCGGGATAGATACTTGCGTAAGTATCGCATCCTGTGTGAATAATAGGTAAATCTTCAAACTTTTCTGTAGTTTCGTGAACGCCTGCATCAAGCAATGCTTTTACTTCGGGATTATAGCGATTGCCTTCGGCATGTTGTTCCCAACGGTCTTTGTCTTTTGGCAAACCAAAGTTCATGCAGCGAAAGTTACAACCGAAGGTACGTAAGAATACACTAGGCACTCCTACGTACTTGCCTTCGCCTTGAACTGAATAAAATGCTTCAGAATATCTTAATTTCATTAAAGTTCCTCAAGAATCCCTAACACTTCAGCTGCAATAAGCAGCGCCCCGCCGATAACAATAGGAGCAACACCCACTGGCGTAAAGAGTACACCTACAAATGCAATGCCGGCAGTAATGCGCACAGCACTTTTTACAAGACTAATATAAAAATGTTTTTTACTTACATCAACTGGCTCTGCCATTACAAATCTCCTTTTACAATTGGTGTAGAACCTATGCTATCGTGATAATCACCGTTGCGATGATATTCTCGTGTAGCAGACTCACGAATTACATGTTGTCCTACTTTTCTATAAATTACTAGCTCTTTACGTATTACTCCGTCTTGATCACTGTCATAAACAGTTTGAAACGGTCCTAGTTCTATGGGTCTTTCTGCTGCCATTAGTTTGCATATCCTTGTTGTAGTTTTATGTTATCCATAAACTCTTTCTTAGTACTAGGATCATCATAAAATGCACCTTTTAGTACTGTAGTTTGCGTAAGTGAGCTGTGTGCACTAATACCGCGATTTTCACAGCAACCGTGTGTAGCTTGTATATACACGCCTACGTTTTCGGAACCAGTAGCGTTCATGATTTCTTTAGCAATATCCATTGCTAGTTCTTCTTGTAGTGTGCCACGACGTGCGCACCATTGTGCTAGACGTGTGTATTTGCTTAGTCCGATAAGTGTATCAGCAGCAATGATGCCAATATAGGCAACACCACTTACTGGCTGGTGATGGTGCGAACACATGCTTTTAAGTTCGCTACGTACAACTAACATACCTTTGTAAGGATCGTTTGTTACGTTAGGAAATGCAGTAGCATTAGGACGACTATTGTACCGTCCGCTCATAATTTCGTTGTAATACATTTTTGCAAGACGCCGTGCTGTATCTTGCGAATTAGGATCGTTTTTGCGATCAATAATAAGTGCGTCTAGCACACCTTCGAACTTTTCAGTAAGTTCTTCAATTAACTGTTCTTTTTCTCCGTCAAAAATAGCCCAATTAATGTTATCATTAGCATGATACTTACCGTCTGCTTCTTTTATTCGTTGCGTAATTTCTTCGTATTTTTTCATCTGTTCTCCGAGTTTGTGACGTGGATGTCATTAATTTAATATACATGTTATTTAGGTTTTTGTCAAACAAAATTAAAAAATTCTTTAATTTTATCTAGATCAATTTTATCTGATTCTTGTCTAGGAACCAAATATACAAGATTGCCGTTAGAATTACCAGCAATTTCGCCTACATTTTGAATTACATGAAATGATTTACAGTAGTCTTTTTCTACCCAATCATAACCCCATTTGTATGCAGCTTCGAAGCAGTCGCAAAGACTTCTCCATGTTTCTTTTTTTGGAACAAATACAATATGTCCGGGTACAAGACTGTTTTCTACATTATATACATCATACTTTTTTGTTTGTACAATAACGTTTTTTTCATTATACATCATCATCTTTCTCCCAAGGGTATACAATCCACTGTGGATCTTTATTTTTGTTAATTTCAGATGCTACATAAGTAATATTTTTGAATTTACTAGGCATATTATCGTGTAATACTGCAACACGAACATTATCACCCCAAATATCTTCCCAACGTTCGTTACCGGGGAATACACCATTACGCCAATCTTCTTGGATCCAAAGTAAAGTTTCGCCTGTGTCGTTAATATCGTCTACAACGAGTATTTTTTTACCGTTGTATGCATCTTCTGCCATCCAATAGTTTGACTCTTGCTCTTCGCCGTCACGCAGGGCTACTTTAAGAGTTTCGCACGGTACATCTAGTTCATGGGAAAGCAGTACAGCTGGCACCAATCCGCCACGGGTCAACCCGACAATATAATCAGGACGCCAATTACTTTTACGAATCTGACTTGCGATTTTCATAGTCATACTGGTAATAGTATCCCAATTAAAATACTTTTTATTCATTTTTACTTTCCCAATCGTTAATTACTAAATCGTAAGCAGTTTTAAACTGCTCATATGCTTTATCTACCACCGGATATTCGTCACGTATGTGGTTAAGTTTATCGATAGACGGATAGTGGTCTTCCCACACTTTACCGTCACAAATTACAATAAATTCCTCAAGCGGATCGCGATCATCACGGTATGGCCACAAAAATTCTCGTAATTTACTAAAAAGATTATTAGTCATCTTTACTTTTCCAATCATCTATTACTAAATTGTAAGCATTACGGAACTGCTCATATGCTTTTGCAAATGCTGGGTATTCTTCTGCTAGGGCATTTACTTCATTAGCACCAGGCAAACGGTCCTCCCAAAGTGTTGCTTCATTTAACCAAATATCATCATACAATATGCTATTAACTGTACTTGTATCTTTGTACCAATTGCCGTCTGAATATGTTGTAGCAGATATACCTGAGATACTAGTGCCGGTAAATATACTACTAGCAGCAGTGAGTGATTCGGCAAACTCTTTAATAGTGTGCATGTCTATAGTTGCATCGCCCTTTGCATCAGGTAATGATATAGAGCCTGCTTTAACGTTTTTTGATTGCGTCATACAACTTGTCTCCTGTAAAAAATGATTGAAGTTTTTCTTTTTGTTGTTCTAACAACGGTAAGTAACTTTCGTAGTTATTCATGTAGTCTTTAATCGTTGCTACTACATCTTCTTTAAAATGTTCGTATGCATTGAAATCTTCAGTCCAATGACTTGGATACAAGAAGTTTTCGTCGGCCATCTCTGCATAACTAAGACGATCGGGTACCATAGGAATAGCATCTACTAAAGCACCTTCGTACCAGCTAATACCAAGTGTTTCTTGTAGGTTAGCGCTAAACACTACTTTGGACTTTGCTAGCAGCATATGATAATCGTGCTTAGAAAGTTCTTGTTCTTGTGCTACAACAAATTTATATTCGGGTAGCTGCTTTTCAAGATCCTTAAAGATATCTAGTTGTTTTTCAGGCGCAATACGATGCGGGAAAAGAACAATATCTTTTTTAGGCATATGCCTATATGGCTCTAGTGCAGTTTTTAAATACTCCATCGGCCATCCAACTTGTACAACAGATGAGTTAGCTTCTCGAAGGTTCCAGCCAAAAAACTCTTCAGCAAACATATCGATATGAAAATCAGTTGCGTAAAAGTTATGATCATAGCAGCTAAACATACTGTGTTCTGCTGAACGCACCCAAGGAGCATCGCCAATAAGGCGCCCTAAAAAGTCTTGTGGATCATAGCTGCCGGCATGCCACATACCGCCGATTTTAATATCAACGTTTAGCAAACTAGCCATATATTTTAATTGAATTACTGTAGGGTTCCATGCATCAGTGTAAAGAAAGTAATCGCCGTCTTTAACTTCACCGTTACAAAACATTTCACCAATCTGTGCCAGTTGGTTACTCTTGTACACATTAGTACCGCCGAAATTTAGAAAAGCCCCAGGCGTAGTAGCCTGAGGCGTTTCACCACCTGAAATAACAACTACTTCATCGTTAGTTGCTAATTTCAGCTGCTCGGGTAAATGCGTCTTCCATTGTTTTGTATAGCGTGTATCAACAGCTTCTATATCAACAATGTATACGGTCATCCTCGATTCCTATTTGCATTACGAGCTTTTGCACGCAGCCAGCCTTGAT